>JGI24707J26582_10000438_pt1 | contig 31707 bp, 28 predicted proteins | sample BioPla1DNA1_FD_26582 | JGI IMG/M metagenome (IMG submission 26582)
ACCTGTTCCCATCCCGAACACAGCAGTTAAGCCCTTCAGCGGTGATGGTACTGCCACATCTCGTGGTGGGAGAGTAACTCGCCGCCAAGATTAATTTTAACCCTACACTTTCGTGTAGGGTTTTTTCTTTACGCTGTGAATGTCTCATCCACCGCAAACTGGAAAAGNCCATCGGTTGGTTTAGCACCCGGTGGCNGCTTCCTCCCTCCATATATCGTGCGNNTTCTGACTTGTTCTTTGCTTGTTTTCGCAGTAGTTCTGGGCTATTTATGTGCCTTGGGAAAATTTATCCTTGCACAAAACAGATTTACGTGATATTATTGTGGAAATTGTATGGAAAGGACGAGACGAGTTGAGAAGAGTAGAAAAGACGAGAAGAGCTGAGATTAGAGTGTCGGATTTGGTGTTGGCGGGCCTTATGGTGGGGCTGGGTCTGGTTTTGCACGGGGNTTTCCCGGGCATTTTTGCTGGTATGAAACCAGATTTCTCCTTGATCATGCTGTTCATTGTGATCATGGTGATACCTGACAACAGGGTCAGGGTGGCCGCTGGCTTGGCCACAGCGGTGATCACGGCCATGACCACGAGTTTTCCCAATGGACAGATTGCCAACATCGTGGACAAGATCATTACCACGGCAGCTGTCATGGGTCTGACCGCTGTGCTGCCCAAGCAGATCAAGGTTGTGCTGGTGGGCGTGATCGGAACTCTGATCAGTGGTACAGTGTTCCTGGGAACGGCAGCCTTGGTAGGCGGTCTTCCTGCTACCTTCATATCCTTAATGATGGCTGTGGTTCTGCCGGCCACGGGAATCAACACAGTTGCCCTGTTTGTTCTCTACCCCTTGGCAGCCAAACTCTATTCCATGCAGGTTGTCCAGAGGGTATCTCCGCAGAAGGCAAGGTAGGCCGTTTAATTTTCCTGCAACCTGCGGTACAGAGTAGTCTGCTGGCAGAAAAAACCTTGGCCTCGCACTAAAGTGCGGGGCCTTCTTCTGCGTTAAAGTTTCCGTACCAGCCTCGTTGTGGTGTATGCGGCAAGCATCAAAGGCAGCCATTAGACTGGCTGGCCCATGACCCCTTACGTCACTCAGATTGGGAAGTAGGAGGGTACAGTTCAACCGCCGGTTCTGGTCTTCCGAACCGGTTTTTACAATTGATTCAGAGTGTCTTTTTGATGCAACTATGTTACAATTAAGCAGTACATTTTAGCGCACTAGGATTCGAAGTAATCTAGCTGCACACGTTGGAGGAAAACAAAGTTGAAGATTGGTATTATCGGTAAACCCCAAGCAGGCAAGAGCACCTTGTTCCGCTTGCTAACTAATCACGCTGCCAGTGCCAATGGCAAAGTGCAGATGGNCGTGGGCAGGATTCCTGATTCCCGGGTGGATGTTCTAGCCAGGCTTCATAACTCCCGCAAGGTGACCTACGCTACCATTGATTTCTGGGACGTTCCTGGCTTTCAGCCNGGCAGAAACTCCCTGGATTTCCTGCAGTCCGTGCGGGATGTGGATNCCTTAGTGGCGGTGCTGCGGGCTTTTGACGAGGAAACTGTCCCCAGCCTCACAGGGATCCAACCCTACGAGGATTTCAATGATCTGCAGCAGGAGCTGCTTCTGGCCGACTGGATGCTGTTGGAAACCCGTCTGGAGCGCCTGGCGGGGCAAAGGACTAAAAACCCCAAGGCCGGGGGGGAGCTGGCTGTTTTGGAGAAATGCAGGGAGACCTTGGAGCAAGATCTGCCCCTGCGCCAGCTGGAGCTCAACTCGGAAGAGGAGAAGCTATTGCGTACCTATGATTTCTTCACCAAGAAACCCTTGATCGCGGTGGTGAACCTGGACGAGGAGCAGATGCACGCAGACAGCTATCCGCAGCAGGCAGCACTGGAAGCGGAACTGGCTCGGATAAGTGTTCCCCTGATCAAGGTGAGTGCCCAAATCGAAACGGAGATCAGCGAGCTGGACGCAGAAGACGCGAGGGTGTTCATGGAGGAGCTGGGAGTGAGCGAGTCCGGAATCGCCCGCATCGCCAACACCGTGTATAGACATCTGGGCCTAATTTCCTTCTTTACCGCGGGGGAAAAGGAAGTGCACAGCTGGACCATCAACCTGGGCGATACGGCCCGTCGCGCTGCGGGCAAGATCCATTCAGATATCGAAAGGGGTTTNATCCGGGCCGAGGTAGTGGCCTACGAGGATCTGGTCAGGTGCGGCAGTATGCAGAAAGTGAAGGAGGAGGGTCTTTTCCGTCTGGAAGGGAAGGATTATATTGTGCAGGATGGTGACGTANTCACCTTCAGGTTCAACGTCTAATTGAATGGGGCGGGAACAGAGTAAACAGCCAATTAGCGGCCAGCCTCATCACGCCCCGAAGCGATGGAATTTTCTTTTGCACTATCTACGCCGTTCCTTTAAGCCGTGTATACGGGCCATATATCGAATGGGTGGAGGTAAATTCTCAACCCACACCCAGGTAAATTTCCTGAATACGATCATCCTCCGCTATCTCCCCCGCTGTCCCTGCGGTGACAATGCGTCCTGTTTCCAGTACGCAGGCACGGTGAGAGACCTGCAGGGCGAGATGGACATTTTGCTCCACCAGAAGGATTGTGGTGGAGCGTTTGTTGATCTCCTGAATAAAGCGGAATATTTCTTCCACCAAGATAGGGGCCAAGCCCATGGACGGTTCATCTAGGAGCAGCAGCTGGGGCTTACTCATTAGGCCCCTACCCATAGCCAGCATCTGCTGTTCACCACCGCTCAGCGAGCCAGCATCCTGTTTTCGCCGTTCCGCTAGACGCGGAAAGAGCTCGTACACAGACTCCAAATCTGCTTTAATTTCCGCCCTATCTCTACGGTGATAGGCACCAAGCAAGAGGTTTTCTGCCACCGAGAGGCCAGCAAAGATGCGGCGTCCCTCCGGAACGTGCACCAGACCTAACGCAGGCAGGGTATGGCTGGGTGTGTTAGTTACGTCTTGCCCATTGAAAAACACCCTCCCTCCGGTTTTTGGCAGCAGACCAGACAGTGCTTTGAGGGTAGTTGTTTTTCCCGCACCATTGGAGCCCAAGAGGGTGAAAATCTCACCTTTCTTCACTTGAAAGCTGATCCCCTTTAGGGCATGAATGACTCCGTAATGNACATTCAGATCCTCTACCGCCAGCATAGTCATGCCAGATTTCCCCCTAAATAGGCCTCTACCACGCGTCGGTTACTTTGAATAGACTTTGGATCACCGGTTGCTATGAGATGGCCGTAGTCCAGTACGAACAACTTCTCACACAGGTTCATCACCAACTTCATATCGTGTTCAATGAGTAGGATGGTTATCTGGAGTTCATCCCGGAGGCGGCGGATCAGCTCCAAGAGGGCAGTTGTCTCCTGGGGGTTCATACCCGCTGCCGGCTCATCCAAAAGCAGGAGCTTAGGATCGAGCATCAGCGCCCGGGCAATTTCCACCCGCCGCTGCTCACCGTAGGGCAGGCTGCCGGCCAGGTGGTCAGCTTTATCGGCTAAATCCACTAGGGCGAGTACATCCTTGGCCTTGGCAGTGATCTGCGCCTCTTCCCTTCGGAAACGGGGCGAACGGAATAATCCGCAGAGCAGGGAATACTGCCTATTTTTGTGGTAGGCAATACGCAGATTATCCAGGACGGTGAGGTTCTTAAAGAGCCGGATGTTCTGAAACGTGCGGGCGATGCCGCAGCGCGCTATGGCATGGGGAGGCTCGTTGGTGAGCCGTTCACTGTTGAAACTGATCTCACCTCCAGTTACTGGGCAGAGGCCTGTGAGGGCGTTGAAAACAGTGGTCTTGCCCGCCCCGTTGGGGCCAATTAGGCCAGCCAAGGATTGGGGTTGTAGAGCAAAGCTCACTTGGTCAACAGCTTTTAGGCCTCCAAACTGCACTGAAAGATTATTTACCATAAGTTCAGCTGTGGTCGACACGGGTTCTCGCTCCTTTGAAAAGATTTAGCAGGCTGTCCAAGGAAAACTCTCTGCCGGCCAGCAGCCCGGCAGGGCGGTAAATCATCACTGCAATGAGCAGGATGGGATAGATAACCATGCGGTACTCAGCAAATCCCCGCAGGAATTCGGGTAGGACGGTGAGCACAACCGCGGCGACAATGGAACCGGTGATGCTCCCTAGTCCGCCCAAGACTAGCATGATAAGGATATCAATGGATTTCAAAAAGCCGATCTGGCTCGGCGTTGGTGCCATATACTGCAGGTAGTGGCTGAAGAGAGCTCCAGCAGTCCCTGCAAAGAAGGCGCCTAGGGAAAAGGCGAGTACCTTGAAATAGGTGCTGTTTACGCCCAAAGATGCCGCGGCAATCTCATCTTCCCGTACAGCCAGGCACGCTCGCCCGTAATCGGAGCTTACGAAATTGCGGATCGCCACTACAGTGATGATGGCGGTCAGATAGGCAAGTCCAAACGTGGTGTATTTAGGAATTCCAGAGAACCCCCTGGCACCACCCACAGCATTGGTGTTGAGGATGATTACCCGAATGATCTCACCAAAACCGAGGGTGGCAATGGCCAGATANTCGCCGCGCAGGCGCAGTGCAGGCAAACCCACCGCGAGTCCGGTTATGCCCGCAAGTATTCCACCGCAGATCAGAGCAGGCACAAACGGTACCTGCAGCTTGACAGTAAGATAGGCGGATAAATACGCTCCAATAGCAAAAAAACCCGCATGGCCGATGGAAAATTGCCCCGTAAAACCGTTGATCAAATTCANACTGACCACCAGAATAACGTTGATGCAGCAGAGGCTCAGGATCTGCACGTGGTAGGGAAGGAGAACGCCACCGCTTTCCATGAGCCTCACACCTGTGTAAATCAGCAGCAGAATGACAGCCGTGAGCAGGATACTTAACTTGTTCTTCACCCGTTACACCTTCTCTATCCCTTTCTTACCCAAAAGACCGCTGGGCCTAAAGAGGAGGACCACAATGAGTACGGCAAAAGCTACCGCATCCCTTAAGGTGGAAGAGCCTATAACAACCACCAAATTCTCCGCTACACCCATCAAGAGTCCCCCCACAACCGCCCCCGGCACCACGCCAATGCCGCCCAGTACTGCGGCAACAAACGCCTTTAAGCCCGGCATCATGCCCATATACGGATCGATGCGGTTGTAATACATTCCCACCAGAATACCTGCAGCAGCGGCCAAAGCAGAGCCGAGGGCAAAGGTAATGGAAATAATCCGGTCCACGTTAATTCCCATCAGCAGTGCCGCCTCTTTATCCCCGGCCACAGCCCGCATTGCCCTGCCGAACTTGGTGTAGTTGACCAGTAAGTGCAGCAGGACCATGAGCAGCACTGCAACGCCGAAAATCAGCAGTTGGCGATTGGTAATGAACACCTTGCCCAGCTGAATGCGGCGAAAGGGCATGGCCTGGGGAAAGGGTTTAAATGAAGCCCCAAAAACCAGCTGCGCCGTACTCTGAAAGAGCAGGGAGGCCCCGATGGCGGTAATAAGTACCGAGATCCGGGGCGAGCTCCGTAGTGGCCTGTAGGCGATCCTTTCCAAAAGCACTCCAACTAGCGCCGCAGCCCCCATTGATAGCAGGATGGCGGGCAGCAGGGATAGTTTCAGTACTGAAATGGCGTAGAAGCCGAAATATGCGCCCAGCATGTAGATCTCGCCGTGGGCGAAGTTGATCAACTTAATGATGCCGTAGACCATGGTGTAGCCCAGGGCTATGAGGGCGTAGATACTCCCTACAGCCAGCCCGTTTATGAGCTGCTGCAGGACTGTAATTTGCCAAGCCATTCCCTCACCTTCCTACGGATCGATTCTGTCCACCAACACCCACTTGCCGCCTGTGATGGTGAGAATAACCGCCGATTTAATGGGCGTACCCTCCGGATCCATGTTAATGGTACCGGTCACCCCTTCGATGCCCACTATGCCCAAGGCTTCCTTCAGAGCTGCTGGCTCGGTTGTACCGGCAGCTTCCAGTGCTTTAGCCGCGATCAAGGTGCCGTCGTAAGCCAAGGCGGCTAGGGCATCAGGTGCCTGTCCGAAGGTGGCTGTGTACCGGGCAATGAACTCTTGCGTGACTGGGCTGTCCACTTCACTGGAATAATGGTTAACTATGTAACCGCCTTCCTCAAACCCACCAGCAAGGGCAGTGAGGTCAGGGGAGTCCCAGCCATCTACACCGAGCATAACTGAATCCATACCCATCAGCCGCGCCTGCATTAGAATGGGCCCAGCGGTGGAGTAGTAATCTGGGATAAAGAGAGCCGCGGGGTTGCGCATAGCCAGGGCGGTCAGCTGCGCGCTGAAATCGGTATCTCCCGTGTAGTAGGATTCTTCCGCTATAACCCTGCCGCCCAGCCCTTCAAAGGTCGTTTTAAAGGCAGTGCGCAGTCCAACCGAATAATCGTTGGCCACATCGTAGATTATGGCGGCTTCTCTTAGGCCGAGGTTCTCAAAGGCAAACTGGGCCATCACCCGGCCTTGGAAGGAGTCCTTATACGCACCCCGGAAGATGAAATCACCGATAGTCGTAATCTCATCTCCCGTTCCGGTCGGTGTGAGCATAGGTACTCCTGCAGCCTGGGCAATGGGTGCCACTGCCATGACGCAAGGGGTAATAACGGGTCCCAAAATGAGCGCCACATTTTCTCGGTCGATCAGACGGCGGGCCGCTTGGGCTGCTTCTGTACCGTCGCCTTTGTCATCGAGGATGACCAAATTGATCTGACGGCCGAGGATCCCGCCTGAGGCGTTGATATCGTCAACAGCCATGGTCACAGCATTGCGCACTGACTGACCGTAGGTTGACACGCTCCCGGTTAGGGAAGAGATCAGACCCACTTTTATTGGCTCTTCCTGAGCAAAACCTGGTACAACCAACGCACAAACCAGCATTACACAGATTACTACTCTTTTGATTCGCTCATACGACATTCTGTAATTCTCCTCCATCTCGTTTACGTGTTTTGAGCAATTAAGCCCATGGTTCTACGGAAACTGCAGTCTTCCTCCCAAAACACATATTGATTTCGTAAAAGTTTACACAAAGGGCACAAAAGATCACAATTTCTTACCAATTCCCAGGCATTTTACGCATTTTAACGTGTTTGACTTTGCGAATCCGCCTACAGGGTTTTCCGTCTCTGCCGGGAAACAAGAGGAAACAGGGTTTCCATTATTTTGGTGATACAACCGTTTGTCTCAAAATCGGTCCGGAGCTGTCCCGGTAAAATCACCGTTCAAAAAGGTGAAACGGGGAAGTTTGACGAACTCCTCCTTGCGCGCTGCTACTATGAAGCGGTTAGGATACAGGAAGAACGGTTTGGGGATAGGACCGCAAGCGCAGACGATCTCGGGCTTCTTCCACTACGGCACGTACTGAAGGGAAATTCGGCGCAGGTGATGGCTTGGTGGGCACAAACAGATGGCCCCTATGGGCGATGCCTAACCCTGGCCGCCCAGCACGAGGGAGAGTTCTCGGAGTTGAGCCAATTCATCCGTGCCATTTTGGCTTACAAATAGCCTAATTACAAAGGAGATGTTATCATGGAAAAGCTACAACAGGCTTTTCAACGGGCAGAACGTTGGGTAAAGCGTAGTGCCCGCCCCCTGGAAGCCGCCCGCTGGGATTACGCTTTCAACGGGGGATCCCGTGCCAGGGTGCTTGACATCCTTGCTGCTTTCCAAAACGAGGATGGGGGATTTGGCAATGCCCTGGAACCCGATTACTGGCTGCCCAGCTCTTCCTCTATAGCCACCTGGACAGCGTGCACCATTCTGTTGGAGGTTGAGGCAGACGCTGACCATCCCCTGGTTCGGTCTGTAGTGAATTACCTCTGCTGTAGCCAGGAACCTACGGGCATTTGGACCACTGTCCTGCCTGAGAACAATGACTATCCCCATGCCCCTTGGTGGCACTGGGAGCCGGGGGTGCAGGAGACCTGGATGTTTAATCCCAGTGTGGCCTTAGCCGCTTACCTAATCCATTGGTCAGAGCCCGGCAGTCGGACGGCAGAACAGGCATGGATGACGGTGCGGTTGGCTCTGGAGAGGTTGATGGACTGCAGCAAGATGGATATGCATGAACTCAGCCTGTTTTTGAAGCTTAAGGAACTGATGGAACAGCGGAATGCAGAGTTTGAAACGCAGACCAACTACCGCCTGGCCGAGGTGGGGGCGAAGGTGAAGGAACTGGTTGGGGTAGAACTGGAGACGGATCCTTCCAAATGGATGGAAGGCTACTTCGCCCTACCTTTAACGTTCATCCAGAGCCCAGACAGCTATTTATATCCCGATTACAAGGAGCTGGTAGAGGAAAACCTGAGGGTATTCGCTGAGCAGGTGGATGAAGATGGGCTTTGGCCCGTTGCTTGGGGCTGGGGAGCTTACCCCGAAGAATTTGCGGTCGCCAAGCGTTACTGGCAGGGAATTATTGCCCTTGAACGCTACCGCATCTTCAAAGCGTTTGGGTGGCTGGAATAGAGTAGAAGTGAGGGGGTGGTCTGAATAAAAAAGAGGCGTTGGATTATTATTGCGGTTGCCGTGGGCGTGCTCCTTTTTGCCTTTGTCCTTTTGGGTGGGGTTTTCGAACTATACACCTTCGGTAACGAAAGGCAGGCTTCAACTGTGTCAGCTGTGCCTGGGCGTCAGGAAAAGCTCGCTTCTCCGCCGGTTATCGGCATCGTGATCCAGGCTCTGGAAAAGGACAGGGCGGTGAATAGCCGCTTAGGTCACTATCTCCAGGCGGCCTTGGAGGAAACGGGGCACAGCCGGGTACAGCTGCTCCAGGCTGGCCACACCCGTGAACATGTGGACATCCTTTTGGTGGTGTATTTGGATCTCCACCTTCCCCGTACGCCCTTTTTCAAAAAAGGGGATTACACCTTCGAAGTGCGCACAGTGTCCCTTTTGACCTACCCTTCCATACACTACGAATACCGCTCCCAAGGCCGTTTTCAATTGGCGGGCATCTTTTCCCGTCGCCAGGCCGAGGATCGGATTTTACAGGAAGAAGTAAAGGCGTTTGTTGAGGGCTTGAACAAAAGCTTAAATGCCAGTGAGCTCAGTTTCTTAAGCTACAGGGAAAATGTAGGGGCAATGAACTTGGTGAGGCGCGTACCAACACTGAAGAACACGGTTTCAACCGAATTTGCGGGAGCTTATGCCGAGTTTATCCCACAAGGAGCTCAGAATCTGTTTGTCTACCGGGACGAACGCCAGGGTGAACGGGGAGTGATCATCTACACCACCGGATTAGAGCTGGATGCGCTGCTCTCGTTTTTCGAGCCCCTAATTGAGACAGGCGAGTTTGTGGACTTTGCAGGGGGCAGAATAAGCTACCAATACGAGGATGGGGAGTGCGCTCTGGACATTATGGTCAAGTATCTTGATCAGGATGGTTATTGGGGCGGTAAGGAGCTAAAAGAGAGGGTTGTAACCATTTACTTCTGGCATAAGCCGCAGATTATCTAAGCGGAAGCGATTAAGTATGGAGAAATATGGGGTAAGAAGGGGGCACGCGCTGTGCCCCCTCCTTACAAATGAGGGTTAATCTCATGGTGTTATCTTGAATTTATTCTGCAGCCCGCCTACACTTACTGTGTATTCACCGGGCGCAACAGCCTTTTCCCCGTCTCCCAAAATGTCGCCGTGGATTGAGGCGAGCTCCTGGAAACCGAGTTGAAAGGTGACGGTCTTCCTTTCTCCTGGTTCAAGCTGGATTTTGGCAAAGCCCACAAGACTGCGCTGCCTTGGCAGCGTGGGCCCGTGGCTGGGGCTGAGATAGAGCTGAACTACTTCTTCTCCAACCATCTTACCCCTGTTTTCCACGCGTACCGAAACCTCAACCGTTTCGCCCAATTTCACCCGGTTAGACACCTTAAGGTTGGAGTAACTGAAGCTGGTGTAGCTCAGACCCCAACCAAAGGGGTAGAGGGGATCGTAACTGCTCGTGATCCAGTGGTTGTAACGCTGGGGCAGCTGGGCAGTGCTCCGTGGCCAGGAAAAGGGCAGTTTCCCGGAGGGGTTGTAGCTGCCGAGAAGAACGTCAGCCACTGCGCTGCCGCCCTCTGTGCCCGGATAAAAGGCCATGAGGATGGCATCTACCTGATCCACAATGTCTGTGATCAAGAGGGGACGCCCACCGATCAGCACGAGGACAATCCTTTTTCCTTCTGCGCTCAAAGCTTTGATGAGATCTTTATCGGCCTGGTTAAGGCTTGGCTCCAGGTTATCGCCGTGCATTTCGGCATAGGCCCCTTCGCCCGCAACCACTATCACCACTTCAGCCTCATCTGCAAGCTGCAGTGCCCTGTTGAGATCCGCCGTAAAATGGATGTCTGCCTTAGGTAGGGCAGCCAGAAGACCATCCCGTACCGTCACTGCCGGCGGCAGTTCCCAAGGGTTATCTGCCCCCTGCCAGCCGATGGTCCAGCCGCCCATTTGGCTTGTGATACTATGGGCGTTTGAGCCAACAAGCAGGATGGAGCCAGTCGTCTTGGCGAGGGGCAGAATGTTGTTCTTGTTTTTAAGAAGTGTCATGGATTCTAAGGCGGCCCTTTTGGCCAGATCGCGGTTGGCGTTTAAAATCACTTTATCCGCCTGTTCCGGATCCACGAAGGGGTTTTCAAAGAGCCCAAGTTTGAATTTCAGTGTTAAAATGCGGCGTACCGCTTCATCGATACGCTCTTCGCTCACAAGGCCATCTTCCACCAAACTAATCAGATTGCTGGTGAAGCCCTTTGCATCGTGGGGGACCATGGACATGTCCACACCGGCGTTAACGCTCAACCGGATGGCATCGCGGTAGTTGTCCGTAATCCGATACGTGGAGTACAACTTCACGATATCCTCCCAATCGCTCACCACTACCCCATCAAACCCCATTTGGTTCCGCAGCACTTCTGTTAAGAGGTAATGGGAGGCATGGACAGGTACCCCGTTCACTGTGCCGCTGTTGGGCATAAACGTGGCTACCCCTGCCTCTATCATTTTCTCAAAGGGAGGGAAATGGACTTCCCGCAGGCTGCGGAGGGACAGCTCCGCATTGGCCCTATCTTGGCCCTGCTCGGGCTCGGAATAACCAACGAAGTGTTTTGCAGTGGCTGCTACGCGGGGTTCAGACTGAAAGCCTGCAACAGACGCCGCGGCCATTTCTCCTGCCAAGTAAGGATCTTCGCCAAACGTCTCGTAGAAGCGTCCCCAACGCATGTCTAGGCCCAGATCTCCCACCGGAGCGAAATTCCAGTGGACACCAGTTGCAGCCACGTCATTGGCCGCGGCCTCTGCCACTTTCCTCACTAGCTCGGGGTTCCAGGTGGCAGCCAGGCCGATGTTGTGAGGGTAAATGGTTGCCCCTAGCACGGTGTTGTGGCCGTGGACCGCATCTACACCGTAGATGATTGGTATTCGCAGCCTGGAGTGCTCCAAAGCGTAAGCCTGGATCGCGTTGGTCATTTCAGCCCAGTCCCGGGGTGTGTTGGGGACTGGAGCGGAACCGCCGCCGCTGAATACGGAGCCGACCACGTTGTCCCTTAGGATGTTTCTCAGCCAAGTGTTGTTGAGAGGGCCCCGATCCCATTGATCCCGGCCCATCAGGCGGGCCACTTCGATCTGGGTCATCTGCCCCACCTTTTCAGCCAGCGTCATGCGGCTTAATAGGTCTTCCACCCTTTCTTCAATTGGCAGCTGGGGATCTTGGTAAGGGAAGAGCCCCTTGTCAGCTCCGTACAGGTTAGGCGTTAGGGCAAGGATGAGCCCGCAGACGACAAGTATTACCCTCCAGTTTCGTTTCAACATATTGTTTTGTCCTCCAAATAGATTTGGACCCATCAGCGCTGTGTCCGCAGGAAGTCTTTGAACCACAGGGCACTCCGCTTCATTATCCGCTCCTGGGTAGCGAAGTCTACGTAGATGATGCCGAACCGCCTGTCATAACCCCAAGCCCACTCAAAGTTATCTAAGAGAGACCAGACGAAGTACGCTTCCAAGGGTACTCCATCTTCAATGGCCCGCAGACATTGGGCAAAGTGCCGTTCTAAGTAGGAGCGTCTTTCTTCGTCCTCCACTTTTCCGTCCACCACGGTATCCTCGTAGGCAGCGCCGTTTTCAGTAATCTGCAGGGGTATGGGCCCGTAGTCCTTGTGCACCCGCTGGAGCAGATCGTAGATGCCTTCAGGGTAGACTTCCCAATCCATGGCGGTATGGGGGTTCTCCCCGCGGTGGTGTACCACGTTTCCGTCCTTATCTGCACCGATAATGCCCCGGGTGTAATAATTGATGCCTAAAAAGTCAATGGGCTTGGAGATGAGCTCCATATCCCCAGGCTGGATAAGGGGCTCAATTACTGCCANAGCATCCGTTAAATCTTCCGGATANTTCCCCTTAAAGACCGGATCTAGATAGATGCGGTTTTGGAATCCATCTGCCCTCTGCAGAGCCTTCAGATCCTCCGGCTTCTCGCTGGCCGGGTAGTAGGGGGAAAGGTTTAGGGTAATACCGATTTTCTGCGGCAGCCCCATGTCCCGGTAGGCTTCCATAGCCAAACCGTGGGCTAGCAGCAGGTTATGGGTGGCGACGAGAAAGTCTGTTTCGCTCGTTTTGCCTGGGGCATGGTGGCCGTTGCCGTAGCCCAAAAAGGCAGAACACCAAGGCTCATTGAGGGTAATCCAGGTATCAATGGACGTACCCAGTTCCTGGAAAACTTTAACAGCGTAGTCCCTAAAGTAGTAGGCGGTGTCGCGGTTGAGCCAGCCGCCCTTATCTTCCAATGCCTGGGGTAGATCCCAGTGGTAGAGGGTCACGGCAGGTTTAATACCCTGTTTCAAGAGCTCATCAACTAGCCGCTTGTAGAAATCCATTCCCTTCGGGTTGTACTCGCCTGTGCCCTGGGGAAAGATGCGGGGCCAGGCCAGGGAGAAGCGGTAACTGTCCACGCCCAGTTCTTTAATCAGGGCCACGTCTTCTTTGTATCGGTGGTAATGGTCACAGGCTACGTCGCCCGTATCTCCGTTCAGCACTTTACCGGGCGTGTGGCTGAAGCGATCCCAGATAGACTCGCCGCGGCCATCTTCGTTAACTGCCCCTTCAATTTGATAGGAAGCGGTGGCTACGCCCCAAACGAAATTATCCGGAAACTTCATAATTAATTCCTCCTGAATTTTATTAGCGATACTGAGTAAGCTGCTAGAGTTACCTCGCCTTCTTCCCAGATCTGCTCTTTCAGTTCGTGCTGCTCTTCATCGTCTATCCAGAGGCAGGTAATTGGTCCTACTGCTTCCGGAATGCTCACTGTGAGGGGATCATGCTGTTTGTTGATGAGCAGGAAGAAGCATTCGTCATCCACTTCAGAACCATACGCCCTGAGAACGTTGGACGGAGCGGAATACTCCACGCTGCGCCAACTATGGCCCATCTGGGCGAGCATCCAGTGGACGAAATAGGTTGGACGGGGCCAAAGGGCCACATCGAACAGGCCGTGTCCCCCGGTGCCCTGGAGGGCGAAATAGGCGGCGTACTCCAACTCGGCGTGAACCATTTCTCCCCACACCTCTGCTAGCCACAGCCCCGCGGTCATATCAGTCAGCAGACGTGCATGCCGGGTGCGCCAGCTCAAGCCAAATTCCGAGATAAAGAGGGGTATCTCCCGTTCCCAGCCCAGGGGGTTGATCTCCGGATCCTTAGTCCAAGCCCGAAACATCCTGATGTGGTCACCCACATCTTTGGCTGTAGCTAAAGCTTGCTCCTCAGGCATGGAACCATCGCTGGGATACCACTGCCAGGCCAGGACATCAACCAGATCGCCGGCAATCCGCAGGAAGGTTTTGATCCAGACTTCATTGGGCGTACCTGTTACCACAGGGCCAATAACAATGGCATCGGGATCCACTTCCTTAATGGCTATGGCGTATTCCCGGAACTTGTTGGCGTAGTATTCCGGCGTCCAGTGGGTGCCTCCCCTGTTTGGCCCGTAGAGATCGGGCTCATTGCCGATAAACCAGTAGCGGATGGGCAGGCCCTCCTCCTTAACGTGGCGCACCCATTTCACTGCTTCTTCCACGTCGCCCCGGAAGACATTGTGCTGCACCATGGGTATGGCATCCAGGGCATCGGCAGCCATCATCAGGAGCCTGAGGGAAGCTGCGGAAAGGAAATTGTCATCGCCGTAGTTCCCCGCAGGGAATCTGAGCAGGGGAATATTCAACTCCTTGTATTCAGGCAGCAGATCGAAGAGAATCATCCAGTTCCCGTAATTCATGCCATTTAACAGAGTGGGGCTGACCGGGATCACTTCATCTCCCATTTTCAGCTCAAAGTCTGCAGCCGCGGCAGGCGCGGCCAGTACGATCAATGTGACAACAACCAGGGTCAGTTGCAAAAAGGTGTTCTTAATTGTGGCACCTCCTAACCTTTGATCGCTCCAGCTGTGAGGCCGGAAATAATCTGTTGGGAAGCAAGCAGAAAGGCGATTAGAATAGGCAGTACACCCAGGGCGGTACCGAACATGACCGCACCGTAGTCCGTGTTGATTGCCCCTTGCAGACTGCGCAGGGCCAGGGGTACTGTGTACGTCGTCCGCTCCTTCATGATGATCAGTGCTCCCATAAAGTCGTTCCAGGACCCAATAAAGGTGACCATGCCTAGGGCACCCAGACCGGGCCCGGCCAGGGGCAAGACAACGCGCCAGTAGATTTCAAATTCGCCGCAGCCGTCTATGCGGGCTGCGTCCTGAAGTTCCCGGGGAATGGCACCCTCCATGTACTGGCGCATCAGGAAAATCCCGAAGGCACTGGCCATTCCTCCCACGTAGAGGGCTCTTGGTTGGTTCACCCAGCCGAATTTGCGCATCATGATAAACCACGGTATCGTGTTCAAAACGCCGGGAATCATCATGGTGCTCAGCATCATACCGAACAAAAATTCTTTGCCCTTAAAGTTGTAAAAGGTAAAGCCGTATGCGGCCAAAGAACAGAAGAACAGAGTGGTCACAGTAGCCATACTGGCGATGTAGATACTGTTCCAGATGTTGCGGAAAAAGGGAACGAAACTGAGTAAGTTGTTGTAGTTAGTGACCAAATTGTCACCGAACCACAGTTTGGGCGGAAACGAGAAGATTTCGCCCCTACTCAACGTTGCCAACACAAACATCCAGTAGAACGGAAAGGCGGTAATGATCAGGCCGAGCGTCAGCACCGCGTACAACAACGTCTTTTGAGTTTTTTGTTTAAAGGCAGATCCCATCGTCACCTCTCCCTCCGGAAGAATCTGAAGTTTATCACTGAGAAGACAATAATCAGGAAAAACAGCAGATACGACATGGCCGCTCCCGTACCGAAGTCCATCCATTCGAAACTGGTTTGGTAAAGATACAGTACTGTTGTTTTACCCGCTCGCCCTACGCCGCCGCCCGTACCTAAGATAACCATCGGTTCGTCAAAGGCCTGCATGGAGCCAATAACGCTCATGGTAACCGCAAAGGTCATCATGGGCCGCAGAAGCGGGAGGCTTATGCGCCAGAAGAGGTCCCAGTTGGAGGCCCCATCCACCTTGGCGGACTCATAGATCTCGTGGGGTATTGACTGCAGCCCAGCCAAATAGAGGACCATGTTCCAGCCGGTCCAGCGCCATATCGTGAGCATAGCCAAAGTGGGTTTTATGGTGTGAACCCGCCCCAACCACTCTATGGGAAACGTCAGATCGAGCCAGGTCAAGAGCTGTTGGAACCAGTTGTAATCCCTAAGGGGCGTGAGTAGATAGTTCATTACCCCGTAGCGGGTGCCAAAGATGATCTGGAAAACCAAAGCAACTGCAACGGTTGATGTGATGTAGGGCATGAAATAAGCGGTGCGGTAGACTTTGCTGAACTTAACGAGCTGAGAGTTGAGGATAAAGGCCAGGATCAGGGCTAAGATGTGTTGGGGGATAGAGCTCATCAGACCCAGTTTTATCGTATTGCTGATGGACTGCCAGAACCAGTCGTCTTTCAGCAGATACATGTAGTTTTCCAGTCCAACCCACTCCATGGGGGATATTACATCCCAACGGTGGAAGCTGAGCCAAAGGGAAAAAAGGATTGGAAACAGGCCGAAGATGAAAAACAGAATAAAGAAGGGTGAGATAAACACATAGGGAGCGACTCGCCGCCGCCAAAAGTGCCTGCTGGCAGGAACAGCTTTTTCTTTCATCATTTCTCCCTCCAAGGTGGGGGAAGGCAGGCAAAGCCTGCCCTCCACTCAACGTATTTTAGCGAGCCCTGCGTCTTACCTGTTCGTTAGCATTGTCCAGGGCGGTTTGCGGATCGGCGCCTTCCTGCAGTACTTCAGCTACAGCCTGATCCAGCATCTCTTGGGCAACTGCGTCGAAGCGGTTGACCGGAGCGCCGGGGGCCTGCCGGGCAGCTTCAATCCAGAGGCGGTATACCTGCTGGCCGCCGAAGAAGGCAACTTCTTCGTCATAGATCGGGTCTTCTTGTGCTGCCAAAATGGCCGGGAAGATGTTGCTGGACTGGAACATATGCAGCTGGGATTCTTTCCGTGTGGTGATAAACTTGACAAATTCCCAAGCTGCTTCTTTGTTCTTGCCATCCGAGGGGATGCAGAGGAAAGATCCGCCGTCGTTAGCAAACATGTTCTCGGGCAGATGTACAGCACGCCACAGGCCTGCCGTATCCGGGGCAATCCAGCCTTGGAGATGGCCGCCCATCCAGGCACCATGCATTAGAACTGCAGTTGTGCCCCTGGCGATGGCTTCGGTCCACTCTGTACTCCAGGCACCGATTTTTGCATCTAAGCCTTCGTCCCTAATCTGCTTAGCGATGGTTAAGGCCCTTACTAAGTAAGGACGGTTGATGATTGGTTCGCCGTTTTCATCGAAGAAACCAGCGGAGTCGGCNCTGCGCATGATTCCTACGATTTCACCAGCGTCTGCCAGCATCCAGTGATCCGGATGTCCGTCACCGTCTGTATCCCGTTTGAGCTGCCGTGCTACATCCACAAAGCCCTCCCAGGAGGAGAACAGCTTTTGGACTTCTTCCGGTTCGGAAGGCAGGCCGGCTGCTTCAAAAATGTCTTTGCGATAGAAAACGGTTGCCGGAGCAATGTCCTTAGGCATTGCTACCAAACGGCCGTCGGTGGTTAAGCCTTGNGTCCACTTGAAGGGGATAATCATATCCTTATACTGGCCGGCATTGTAAGGAGGCTGCAGCAGATCTTCGAACCCTGCCGAGCTTGTAATCCTGGCAATCCAGCCCACTTCAACCATTACAACGTCCGGCAGGGGAGCCCCTGCGGCAATTGAGTTAACGATAGAGGTGTGATGATCATCAATACCTAACGAGATAATCTCAACTTCAATGTCTGGGTATTCGGCATGGAATTGGGGAAGCAGTAATTCCATGGCGCGGTCTGCATCTGGGAAAGCTCCAACTGTAATTTTTGTTTTAGCAAATGCTGTTCCCGTTAGAACGATTGCTAGAGCAACAACAACGAAAAACACGCTCAGTTTTTTCATTCTAGGAAATCCTCCTCTTTTTTTGTTGATTGCGAAGCATACGTCCCAAAACCTTANANCTTTGTTTTTGAGTAAGCCACCTCCTTAGAAACCTTCAGGCTTGTGGTTGATTCTCGAACAACAAGCTCTGTCGGGAGAATAATTTTAGCAATTTCCCTCTCCTCACCACTGATGATGCGTGCGATCTTGCCTGCCGCCACTTGACCTAACGCGGTCAAGGGTTGGGCTATCGTCGTTAATTTCGGGGTCAGCATTTTCGCAAATGGCACATCGTCATAGCCGATCAAAGAGAGGTCATTGGGAACATTGATGCCGTGCTGTTTNCACGCCTCCAATACTCCGTAGGCCAGCTCGTCACTGGTTGCAAAGATGGCAGTGGGGCCAGCCGCCATTATGTCCGGAAAAATTCTAAACACGGACTCGGCCAGGTAGTCACCTGCCACATGAATCAGATTCTCATCTACAGGCACGCCGCTCTCCTTCAGTGCCCGTTTATATCCATTCAGCCTCCGTATCGCTTCCGGCGCGTCTTCAGGGCCTAAAATGATGGCAATGCGGCGGTGGTTCAGCTGGAGGAGATGGTTGGTCGCTTTGTAACCGCCCAAAAAGTTGTCTACCCAAACGCCGGATACATTCACATTGTCAATGTCACCGTCTGCAATTACTAAGGGAAAATTGGTGGAAACCAGTTCCTTAAGTACTTCCTGCATGGGTTTTTCCTTAATTTCACGGGGAGTGAGGATAATTAGGCCGTCAACGCGTTTTTCCCAGAGCAGTTTGACCAAGTTTGGCTCACTGCCCTTTTCGTGGTGGGTTGAACGGACAAGCATATAAAAACCATGGAACCAAAGGGTCTGCTGGCAGCCTTCAAGAATAGAGCCGTAAAAGGGTCCATCCATATCAGGGACCATAACACCAATTACATTGGTCCTGCCCGAGGTCAGACTGCGCGCTTGGGCGTTGGGACTGTAACCCAGTTCTTTAATGGCCCTCATCACTTTGATGCGGTTTTCTTCCCGTACACTGTGCCCGTTCAGTACTCTAGACACGGTTGACTTCGATACCTGCGCCTTCCGTGCTACGTCTGAAATAGTTGCCAAGATATCACTCCCTTAGCTCATTTANAGAAATCGTTTGCTGTTTATTAGTGCGATGCAGTACGTGTTTGCGGGTTCTTGGCTCAGTTTAAGTGCGAATTTCTGAAACCGGTTTCTGCTGATTGTAAAAATATTACTGTATATTATATTACAGACAAGGGGGAAGCATGTCAAGGTTAATTTGGTTTTTCGTAACAAAAACTTGATAATTACGGTTTTCTCACAACAATTGGAGGGGATCGAGCCTCTTCCCCTCTTGGAGATGGAGACCTATTTCCACCCCTTGGCAGGGAATTTGGTTTGAGAACGAGAACTATCCATTCATCAATCGTAGAACCAGAACTATATAGTCAGGAGGGTCGATATGAGGGGCCTGGCAGCGAAGGTATCAATTTATGCAGGGATCGTAGTCGCTTTAATGTGTATAGCATTTGGCCTATTTGCTTATTACAGCGGTTCCGCCGCTGTGCTGGCAGAAGTGGAACAGGCTTTAACCCAGCAGGCGGGGGAAGCGATCGAATTTGTGGAGAGCGCCTTTGAAAGCCATCTTTCTGTTTTAGAAACGATAGCGGCGCGTCCCGAGCTGAAGACAATGATTTGGTCAATGCAGCAGGCTGTGCTGCGGCCAGAGGAGGAACGCCTACCAGATTTCCTCGCCCTGGCAGTGGTCAGCCCGGACGGAACAGCCCGTTATACAGATGGGACTGAGGCCAATTTGGGTGATCGGGACTACGTGATTAAAGCCTTTGAAGGTGAGAAGGCCATCTCCGATCTAATTGTCAGCCGGGTTACGGGTGGCATAGTAGTGATGTATGCGGTGCCCATAAAAAGCGGTGATCAGGTGCGGGGGGTCCTAATTGGACGAAGGGATGCCTTTGCCCTGAGCGAGATCACCGACCGATTGGGCTTTGGTGCCAATGGCGAAGGTTTCATGCTCCATCCCAGCGGCCTTTATTTTGCCGGAAAAGAGCGGGACTTGGTTGTGGAACAGCTCAACGTCTTTGAAGCCTGGGGCGAACCCGGCCAGCTGGGCCATGCCATTCAAGAACTGGGTCTGGGCAATGACGGGGTAATCCGCTACCAAAAAGATGGGAAGGGCTATGTGGCCGGAATTACATACTTCCCCTCCACCGGTTGGATTTTGGGTGTGAGTGCTCAGGAAGACGATGTATTAGTCAACGTCAACAAATTTGGGCGTACCATAGTTCTCGTTTCGACTGCCTTCATTGTACTAGGCGGCCTTGCCGGTGTTTATGTCGCTCGGAGAATAGTAAGACCCATCAGTCAAGTGCAGAACGCAATCGAAGCAGTGGCGGACGGTGACTTAACCACTTCGGTTGAGATCAAGAGTAAGGACGAAGTTGGCCAGATGGCAGCCGCCTTTAACAGGACAATCGATAGGGTAAGGGACGCCCTGGCCATGGTCAGTGCCACCTCTACCGCTCTAGGAGCCACAACCGCAGAAATGGCGGCGGCTACCGAAGAGGTGAGTGCCTCCATTGAAGAAGTGGCCAGCACAACCAACCACTTCTCTACCGCCTTAGATGCCATGAACGACAACGCCATGAGTATGAGCCAGAACGTGCAGGGCATTTCGGTCAAGGCTTCCCAAGGTGAAAGGGCACTGGGTCAGATTCTAGAGGTGATGAATAAACTGCGAGATGATACGCAGAGGCTGGCTCAAGACATTTCTGGTTTGGGCACCCTGTCCGATCAGATAGGGCAGATTGTGGAGGTAATAAACGGTATTGCAGAACAGACCAACCTCTTAGCCCTGAACGCTGCCATTGAAGCGGCCCGGGCCGGTGAGCACGGACGGGGATTTGCGGTGGTAGCGGATGAAGTAAGGCAGTTGGCTGAGGAATCCTCCGCGGCCACAACCGAAATTGCTGCCCTGATCGGTCGTATCCAAACCGGTATTGCAGCCGCGGTCCAGGATATGAACGTAGGTGCGGAACAGACGGCCACAGCGGTGGTCAATGTGGACCAGGGCGGGGCAATCCTGCGCGATATCTTAAGCGAAGTGGAAGGCATAGTCACTTCGGTACAGGAGCTCACAGCCGGACTGGAAGAGGCGAACGCCAGCGGGCAGGAGATCGCCAGTGCTACCCAGGAGCAGGCAGGCTCGGTTGCCCAGATCGCAAGCTCTGCCCAGGAGCTGTCTAACATGGGTGAGAGGCTGCGGGAGTTGTTAGAACAGTTTAAGCTATACTAAAACGGCCTAGAATGGATGTGGTGGTATGCTCAAAGAGTTCAAGGAATTCGCCCTAAGGGGCAACGTAGTTGATCTGGCAGTCGGTGTGATTGTAGGTGGAGCGTTCGGCAAGATCGTTACCTCCCTCGTGAACGACATTATCATGCCTCTCTTGGGCTTGGTGGTGGGACGGATCGATCTTACCTCGCTCAAGATTGTGCTCAGGGCAGCCAACGAGACAACGAGCGAGCTCGCCATCACCTACGGTAGGTTCTTACAGGACGCGCTGGACTTTTTGATTATCTCCTTCAGTATTTTCATGGTCCTGCGGGTGCTCAACAACCTCCACGCCAAGTTGGAGCGGGAACGGGAAGAGGAAGAGGAGAAAGAAAAAGCGGCGGCAGAACCGCCTGCACCGCCGGAGCCATCTAACGAAGAGAGACTCTTGATGGAAATCCGTGACCTCTTAAGAGAAAGAAACTAGTTGGGAGACAGGATCCCCGTGGACTCGGCCACGGGGATTCTCTTTCGGATCGGGAAGGCAAAAATTGTCTGCCCCATGGTGTTTTTTGCCTTAACTATGGTACAATGTTCAGTGTATAGCTTTGTATTCACCGATGGAATACGGCGATTTACAGGCAGGCCGAGAGGAAGGTCTTTCCGCCTCTGAAGGGAAAGATCATAATTAACTACAGACGGTGCTCTACTAAGCTTTCGCGTTACGCCAGCGTAGGGGAGGAAGATGAGATGGAAGTTTTTAAGAAGGCCGAGGAACTGGCCGCTGCTATCCTCAACAGCGAGGAGTACCAAAGGATGATAAAGGCCAGGGAAACGGTGGGGGAGCACTCTGCGGCCAGCATTATGCTGCGGGATTTCCAAAATCTGCAAACAGAGCTGCATAGGCAGCAGATGGAAGGGGTAGAGGTCACACCTGAACAGGAAGAGCAGCTGCAGAATTTGTTTGGTGTGATTTCCATTAATCCTTATATTCGAGAGCTGATTGAAGCGGAATTTGCCTTCAGCGCCATGATGCTGCAGGTAAACGACATTTTGGCCCAATCTCTCGACTTAAAAGAGGACGGGGAAGAAGATGAAGCTGAAGGCCCCAAACTGGAAGTGCCCGAAAAGAGAATCTTGATTCCCGGGAAGGACATCTAGGTCGGATGGGTATTTTAAGAATAGGTACGGCAGGCATTCCCGCTTCTACCAAGCCTGCAAGCAGCTTAAATGCCATTAAGCGGTTGCATGAGCTGGGACTGAAGCATATGGAGTTGGAGTTTGTGCGTGGGGTGAAAATGGGCCAGAAGACCGCGGAACAGCTTGCTGAGCAGGCAGAGAAGTACGATATCTCCCTCACGGTACACGCTCCCTATTACGTCAACCTCAACTCGGCTGAACCGGAAAAGGTGGTAAACAGTAAGAACCACATTTTCAAAGCGGCTCAAGTAGGTGCTTGGGCCGGTGCCAAGAGCGTCACTTTCCACCCTGCCTTTTACCACGACGACGATCCGGAAGTGGTGTACGAGCGGGTACGGGAGCAGGTTGAGGATTTATTGGANATGCTGGACAGGGAAGGCATTAACATCCGTTTGAGCCCGGAAACGACCGGGGGCCTATCCCATTTCGGTACGCTGGAAGAGCTGGTGCGGCTGGGTACGGATCTGCCGGGAATATACCCCTGTGTGGATTTTGCCCACCTGTTTGCCCGCAGCTTGGGCGAGTTTAACAGCTATAGCGATTTCAGCGGCGCCCTTGAGTTTATGGAAAAGCAGCTGGGCCGGGAGGCCTTGGATTCAATGCATATCCACCTTTCCGGTATTGAATACGGACCAAGGGGCGAACGGAACCACTTACCCCTAGTAGAAACAGAACTTGATTACAAGGCTGTTTTACAGGCCCTTATCGATCACAATGTGGGCGGTTGGCTCACCTGTGAAAGCCCGATTTTGGAAGAAGATGCTTTAATACTGCAAGATGTGTATGGGCAGTTAAAGAAGGAAGAATAGGAGGTATGGCCGGATGGAACATGTTTATCTAAAGAACATCGGCGATTACGTAGGTCAAGAAGTTGAAATAAAGGGCTGGTTATACAATAAGCGCTCCAGCGGTAAAATTCAGTTCTTAATTATCCGCGATGGTACGGACATGATCCAGGGTGTGCTTGTGAAAAGCGAAGTACCTGAGGAAGTGTTCGAAGCTGCCAAGGAACTGACCCAGGAATCCTCCCTGATCGTCCGGGGCGTTGTCCGCGCAGACGAGCGGGCACCCAGCGGTTACGAGCTGTCCCTTACTGACGTTAAGATTGTACAGATCGCGGAAGAGTATCCTATCACACCTAAGGAACACGGCGTTGAATTTCTCCTGGACCGCCGCCATCTCTGGCTGCGCTCCCAGAAACAGCACGCCATTATGCTGGTCAGGCATGAAGTGATCAGCGCATCCCGGGACTTTTTCAACGAGCGGGGCTTTATTCAGATCGACGCACCGATTTTGACGCCTGCCGCAGCGGAGGGCACGTCCACCTTGTTTGAAACCGATTACTTCGACGACAAGGCGTACCTTTCCCAGAGCGGCCAGCTGTACCTGGAAGCGGCAGTGGCAGCCTTTGGCAAGGTTTACTGCTTCGGGCCTACCTTTAGGGCGGAAAAATCGAAAACCAGGCGCCATCTAACCGAGTTTTGGATGCTCGAGCCCGAGGTGGCCTATGCGGATCACGAGTACAACATGCAGTTGCAGGAAGAATTCATCTGCTACATTGTGGAGAGAGTGCTTAAGAACTGCCGCAGGCAGCTGGAGATTCTGGGACGGGATATCAGCAAATTGGAGGCTGTAAAGGCGCCGTTTCCCCGCATGACTTACGACGAAGCGGTTGAGTTGCTGCGCAAAAACGGAGTAGAGAAAGAGTGGGGCGAAGATCTGGGCGGCGCAGACGAGACAATTATTGCCGAGCAGTTTGACAAGCCGGTCATAGTGGAACGCTACCCTGCTGCGGTTAAAGCCTTTTACATGGAGCCCGATCCGGAGCGGCCTGAAGTTGTCTTGGGCAACGACATGCTGGCGCCGGAAGGCTACGGCGAGATTATTGGGGGCAGTCAGCGTATTCACGATCCGGAGCTGCTGAAGCAGCGGCTGCAGGAAAACGACCTGCCGGAGGAAAACTACGCCTGGTATTTGGATATCCGCCGCTACGGCACTGTACCCCATTCCGGCTTTGGTATGGGCTTAGAGCGTACGGTGACTTGGCTCTGCGGGCTCGCTCACCTGCGTGAAGCGATACCTTTCCCCCGTTTGATTAATAGAATATACCCATAGGCTAGTTGGTGCCCAGAAAGATCAGGAGCACGCCCAGGCCCACCAAGGCGAGTTTGGGCCAGGACAGCTCATGACGGAGCCCAATCAGCCCAATCATGCCCACCAAAGTCAAGATGACAGGCCCAATCAGGCCCAGGACGGCATTGACCTTGAGTGCAGCCTGTACTGTGCCGAACTTCAGCATGAGCAGGGCCCCGGTAATTTCCAATGTACCGGCTAGGAGCCTCATCAGGGCCATGGTCAGCACGATTCTCAATTCGGTGTGCATGGGATCACTCCGTTTCAAGCTTTTATTCCTATAGGGAGAGGAGAATAGCGGTGTTGAGATACTTGAAAGAGGCGGATCCTGAAGTCTGTAAAGCTATTCGCCTGGAAACGGCACGGCAGAACAACAATCTCGAGCTGATTGCCTCAGAAAATTTTGTCAGTATGGCCGTTTTGGAGGCCATGGGAAGTCAGCTTACAAATAAATATGCGGAAGGTTACGCGGGTAGACGTTATTACGGCGGCTGCGAGTTTGTGGACATAGTGGAAGAATTGGCCATCGACCGGGCCAAACAGCTTTTTGGTGCTGATCATGTCAATGTCCAGCCCCACTCCGGTTCCCAGGCGAACCAAGCGGTTTTCTTTGCCGTGCTCAAGCCCGGTGACACCGTCTTGGGCATGGACTTGAGCCACGGCGGTCACCTAACCCATGGCAGCCCGGTTAACCTGTCCGGTTCTTGGTTTAACGTGGTCCACTACGGCGTGGACAAGGAGACTGAGCTCATAGATTACGACAAAGTGAGGGAGTTGGCCCTTGAGCATCGCCCGCGCATGATTATTGCTGGGGCTTCGGCCTATCCGCGGGTCATTGATTTCGCCGCGTTTAGGGAGATCGCCGATGAGGTAGGGGCTTACTTCATGGTGGACATGGCCCATATTGCTGGCTTGGTAGCGGCAGGGGTTCACCCCAGTCCGGTACCCTATGCCGACTTCATTACCTCCACCACCCACAAGACGCTGCGCGGTCCCCGGGGCGGTATAATCCTCACAACAAAGGAACACGCCCGCAAAATCGACAGCGCAGTGTTCCCAGGCATGCAGGGTGGACCTTTAATGCATGTGATTGCAGCCAAAGCGGTGGCGTTTTTGGAAGCGCTTAAGCCCGAATTCAAGGCTTACCAGAGGGCAGTGGTGGAAAACGCCAAGGTCCTGGGAGAAACGCTGGCAGCAGAAGGCTTCCCTCTTATTTCCGGTGGAACGGACACCCACCTTCTCTTGGTTAACGTGAAGGCTAAAGGCTTCACTGGCAAGGAGGCGGAGGAACTTCTCGATCAAGTGGGGATTACTGTCAACAAGAACACCATTCCCTTTGAAGAGGAGAGCCCGTTCATTACCAGCGGTATCCGCTTGGGTACCCCCGCTTTGACCACGAGGGGTATGGGCGTTGAGGAAATGCGCACCATCGGCCGTTTGATTGCCCAAACGCTCGAACACGGCCGAGATGATTTTAGTGAGATCAAGGAACAGGTCGCCAAGCTGGCAGCCGGATTTCCCCTTTATGCTGAATCCTGCGGTGACTAGAGGAGGCTCCCTTTTTGCTGCACAAACAGAAACTGAGTAAAGAAACGCAACAGGCGATGAAATTAAATACGGTTGAAGGGGCTTTCGCGGTGGCTGCCGATAACTTGGCAGCCCCCTATTTGTCCCTTTTTGCGTTGGCTTTAGGTGCCACTCCATCGCAGATTGGGATGCTCAGTGCTTTTCCCAACTTTTTAGGTAACATCCTCCAAATTCCGGCCAGTATTTTAAGTGAGAGGTCCAAGGACAAACGGATTCTCCCAACTGTGGGCGGCTTTTTTAACCGTGCTTCCTGGCTCGTCCTGGCTCTATTGCCCTTCTTGTTCTCCCCACAGCACAGGGTTGCTGTGGTGATCATTTTGGCGTCCTTTAGGATCGTCATGGCTAACTTGGGCGTGCCGGCCTGGACTTCCCTCCAGGCGGATCTGGTGCCCCGCTCCATTCGGGGCCAGTATTATGCCAACCGTAATATGGTGCTGAATATGTGTGCCTTGGGCGCCACTGTTCTGGCCACGTTTTTGCTGCGGTTGGATTTTCCCACCAGTTACATACTGATTTTCAGCATTGCTACTCTGCTGGGAGTTATTTCCACCTACATCTTTATCCGTATCCCTTTTGCCAACACCCAAGGCAAACCGGGCGTAAAGGGAGAGGAAAGCCTTGCTCAGAGAATTAAGCTTTTTGCCCAGAGGGTGGGAGAACACAAGGACTTCCGCGCCTACCTGATCAGCTCACTGATCTGGAACTTTGGTGTTACCGTTGCCGGCTCCCTCTTTCCAGTCTATTTCGTGGACATCATGGGTGGACAAGCCGGTTCCTGGGCCATCTTCACCGGAATCAACCTGGCTGCCCAGGTTATTATTCAGCGCTATTGGGGCAGGATGGCTGATACCGCAGGCCAGAAGAAGGTAATGGCCCTATCGGGGTTAGGGGTGGTTTTTCTACCCATGCTCTGGTGGATTGCACCAAACACCTGGTTTCCCATTTTGATTTACGTGGTGAACGGTATTGCCTGGGGCGGTTATAACCTCGCTTCCTTTAACCTGATTTTGGAGATCACCCCCGACGACAACCGCTCTCTCTACGTTGCCGTGTACAACACGCTTATGGGTGTGGCCACTTCCCTGGGTCCGCTGGTGGGTGGATTTGCCGCGGAGATAATCGGCCTGCGTCCCATTTTTCTCATCTCCAGCGTCCTGCGCGGCCTGGGGCTGGCCATTTTTATCGCTACAGTGGGCGGTGGGCAGAAAATGCAGTTGCAGGGGCTTCTTACCGGGAAAAGGATGGGAAAAACAACCCGAGATAGTTGATCGGGGCGGTGAAGTGTATTATAATGTATGGTGACTAACGGGTAATGAGGGAGAAATACTCTACTTTAATCCGTAACCAGAGAGCTGATGGGTGGTGCAAATCAGCCGGATGGTAGGGGATCCGCCTCCTGAACTCAAGGTCAACTTTTAATGAAGGTGAATTCTCGCCTGGTTTTTCGGCGAGGATTAATCAGGGTGGCAACGCGGGAAAGGAATTCTCGTCCCTGGGCTTACGAGTCTAAGGCGAGATTTTTTATTTTCATGCCAAGGGGGAAAACGAGATGTTGGATCTAAGAATGATTCGCCAAAATCCCGAGAAAGTACGTGAAGGCCTGCGTAAGATAGGGGAAGATACTGCTCAGGTTGATCAGATTTTGGCCCTTGATGAGAAGCGCCGCAGCATGCTGACGGAAGTTGAGCAGCTGAAGGCCGAGCGCAACACAGTATCTGACGAAATAGCCCGGATGAAAAGGGAGAAACAGGATGCCACCGAGACGATCGAGCGTATGCGCCAGGTTTCCCAGCAGATCAAGGATTTTGATAACGAGCTGAGGGAAGTAGATGCGGCACTGCAGGATGCGCTGCTGCGCATTCCCAACTTGCCCCATGAATCGGTACATGTGGGTGAGAGTGACGAGGACAATATGGAGATTAGGCGCTGGGGCGAACAAACCCAGTTTGATTTCGAACCCCTGCCCCATTGGGATATTGGTGTTAACCTTGGCATTATTGACTTTGAACGGGCAGGCAAAGTGACCGGCTCTCGCTTTAACTTCTTAAAAGGCTTAGGAGCCCGTTTAGAGCGAGCGCTGATCAACTTCATGCTCGATCTACACACAAGCGAGCACGGTTACCAGGAAGTTCTACCACCCTTTATTGTCAACAAAGCTAGTGCCACCGGCACCGGCCAGCTGCCCAAGTTTGCAGAAGACATGTTCAAGCTGGAGGGTTTAGATTACTATCTCATCCCCACAGCAGAAGTTCCCGTGACCAATCTTTACAGGGACGAGATCTTGGATATGGAAGATTTACCAATTTACCACGTGGCCTATTCGGCCTGCTTCAGATCGGAAGCGGGTGCTGCCGGCCGCGACACCAGAGGTCTAATCAGGGTACACCAATTCAGCAAGGTGGAATTGGTAAAATTTGTAACGCCAGAATCGTCCTACGAGGAACTGGAGAAGCTGACCAACAACGCGGAGACTGTTCTGCAGAGATTGGGTCTGCCTTACCGGGTTACCCAGATGTGTACAGGTGATTTGGGCTTTACCGCAGCTAAGAAGTACGATCCGGAGGTATGGATGCCCAGCTACGGACGTTATGTGGAAATTTCTTCCTGCAGTAACTTTGAAGACTTCCAAGCCAGGCGGGCGAACATCCGTTTTAGGCGGGAAAAGGGTGCCAAACCGGAGTATGTCCACACCCTCAATGGGTCTGGAATTGCGGTGGGACGCTGCTTAGCCGCGATCTTGGAGAATTACCAGCAGGCTGATGGTTCTGTTGTGATTCCAGAGGCTCTNCGGCCTTATATGGGCGGCCTGGAGCGGATTACAGCAGAGAAATAAATACTTGTTAAGTTTGCTGGATTAGGATATAATTAATCAAGCTGCGGAAGGGTGCCAGAGCGGACGAATGGAGCGGTCTTGAAAACCGTCGAGGGTTCACGCCCTCCGTGGGTTCGAATCCCACCCCTTCCGCCATTTTTTGAACCCGGAGTGTTATTAATGCAATCTAAAAAAAATGTTAAAGGAGATTGGGTTCTCCTTGTCGTAGTAATCCTTTTAAGCGCCGGGTTTTTCCTTTTTCACAATTGGCGCTCAGCGCAAGTACGAAACCNATCTTCTTCTGCCGCTGTCGTTGTGGAAATAGATGGACAGGCAGTCTACAGGTACAAATTGGCTGAAGACCTAAAACCTTTCAGAATAGAGACGGAAAACGGCTTTAACACGTTGGAAATTAAGGATGGCAGAGTAAGGGTAGTAGAAGCGGATTGTCCCGACTTGATCTGTGTGCACACGGGCTGGCGCAGTCATGTGGGACAGCTTATTGTATGTATGCCCCATTATCTTGTGGTTAAAATCGTAGATGAAGAGCCCGGCCCGATTGAAGTTGATAGTTTTACTTTTTAGAGAAATGGAGTGAGGTTAATGGTTAAGCAGAAGATACTTATTGTAGATGATGAAGCTTCCATTCAGGAATTAATTCGCTTTAATTTGGAACAGTCAGGTTTTGATACAGAAACGGCCAGTGACGGTTTGGAGGCTCTGGAAAAATTTGAGTCTTACAAGCCTGATCTCATCGTACTCGATCTGATGCTGCCGGGTAAGGATGGGTATGATGTCTGCAAGGACATTCGCCGCACCAGCAATGTGCCCATTATCATGCTCACAGCAAAGGAAACTGAGTTGGAACGGGTACTGGGCTTAGAATTAGGCGCAGACGACTACATCACCAAACCTTTCAGCCCCCTGGAACTCGTAGCACGCATTAAGGCAGTCCTTCGCCGGGCCAGCGGCCAGGAAGAGGAAGACGCCAATGAGTTTAGGGTAGGCAACATTTTCCTCCAGGTAGACACCAGGGAAGTTAGGGTTAACGATGTGGAAGTTGAACTCACACGCAAGGAATTTGACCTGCTCCATATCTTCATGGAAAACGTNGGTAAGGTAATGACCAGGGAAGTCCTGCTCCAGAAAGTCTGGGGTTATGAGTATGAAGGAGAGACCCGCACAGTTGACGTGCACATCCGCCACCTCCGCCGCAAGCTCGGCCCAGAGGGTGAAACGCGGATTGAGACTATTCACGGGGTAGGGTATAAATTAAGGGGGAACTAACTTGAGAAAAGGTATGGCTCGGCCATTACTTTTCAAGTTAACAGCTTTTGCTCTAGTGGTAACCTTGCTTGCAGTTGGGGTTACCACCTTTTTTGTAGCTAGGTTCGCTTATACCGCTTTGGAAAAGCGGGTGACATCGGACCTTTTTTCTGATGCTCAGATTATTAGGTTGAGCCTGAGGGAAATGGGTGTAGATTGGGATAGAATAGGCGAGCTTGGCAGCGTGAGCGATAGGTTTATCCGCCTCTTTGATGATGGGGGCACAATAATCATTGATACAGTGCCCGCAGGCTTGACGGACCAAGATCTGATTTCAGCCGAAGTAGAGCTGGATGGTGAAGGGCGCCTGCAGGTGGCCATCGAACGGGACGAGATCAGCGGCATGCTGAAAAAACTGATTCGGGTTACCATCCTGATCGGCTTGGTTGTGTTAGCCGTAGCCCTGGCTATTGCCTATTCCTTTAACAAGATGATCACCAACCCCATCCAGGAACTGCTGGATATGGTTAAACACCTGCAGGAGAGGGAGTTTGGTCGGTTGGTTTTGGTTCGAAGTGAGGATGAAATCGGCCAGCTGAGCAGGGCGTTTAACGAACTTTCTGAGACATTGGAGGATCTCTTTTTTACAATCAGTGACCGGGAAAGTAAGCTCCAAGCCATTCTGGGCAGCATCGACGCGGGAGTTATTGCGGTCAACCAGCAGAGGAAGGTGATGCTGGCCAACCCGGCTGCAGCCGAGCTGTTCCGCACTAACCCTGAAGAAATGATCGGGAAAAACCAGTTCGAGGCGACCAAGAATGAAAGACTATCCCGCCTGCTGGAAGAGACAATGGATACCAAAGGTTCTGTTGAGGAGGAAATTCGCCTCCATCCCGGCAGTGAAAGGACACTGGCGGTTACAAGTAGTCCGTTAGAGGATGAAAAGGGCAACAGCTTAGGTGCGGTAGCTATCATTCGTGACATAACCTCCCTGCGCCATTTAGAGCAGATGCGGCAGGAATTTGTGGCCAACGTCAGCCACGAACTGCGTACGCCCTTAACATCAATTAAGGGGTTTGTGGAGACGCTCCTAAACGACAACCTTGATGATAAGAAGTTTCTTGAGCGTTTCTTAGGTATTATCGGTAACGAAACGGATCGGATGATTCTCCTCATCAACGATCTTCTGGACCTGTCTCGGATTGAATCGGGTAAACAGGCGTTGAACTTGGAACCGGTGGATATGAAGCGGATCTTTGATGATACCGTTCTCATTCTCCAAAGCCAGGCCAACGAAAAGAACATTACGCTGGAGAACAACATTTACGATCCTGTCGTTGTTAAGGGAGATGCCAAACTGCTGCGGCAGGTGGCAATCAACCTGGTGGAAAATGGTGTGAAGTACACGCCGGAGGGCGGCAGAGNATGGATTGAGGCGGTACAGGGACTAGACAGCGTTGAGTTCATCATTGCCGATAACGGNTTGGGGATTGGCAGCGAGCATTTGGACCGCATCTTTGAACGCTTCTACCGCGTAGATAAGGGCCGCGCCCGCCATATGGGCGGCACGGGTTTGGGCCTTGCCATCACCAAGCACATTGTGGACAAACACAAGGGCTCCATTTGTGCCGAAAGCCGGGTGGGCAAGGGAACTAAGATGCGCCTCACACTGCCGAAATAAGCGCCAAAAGAAAGCTTTGGTAAAGAATATAAGCCCANATCTATTGACAATTGGGCTGTTAGTGTGATAAACTAGCATGCGTCAACAGGTTTTTGGGAAGGGTGCTTGAGTGGNCGAAAAGAGCCGCCTGCTAAGCGGTTGAGGGTTAACGCCCTCCGAGGGTTCAAATCCCTCCCCTTCCGCCAGAATTGCGCCCGTAGCTCAGCTGGATAGAGTGTCTGACTACGAATCAGAAGGCC
>JGI24707J26582_10000439_pt1 | contig 31701 bp, 32 predicted proteins | sample BioPla1DNA1_FD_26582 | JGI IMG/M metagenome (IMG submission 26582)
AAAAGCCAGCCGCAGGCTTGGATTAAGTCCAGATGAAATAGGAACTTGGTTTATTTCGCCTTGCCCGGCTAAGATGACTGCCGCCAAGCAGCCGCTTGGCTCCGAAAAATCAAATATTAGCGGCGCTATAGGCATTTCACAAGTTTACGCCCCGCTCTTGAAGGCACTGCAAGATATTCCTGCCGGTGTCGAAAGGCGGCATGCTTCTTGGGTTGGTGTCAATTGGGCTGTGTCGGGCGGCGAAAGTGCGGCTGTTGGTTCCGAAAACCAACTCATTGTGCATGAAATAAATAATGTAAGCGACATTTTAGAACAAGTTGCACTAGGCAAGTTATCCGGCGTTAAATATATTGAGACTTTGGCGTGCGCGGGTGGTTGTATCGGCGGTCCGCTGACTGTCCAAAATCGCTTTGTTGCTGAGTTTAACATGAAAAAACGGGCTCAAAATATGCAGGCAGAAGATGCTGCAAAAGGCCGGGTGCCCCTCCAGGAATACCGCGAGTCGGCGCTTGGCGTAAGTGAGCGGCGTGCGATTGAGCCGCGCCCGATATTGCGTCTCGATGAAGATATTTTTAAGGCCATGTACAAGGTTGAGGCTATGGAAAAAATGCTTAAGCAGCTGCCGGGACTNGACTGCGGGTCGTGCGGCTCACCAAACTGCAAAGCGTTAGCTGAAGATATTGCTCAAGAAAAGGCCAGTGTAACCGACTGTGTATTTAAATTGCGGGAACGAGTAAGTGAACTTGCGAAGGAAATGATGGATTTGGCCGAAAAGCTGCCGCCATCTCTGGACAAGGAGCAGAGCTAATCGGTAAATCGTAAAAGCAGCGAGGGAGGCGTTTATGTGCAAATAAGTCAAATAGTGTCAGAATTGCAGCTTGAAATCGTTGCCGGCCATGGTAGGCTTAACCGGGAGATAAGCGGCGGCTATGTTTCAGATCTGTTGAGCAATGTTATGGGGCGGTCCTGCGCTGGCACAGTTTGGGTTACTATGCAAGCTCACCAAAATGTTGTTGCAGTAGCAGCGCTCCTGGATCTGGCCGCAGTTATTATAGCCGGTGGCGTTACACCTGATCATCAGACAGTAACTAAAGCCCAATTCGAAAACATCGTGATTTTGACGACAACGCTGTCCGCGTATGAGGTCGCTGGCCGTCTATATGGTATGGGGATTAAAAGTTCATGATGCGGCGCTTCGTGGCCGATCTCCATGTTCACTCACTGCTGTCACCATGCGCGGCCATTGAAATGACGCCACGAAATATTGTAAATTATGCAATTGAGCACAACATTGATATCATAGCCATTACCGACCATAACGCGTGTGATAATGTTCCTGCAGCCGTTGAAGCCGCTGCCGGAACGAATGTTACTGTTATTCCGGGTATGGAGATTGAAACCAAAGAAGAAGTCCATCTAATAACTTTGTTTGAAACTGTTGCTCAGTTAAAATCATTTAACGACTATGTAGTCAATCATCTGTCCGGCCGATTGAACGATCAAGGGCGTTTCGGGGCCCAAATTATTGTTGATGCCTATGATGAATTTCTCGGCTGTCGCAAGGAAATGTTATTAGCCTCGCTAACCTGTGGGGTAGAGGAGGTGACGGCCGAAGCAGCCGCCCGGAACGGGATATGTATTGCAAGCCATGTTGATCGGCCGGTCTACAGCATTTTATCGCAGCTAGGTTTTGTTCCGCCAGATTCATTGCTTGCGGCTGTCGAAGTATCACGCTTAACGAGTATTCAATCGGCAGCAGAAAAGTTTCCGGGAATTGGAGGGCTGCCTGTTATAACTTCTTCCGACGCCCATTTTATCAGCGACTTTATCACAGGTCCGAAGACCGTCTTTTTTATGGAAAAGCCGACGCTACTAGAAATTAGCCTGGCGTTAAATAACCAGAATGGTCGAAAAGTTCTAAGCTAGTTGATTAATCTTAATTTCTTGTCAAGGGGGTTAACCATGAGTAATCAATGTAAATGTAACTGTGACGGCAAAAACAATCCTTTTACCCAATTGGACGAAATTCTTTCGAAATACAAAGAGGTTAAAGGCGCTCTGATTCCGGTGCTGCAGGAAGCACAAAGCGCGTATGGCTACTTGTCGAAAGAAGTTATTGAACATATCGCGGTCAAAATGAATATTCCGGTTAGTCAAATTTATGGCGTTGTAACATTTTATGCTCAATTTCACCTTAATCCGCGCGGCAAAAATATTATTAGGGTTTGCCAAGGGACTGCCTGCCATGTGCGCGGAGCCAAAGCGGTTTTAAAAGCAGTAGAAGATAATTTAAAGATTGCGGCTGGTGAAACTACTCCCGATCTTAGTTTTACCTTGGAAACTGTTGCTTGTATCGGGGCTTGCGGGCTAGCGCCGGTTATGATGATTAATGAAGACACCCATGGGCGTCTAACACCGGAGAATATTCCCGAAATTCTGGCAAAATATCGCTAAAATGCGTGAATTGTCGCTTCATATTCTTGATTTAGTGCAGAATTCCCTGGAAGCAGGCTCCTCAGAAGTCAGCCTGGTCGTTATTGAGGATCTGGCAAACGACAAGCTAGTTATTACTGTTAGTGATAATGGCAGGGGTATGAGTGAGAGCAAAAGAAATAGTGTTAGTGATCCGTTTGTAACTAGCCGCCATACTAGGCGTGTGGGCCTGGGCCTTCCGCTTGTTGATATGTATACTCAATTGTGTAATGGCAGTATGAATATACAATCGCAGCCGGGAGCGGGCACTACCGTCCAGGCTATTTTCCAGTACAGCCATTTTGATCGTCCGCCGCTTGGCAATATGGTAGAAACAATAAAAACAATCATTATCGCCAATCCCGGCTTATTGTTTAAATATACTCATAAAGTAGGAGACAAGACTTTTCAGTTATCTACACATGACATTACTGAAGCTCTTGGCGATGTTCCGCTTAGTTTCCCTGAAGTAATTGTTTGGCTTGACGAATACCTGACAACTAATTTGGATGGTTTATATGGAGGTGCAGAGCATGAAAACGATTGAGGATCTGAAACGTTTACGCGAACAAGTTGAATCAAAGACAAAACTGCGGCACACAACGGGAACAAGAATTATTGTCGGCATGGGCACATGCGGTATTGCTGCCGGAGCCCGTGAGGTTATGTCGGCAATTTTAGCTGAGATTGCCCGGCGCAACCTGGAGGACGTTGCTATTACTCAAACAGGGTGTATAGGTATGTGCGAACAGGAGGTTTTAGTAGATGTTGTCCGGCCGGGCGAGCCGAGGGTCACTTATGGCAGGGTAACGCCCTCTGACGTGGCTAAAATTATCGCCCAGCATGTTGTGAACGGGCGTATTGTTGAAGAACTTGCAGTTGGTAAAATAGACTAATATTCGATTGCGGGAGGGAGTAAATTGGAACACATTAGGTCGCATGTACTGATCTGCTCAGGAACAGGCTGTGTTTCCTCAGGGTCGAAAAAGGTAGAGGCCGCTTTGCGCGACCAATTAGCTCAAAAAGGCCTTGATAAAGAGGTGAAGATTGTTGAAACCGGTTGCCACGGTTTTTGTGAAATGGGGCCGCTGGTTATTGTCTATCCTGAAGGCGTTTTTTACGTAAGGGTAAAAGAAGATGATGTTGCGGAAATAGTTGAGAGCCATTTATATAAAGGACGGATAGTCGAGCGATTGCTATACAAGGAACCTATTTCTTTAGAAAAAATACCGAACTATGGCGATATACCATTTTATAAAAAACAGATGCGAATGGTTCTGGCTAATTGCGGTCATATTGACCCCGAAAATATTGAGGAGTATATCGCAGTTGGTGGTTATGAGGCGCTGGGGAAAGCACTGTCCGAAATGCAACCTGCCGATGTTATTGAAGAAGTTAAAAAGGCCGGTCTTAGAGGCCGGGGGGGCGGCGGTTTTCCTACCGGCTTAAAATGGGGCTTTACACGCAATGCGCCCGGAGAAAAGAAGTATGTTGTTTGTAATGCCGACGAGGGTGATCCGGGCGCTTTTATGGATCGCAGCATTCTTGAAGGGGACCCGCACCGGATTATTGAAGGGATGGCAGTGTGCGGCTACGCAATAGGGGCTGACGAAGGCTATGTCTATGTACGGGCTGAGTATCCGCTGGCTATAAAAAGACTAAAGCTGGCTATTGCTCAGGCTGAAGATTATGGCTTATTAGGGGAAAATATTCTCGGGTCGGGTTTTAACTTCAAGGTTAAGATTAAAGAGGGGGCAGGGGCCTTTGTCTGTGGCGAAGAAACGGCGCTGCTCGCTTCTATTGAAGGAAAGCGGGGAATGCCCCGACCGCGGCCGCCGTTTCCGGCAGTTTCAGGCCTGTGGGGTAAGCCTACCAATATTAACAATGTTGAAACCTTTGGCAATGTGCCGCAGATAATTACTAACGGCGCTGAATGGTATGCTTCCATCGGAACTGAGCGCAGCAAGGGAACTAAAGTCTTTGCACTTACCGGCCGTATTAATCACACCGGCTTGGCTGAAGTACCGATGGGAATTAAAATGCGGGAAATAATATACGAGATCGGCGGCGGTATTCCTAACAGCAAGAAATTTAAGGCCGTGCAAATCGGTGGTCCGTCCGGCGGCTGTCTGCCGGAGCAGCTCTTGGATTTATCTGTCGATTACGACTCACTGACTGAAGCCGGGGCAATGATGGGGTCCGGCGGTCTAGTTGTTATGGATGAAACAACTTGCATGGTAGATGTAGCTAAGTTCTTTCTTAATTTTACGCAATCAGAATCATGCGGCAAGTGTACGCCATGCCGGGAAGGCACTAAGCGGATGTTAGAAATTTTAACTCGGATTACCGAGGGTGAAGGCAGAGTCGGTGATATTGAGCTTCTTGAGACAATGGGTAAAAATATTAAAGCAACAGCACTCTGCGGTCTTGGTCAAACGGCTCCTAACCCTGTGCTCAGCACTCTTAAATATTTCAGACATGAATACGAAGCCCATATAAATGAAAAGAAATGTCCGGCGGGGGCATGTGCTAAATTGGCAGGATATACAATAACTGACCTGTGTAAAGGTTGCAGTTTGTGTAAGAAATCCTGCCCGGTTGAAGCAATTAACGGTGTGGTCAAAGCTAAGCATGAAATTGACCAGGCAATATGTATTAAGTGCGGCACCTGTCTGAGCAAGTGCCCGTTCAAGGCAATTATCAAAGGCTAAATGAGGAGGGCGAATTTCATGGAAACGGTTAATATTACAATCGACGGCAGCCTATTCGAGGTTCCAAAAAATTTCACCGTCCTCGAAGCGGCCCAGACAGCCGGAATCAAAGTTCCTACTTTGTGTAATCACCCGGAATTAAGACCGGAGGGCAACTGCAGAGTTTGTGTGGTAGAAGTTAAAGGCGCCCGCAGTTTAGTTGCATCTTGTGTGTATCCGGTAAGTGATGGGATGGTCATAAATACTAACACTCCAGCTGTTAGAGATGCCCGTAAAATGGTTGTTGAATTGCTTTTAGCTAACCATCCGCAAGATTGTCTATCCTGCCAGCGAAATCTGAATTGTGAACTGCAAACGATTGCGGCTGACTTAGGGATCAGACAAGTACGGTTTGACGGAGAAAAGAAGAGTCATCAGATTGATAATAGCAACCCTTCACTGGTACGTGACCAAAATAAATGCATCTTATGCGGCCGCTGCATTCGTGCATGCAGTGAACGCCAAGGTGTTCATGTTTATAGCTATGCCAATCGTGGGTTTAATACAACGGTGGTACCCGCCTTTAACCAGACGTTAGACAAAGTGGCTTGTACCTATTGTGGTCAGTGTGCCAGTGTATGTCCGACAGGGGCTATTGTCATCAAAGATGATACTGCGCGGGTATGGCAAGAGTTGGCAAACCCCGCTAAGCATGTTGTAGTACAAACAGCACCGGCTGTCAGAGTAGCATTAGGTGAGGCTCTTGGGCTGCCCCCTGGTGCTGTAGTTACAGGCAAGATGGTAGCTGCCCTAAAGCGACTTGGCTTTGATAAGGTTTTCGATACAAACTTTAGCGCTGATTTAACGATTATGGAAGAAGGCGCTGAATTTCTGCACCGGCTGAAAAACGGTGGCAAGCTGCCGATGATAACATCATGCAGTCCGGGGTGGGTAAACTTTGCTGAGCTATTTTATCCTGATTTATTAGAGCATCTTTCATCGGCCAAATCGCCGCAACAAATGTTTGGCGCCCTTGTTAAGACATATTATGCCGAACAAGCTAATCTTGACCCTGCAAACATAGTTTCAGTATCAATTATGCCTTGTACTGCTAAAAAAGCTGAAGCGGCTCGCGATGAAATGACGGCAAGCGGATATCGCGACGTAGATTATGTTATAACAACATCTGAGTTAGCGGCAATGATTAAAGAGGCTGGGATTGATTTCGGCTCGCTTGCCGAGGGAAACTATGACGATCCGATGGGGATTGCGACAGGCGCTGGTGTTATATTCGGTGCTACAGGAGGGGTTATGGAGGCGGCGCTGCGCACCGTTAGTGAACTAGTAACAGGCAAAGAACTTGAATGTATTGATTTTCATAATGTGCGCGGGCTGCAAGGCGTAAAGGAAGCGTCGCTCAATATCGGCGGCATTGAAGTCAAAATAGCGGTAGCTCATACACTATTAAATGCCCGTACGCTTATGGATAAAATCAGGGATGGTGAAGCCGATTACCACTTTATAGAAATCATGGCCTGTCCGGGCGGCTGTATCGGAGGCGGGGGGCAACCTATCAGTGCCGTTACCGATTTCCGTCAGAAACGAATTGATGGACTCTATGACTGCGATACAAAGGCTATTTTGCGCAAATCACACTCGAATCCGGCCATCAAAGAGCTGTACGCTACATGGTTAGGCCAGCCTTTAGGCGAGAAAGCCCATAAATTGCTTCATACTCATTATCATAAGCAAAGCCGCGGCTAGGTGAGAATAATTTGTAGGAAAATGTTGAACCATATAAAAAATACTTTATAAAATCGCATGTAGTCGGCAGGATTATGCAGGTTAAGTGAGAATATATGGATAAGTTAGAGGATAGGTCAGATATTACTCTGCTGAAAATCTGTCAGGGGGGCTCGGTCATTGAAAGACCATATCATTATTTCAAAAGCTACCGTTGACCGTCTGCCGCTATATTATCGGACATTACGCAGCAGCCAAGAAGAAGGGCTGGAGATTATTTCTTCAGAGGAACTCGGTCAGCGTCTTGGCGTCACGCCGGAACAAATTCGCAAAGATCTAGCAGCTTTTGGTCAATTTGGTAAAAAAGGTGTAGGTTATTACATCCGCGAATTGATTCGCAATATTGGCGAAATATTAGGACTAGATAGAAACTGGAATTTTGCTGTTATCGGCATTGGGCATCTTGGGTGGGCGCTTATCCATTACCGCAACTTTAAGGCGCTCGGGTTTAATCTAGCAGCAATGTTCGATGTAAATCCCGAAAAAATTGGCATGGAAATCGGGGGCGTTAGGATAGATCATTTCGATCGCATTGAGGAAGTTATAAAGGAACGTAATATTAATATCGGGGTAATTGCTGTTCCGCAAGCGCAAGCCCAAGAAGTTTCCGACAAGTTGGTAGCCGCCGGTGTTCGCGGTATCTGGAACTTTGCACCTTGCAAAATCAATGTACCTGATACAGTCAAGGTGGTAAATGAAGACTTATCAGTTGGTCTTAGCAGTATTTCTTACTATTTGGCTAGAATGCTGTGAAAATATGTACAAATATCAAATGAATCCCAAAATTATAGCAGGAGTTTGAAAATTTATATAGAATAAATTGAGAGTATGTAATTTGTAATAGTCTTATCGGGGGAATTATAACTAGGTAATGCTTTCTATTTACAGTACCGTCAATCAAGTATGTAATGCTTGATTGACGGTACTGTTGCGAAAACTTTCCCGAAAAAAGCTTAGTTTTAATTCCTTGGAGGTATAGCTGTTCAATTGCATAAATTACTCTGAATGCGTACCTCTCTAAAAAGCGTATTGGCGCTATATATTATGGAGGTGGTCGTTCGACAAGATAACATCAATTAATTATTAAATGGCAACGATGTTGACCAACAAGGAGGAAGTTTGAGAATGATTGACATTCGGGACCGGGTGCGGAATAAAGCACTCCATGCCAAAATAGTAAGCGCAGAAGAAGCTGCGGCCATTATCAAGCCCGGGATGAATGTGGCTACTAGCGGTTTTACCCCGGCTGGTTATCCCAAAGCAGTACCTCTTGCCTTAGCTGAAAGAATGAAAAAAGAACCTTTCCAAATTAATCTTTGGACAGGCGCGTCGGTTGGTAAAGAATTAGACGGCGCATTGACAGAAGTTAATGGTATTGCAAGACGCATGCCGTATCAGACTAATACTGAACTTCGCAATGCCCTTAATAAAGGACAAGTTCAATACTTTGATCTTCATCTTAGTGAATCAGCTCAATTGTCACGTTATGGTTTTTTAGGCGGTAAGGTTGATGTAGCTATTGTAGAAGCATGTGCTATTACAGAAGAAGGGCATATTATTCCGACTACATCGATGGGTAATACAGCATCATTCGTCCAAAGCGCTGATATTGTTATAGTAGAAGTTAACACTACTCAGCCATTGGAGCTTGAAGGCATGCATGACGTTTATGTGCCGCTTGATCCCCCCCATCGTTTGCCTATTCCGGTTGTGAAGGCAGATGATCGTATCGGTACTACATATATCCCCTGTGGGCTTGATAAGATTAAATACATAGTTCCTTGCGATATTGGAGACGATGTTCGTCCATTCGCTCCGCTTGATGAAGATTCTAAAGCGATGTCTCAATTTGCAATCAACTTCTTCAGGGATGAAATAAAAGCGGGCCGCTTACCGGAAAATTTACTGCCGCTTCAGTCCGGTGTTGGTTCAGTGGCTAATGCAGTTATTAGTGGCTTTGTTGATTCTGATTTTAAAGATTTGCAAGTTTATACCGAAGTTATCCAAGACGGTATGCTTGATTTAGCTGATGCTGGCAAATTGAAGTTTGCGTCTGGTACTTCGTTCTCGCCTTCTCCGGATGGTTTGGATAGATTGTACAGCAATATCGATAAGTACCGCAAATTAATGATGCTTCGCCCGCAAGAAGTTGCAAACAGCCCGGAAGTTGCCCGTCGTATTGGCATAATCGCTATGAATACTGCTATTGAATTTGATATTTATGGCAATGTTAACTCAACTCATGTTATGGGTAGCAAGATGATGAATGGTATTGGCGGTTCAGGCGACTTTGCCAGAAATGCCTACCTGACTATCTTCTTCTCAACTTCAACCGCTAAAGGCGGAAAAATTTCTTCGATTGTTCCCATGGTTTCTCATGTGGATCATACCGAGCATGATGTTGATGTATTTATAACCGAACAGGGCGTAGCCGATGTTCGTGGTCTGAGCCCGCGCGAACGCGCTCGCAAGATTATCGAAAATTGTGCACATCCTGACTATAAACCTATGCTTCTGGATTATCTCGAAAGAGCGGAGAAGGCAACTAAAAACGCTCATACTCCGCACATTCTTTCCGAAGCATTTTCCTGGCATACCCGGTTTATGGAAACCGGTACAATGAAAAAGTAGGTAAAGGAGGACATTAGTTTAATGAGTAATGAAACTTTGAAAACTAAACTGGCAGAGTACAATGCAAAAGTAGAAAAAGCACTAGCTAAGTTCCCCGAACGCAAGAATCTTGCTCACAACAGGCTTTACACTCCGCTTGACATCGAAAATGTTGACTACGTAAATGAAATTGGGTTCCCTGGTGAATATCCGTTTACCCGTGGCGTGCAGCCTACTATGTATCGTGGCCGTTTCTGGACCATGCGTATGTATGCAGGTTTCTCAACTGCTGAAGAATCCAATAAACGCTATCGCTATCTGTTAGAGTCGGGCGGCACAGGCCTGTCCTGCGCGTTTGACCTTCCGACCCAAATCGGTTATGACTCCGATCATCAGATGGCTGAAGGCGAAGTTGGTAAAGTAGGCGTTGCTATCGACTCTCTTGCTGACATGGAAATTCTGTTTGACAGCATTGACCTCAGCAAGGTTTCAACATCAATGACAATCAACGCTCCTGCATCAGTTCTGTTGGCAATGTACATTGCTGTAGCTGAGAAAAACGGTGTTAGCGCTGATAAACTTAGAGGTACTATTCAGAATGATATCCTGAAAGAGTACGCAGCTCGCGGCACTTATATTTTCCCGCCGAAGCCTTCAATGCGCCTAATCACTAATATCTTCGAATATTGCTCAGCAAATGTACCGCAGTGGAACACAATCTCGATCTCCGGTTATCATATTCGTGAAGCCGGTTCAACTGCTGCCCAAGAAATTGCATTCACTATCGCTGACGGTATCGCTTACGTAGACGCTGCTATTAAAGCAGGTCTTAACGTTGATGATTTTGCCGGCCGTTTGTCGTTCTTCTGGAATGCTCATAACAATGTGCTTGAAGAAGTTGCCAAGTTCCGCGCATCGCGTCGTGTATGGGCTAAAGTTATGAAAGAACGTTTTGGCGCTCAGAAACCTAAGTCCTGGATGCTGCGTGTGCACACTCAAACTGCAGGCTCCATGCTTACAGCACAACAACCTGACAACAACATTGTCCGTGTTGCCCTACAAACTGCAGCAGCTGTAATGGGTGGTACTCAATCCCTTCATACTAACTCTAAGGACGAAGCACTTGCTCTGCCTACTGAAGATTCAGTTCGCATTGCGCTCCGTACTCAACAAATCGTTGCTTACGAAAGCGGTTTAGCAGATGTTGTCGATCCGCTTGGCGGCTCCTACTATGTAGAAGCTCTTACCAACCAAATTGAGCAAGAAGCTTGGGACTATATCACAAAGATTGATGAACTCGGTGGCGCTGTTGTGGCTATTGAAAAAGGCTATATTCAAAAAGAAATCCAAGACAGTGCTTACAAATGGCAAATGGAAGTTGAAAAAGGCGACCGCGTAATCGTTGGCGTTAACAAATTCCAAATCGAAGAAAAACCTATTGAAGGTCTACTCCGTGTTGACGCTTCAGTTGGCGAACTTCAAAAGAAAAAGCTGGCTGATCTCAGAGCAAGACGCGATGGTGCTGCTGTTACCAAAGCACTTGAAGCACTCAGAACAGCTTGCCAAGATGAAAATGTTAACCTTATGCCATTTATTCTTGATGCAGTTAAAACATATGCAACACTCGGCGAAATTTGTGGCGTAATGCGTGAAGTATTCGGCGAATACCAACCGCACGCAACATTATAAGGCGAGAGTAGGAGGGATAACGATGGAAAAAACTATTAGAGTATTAGTAGCAAAACCCGGTCTTGATGGTCATGATCGCGGCGCAAAAGTCGTAGCCCGCGCTCTTCGCGACGCTGGCTTCGAAGTAATATACACTGGTCTCCGTCAAACTCCGGAGCAAATTACCCAAGCTGCATTACAGGAAGACGTACAGGTAGTAGCACTTAGCCTTCTTTCCGGCGCTCACAACACACTCTTCCCGCGTGTGGTTGAGCTTCTGAAGCAAGAAGGTATGAATGACGTGCTGGTTATCGGCGGCGGTGTTATTCCTGATGCAGACATCCCTGGTCTTAAAGCTGCAGGGATTGCTGAAGTATTTACACCTGGAACTCCGACCAGCAATATCGTTGACTTCATAAATGCTAACGTTAAATAGTTAGCTGACTTAAGTTGTGGGAGCATGTTGCCCCTGCTATAGGGGCAGCATGCCACCATGTAGGTGGTGCTATTTAATGAATATTGTAGAGGATTTGCTGGCCGGTTCACGTTTGGCATTATCGAGGGCCATAACGGCTGTTGAAAATGAGTATGATAATGCGATAGAAATTATGCAAAAACTCTATACTCACACAGGCCGGGCCCATGTAATCGGTATAACTGGTCCTCCGGGAGCAGGGAAAAGCACACTCACCGACAAACTGGCCAAAGAATATCGGCGTCAGGGAAAAACGGTGGGTATTGTTGCGATTGACCCGACAAGTCCTTTTTCAGGCGGCGCCATCTTGGGTGACCGCATCAGAATGAACGATCTTACAATGGACGAAGGCGTTTTCATCCGAAGCATGGGTACGAGAGGTAGTCTTGGCGGTTTGTCGCGTAAGACTGCTGATGCAGTGAAAATATTAGATGCTTTTGGTAAAGACGTAATTTTTATTGAAACAGTTGGCGTAGGCCAGTCAGAGGTTGACATAGTTAAAGCGGCTGATACTACGTTAGTTGTTCTCGTGCCTGGCCTTGGTGACGATATACAGGCAATTAAGGCCGGTATCCTTGAAATTGGCGATATTTTCGGGATTAATAAAGCTGATCGCGAAGGTGTCGACCGTTTAAATATCGAACTTGAAATGATGCTTGATCTCAATCAGGATATGGTCGATTGGCGCCCGCCGATAAAGCGGACAGTTGCCAGCCGCAACGAGGGAATCGTTGAGCTGGTGGCAACCATTAATGACCATATAGCTCATCTCCATGAATCAGGCAAGCTAACCGTCCGACGCACTGAAAGAACGAAAAATGAGCTCTTGGCTATGCTAAATGAGCAACTTGGACGTTATGTGTTAAAGCATGTGCAGGCGTCTGGCGAGTTTGATCAAATGGTGACTGATATTGAGCAGCGTAAAAATGATCCGTATACCGCTGTCAGCGGCATCTTGTCGGCTGTTCTTCGCTAATAGCTGGTATATTGATCAATAAATATCCAAGTTCATAAGAAGGAGGTATTACCATGTTTAAAACTTTAAGACTAGACCATGTCGGTATTGCTGTAAAAGACTTAGAGCAAGCTAAAAAGTTTTATACAGAAGTTCTGGGCATGACTGCAATGGGTGAAGAAGTTGTTGAACAACAAAAAGTAAAAGTATGCTTCATTCCTTGCGGTGACAGCGAAGTTGAGCTTCTGGAATCGACTTCCCCCGACGGCCCTATCGCTAAATTCATTGAGAAAAATGGCGAAGGTATTCAGCACATAGCAATCAGAGTTGATGACATCAATGCAGCTTTGGCAGATCTCAAAGCTAAAGGTGTTCGTCTGATTGACCAAGAACCTCGCTACGGCGCTGGCGGCGCAAGTATTGCTTTTATTCATCCTAAAGCTACTGGTGGTATACTGCTTGAATTATCCGAGCGTAAATAAGGTATACTGTTGATGCTACCATAACTAAACAAGACCTTATGGGTGTATTTAGTGATTCCTTAGGAATCACTTTGGAGGTGTAAGATGGCTACTGTCCAAGAAAAAATTCAGGAACTCAGAGCAAAGCAGGAAAAGGTTAAGCTCGGTGGTGGCGCAAAACGTGTAGAAAAACAACATTCTCAAGGTAAACTTACTGCACGTGAACGGATTGAGAAGTTTTTTGACGCCGGTACTTTTGTCGAACTCGATCAATTCGTAAGTCATCGCTGTGTCAATTTCGGCATGAGCGAAAAAGAAATTCCTGCAGAAGGCGTTGTAACAGGTTACGGCCTGGTTAACGGACGTCTTGTGTATGCCTTTGCCCAAGACTTCACTGTTGAAGGTGGTTCACTGGGTGAAATGCATGCTGCTAAAATTTGCAAAGTGCTAGACCTTGCTGTAAAAATGGGTGTACCAGTTATCGGAATTAATGATTCCGGCGGAGCCCGTATTCAAGAAGCTGTTGATGCACTTGCAGGATATGGAAAGATTTTCCATAGAAACACTTTGGCTTCAGGCGTAATTCCGCAAATTTCAGTTATCATGGGTCCATGTGCTGGCGGCGCCGTGTATTCACCGGCTCTGACTGACTTCATCTACATGGTTAAAAACACCAGCCAAATGTTCATTACCGGTCCTGCTGTTATTAAATCGGTAACTGCCGAGGAAGTTACAGCCGAAGACCTGGGTGGCGCTATGACTCACAACAGTACTTCAGGTGTTGCTCACTTTGCCGCTGAAAATGATGAGGACTGCATTGAGCAAATCCGTTATCTGTTAGGTTTCTTGCCTGACAATAACTTAGATGAGGCTCCACAGGTAGAAACCGGTGACGATCCCAATCGTATGGATGATGGCTTAAATGCGCTGCTACCTGATAATCCTAATATGCCTTATGACATGTTTGATGTTATCAAATCTATTGTCGATAACGGCGAATACTATGAAGTACACAAGTACTATGCTCAAAATATCATTACTTGCTTTGCCCGCTTTGACGGTCGCACTGTAGGTATTATTGCTAACCAACCTTCAGTTATGGCTGGTTGCTTAGATATTAATGCATCGGACAAAGCTTCCCGCTTTATCCGTTTCTGTGACGCTTTCAATATTCCGCTGTTAAATCTTGTTGACGTACCTGGTTTCCTGCCAGGCGTTGATCAAGAGTACGGTGGTATTATCCGCCACGGCGCAAAGCTTCTGTATGCTTACTCGGAAGCAACAGTTCCCAAAATTACTGTAATTACTCGTAAAGCTTATGGCGGTTCATACCTTGCTATGTGTTCACAAGACTTAGGTGCTGACCAAGTTTTAGCTTGGCCGACTGCTGAGATTGCTGTAATGGGCCCAGCTGGTGCTGCTAATATCATTTTCCGTAAGGATCCTGATGTTAAAGAAAAAACCGCAAAATATACTGAGGAATTTGCCACTCCGTATAAAGCAGCAGAGCGCGGCTTCGTGGATATTGTAATCGAGCCGAAAGAAACCAGACCGCGCGTCATCACCGCCTTGAATATGCTGGCAAGCAAACGTGAAGCACGCCCTGCTAAAAAGCACGGCAATATCCCGCTATAAGGAAAGGTGAAGCAAATGAAAATCGATGCTAAGGGTGTTAAGCCGGAAATAGTAGCGGCAATCACTGCTGCTGTTTATGCGATGATGGGTACTCGCGGTCTTGCTTTGCGCATTAAACGTACTAGCAATGCTTGGGCGCAAACCGGTCGTCAAAAGAATATGAACTCCCATTAATGGTGTCCTGTATCTATTAATTACCTATTAGGCTTTAGGCCATAGGCCATTATAAACGAAAATGGAGGAAGAATAGAATGAAAAAATTTAATATTACTGTTAATGGTACTTCTTACCAAGTTGAAGTAGAGGAAGTTGCAGCTCAAGCTGCTGCTAAGCCTGCAGCAGCTCCTGCCGCTAAACCTGCAGCCGCTCCTGCTCCGGCAGCTGCTCCTGCTCCTGCTGCAGCCGCTCCTGCTCCTGCTGTTGTTGGCGCAGGCGATACTGCTGTTAAAGCTCCAATGCCTGGCAAAATCATCAGACTGGTTGCTGAAGCTGGCAAACAAGTTAAGAAAGGCGAAGTTCTTGTAATTCTTGAAGCTATGAAAATGCAAAACGAAATCACTGCTCCAGTTGCAGGAACTCTTAAGTCTATCAATGTTGCTGCAAATCAAGGCGTAAAACCTGGCGATATCTTAGCTGTTATCGGCTAATATCAAAAATTCGTGCGGTAAATCCGCACGAATTTTTTTTATTGGAACTTATAAGTATAAATTCTGGTGATATTAGCGTAAGCGGCAGCTAGTGCTTGCGATAAAACTCGGCGGAAACTGGGTTTTCTAAATATATACTGGTTTATTAATGGTTAATATTGGCTTTTTAGCCAATTAATAATTATAATAATAGAGTAATATATTAGTAGGTTATGATCTAACCTTAAATAGGAGGGTGGGGACAGGTTATGAGTGAGAATGCCTGGCTTGCTATAACGATTTTTATAATTGTTTATAGCATTATTGTGTCAGAAAAAATTCACCGCACCAAAATCGCCTTGATTGGGGCAATTTTGGTTATCTTAGCGGCTATTATGCCTCAAAGTGAAGCGATTGCTAAAATTGACTTCAATACCTTAGGATTACTTATAGGTATGATGATTATTGTGGCGATTGCAATGCGGACAGGTATGTTTCAATATGCTGCCGTAAAACTGGCTAAACAGGCTAAAGGTAAACCAGTGCGGATAATGACGGCATTTTTTATTTTTACGGCAATAACATCGGCGCTTTTAGATAACGTTACTACAGTTCTGCTTGTTACTCCGATTATTTTTTCGGTTACAAGTGTGCTCAATATTAATCCAATCCCCTTTATAGTTTCAGAAATATTTGCGTCCAATATCGGTGGTACGGCTACTTTGATAGGCGACCCACCTAATATTATGATTGGCGGTGCTACTGGACTCGGCTTTAACGATTTCTTATTTAATCTTGCTCCAGCTGTTATAGTAATCGCCATAATAACAAATTGGTTATTTATTATGCTTTACCGTAAAAAACTTGTTGTTTCGGACGATGCTGAAGCACGAATAATGGGACTTGATGAACATTCATATCTGACTGACAAAAAACTTCTTGTTAAGGTTTTGGCAGTGCTGTGCTTTACTATTGCCGGTTTTGCCCTGCACCAAATGCTTCATTTAGATTCAGCGACAGTGGCAATGGCCGGCGCTGCTGTTCTGCTGCTTATATCCGGGTTAGAGCCTGATGAGATATTCAAAGAAGTAGAATGGAATACTATCTTCTTCTTTATTGGTTTGTTCATAATTGTTGGCGGACTTGAGGCGACTGGCGTAATTTACAGGATAGCAGAATGGAGTTTAAGTGTTACCAATTCCGATTGGGCAATGATGCATATTCTAATTCTGTGGCTATCAGCTATTGCGTCGGCGTTCATCGACAATATCCCCTTTGTTGCAACAATGATTCCGCTAATAAAGTCGATGGCAAAAATAAGCGGTGTGGATGTAACAACCTTATGGTGGGCTTTGTCGTTAGGCGCTTGCTTAGGCGGCAACGGTACAATTATCGGTGCTTCGGCAAACGTTGTTGTTTCCAGTATTGCAGCTTCGCGTGGCTATGTTTTAACTTTCATAGACTTTATGAAAATTGCATTTCCATTAATGATTGTTTCCATTATAATTGCGCATATCTATATATATTTAAGGTTTCTTATGTAGCATATAAAATAACGATGAATTTTCCAAGGACTTCCTTTTTTAGGGGCAGTCCTTTTTTCGTTTCAGACCTATTTACACTACAGCAGGATTGGGGTACAATAAGCTAGATTAGACAACTCTGTTTTTCTATGAATTTAAGTTATTTCTTTTGATCAGTTACATGTTTCATACTTTACTAGCATTGTTGCGGGGGAGGTCTTACCTTGAGAGGCAGTAAAAGTGCAAGTTATGGTATTTTAGCGCTGTTTATGATTACCGGCGCGGTATTGGGAGGCATATTAGGCGAGATTATTGCAACATCCTCTATGCTGTCAGGGGTAGCCCCTTATTTTGTAAAAACTTTTCCGATTTTTGATTTGCCCCCTGTAACGATAAATTTATATGTGATAAAATTGGCCATAGGGTTCGCACTTTATCCTAATTTAATTAGCATTTTGGGAATGATAATAGCGATAATTCTCTATCGTCGGTTTTAAACATTGTGCAGTTAGGTTAAGGAGGTGGGCTTATGGCGATTATTTTGGCCTCGGCCTCGCCGCGTCGCCGCGAGTTATTAGCTCAAATCGGCTGCGAATTTAAAGTTGTTACAAGTGATATTATAGAGGATAATGAGCAGAATATTGATCCCAACCAGCTCGCGATGGCTCATGCTGCAGCCAAAGCTAAGGCTGTTGCTGTGTTAGTTAACCGTGATGATGTTGTAATTGGCGCTGATACCATAGTTGTACTAGACGGTAAAGTGTATGGTAAGCCAGTGGACGTCGATGATGCCAAGAGAATGCTTCTTAGCCTTAGCGGGCGTGAGCATCAGGTAATCACCGGCCTCGCCGTAGCACATCGGGGCTTACTATTTACAGATTGTGCAGTTACGATAGTAAAAATGGCAAATTTAACGGCCGAGGATATTGATAACTATGTTGCCAGCGGTGAGCCGATGGATAAGGCCGGAGCTTATGCGATTCAGGGAAAAGGTGCTGTTTTTATTGATGGTATCGAAGGTTGTTATTCTAATGTAGTTGGATTACCGCTAAGAAGGCTTGCTAAAATCTTGGCGAAGGTTGGCGTGAGTGTGTCATGAATTTGGACAAGCTTACCATCAAAGAATTGCCGGAAGATGAACGTCCGCGTGAGAGACTACTGGTTAAAGGACCTCAAGCATTAAGCAATGCTGAGCTTATTGCAATATTGCTCCGAACTGGAACTAAGCGTGACTCGGCAGTCAGCGTTGCCCAAAAGCTATTGAAAAAATATGAGGAAGCGGGGATTGCTGTTTTATCGGGATTGACACCTCAGGAGTTAACCCTGGAAGATGGTATCGGTCCTGCAAAAGCAGTTACTATTGCGGCGGCTGTCGAACTGGGCAAGAGGATTAACAACTTGGCAGCTGCTGAACGACCTGTCATAAGATCACCGCAGGACGCTGCTTATTTAATGATGCCGCGACTTAGATTCGAGACTAAAGAACTGTTTATTGCCATACTATTATCAACAAAAAATCATGTCTTGGCTACGCCAATTATTTCAACTGGAATACTTAATGCTTCAATTGTGCATCCGCGCGAATTATTTCGCCAGGCAATAAATTTTTCAGCTGCGGCTGTAATCCTGGTTCATAATCATCCCAGCGGCGACCCAAGCCCTAGCAAAGAGGATATCGACTTGACCAACCAAATGATTGCAGCTGGGAAACTGTTGGGTATTAACGTTTTAGACCATGTAATTATTGGTGATAAGAGGTATGTAAGCCTAAAGGAAAAGGGAATAATATAATTGAGTTTTATTGCTAAATGCAAACAAGGGTTATGCTTGTTTATTGAATGAAAGGGGTCATTTGGAATGTTGAAGATATTCGATTCATTTTCCCGTGATATGGGTATAGACCTTGGCACTGCCAACACTTTGGTTCATGTTAAGGGAAAGGGTATAGTACTAAAGGAGCCTTCAGTTGTTGCTATTCAGCGCGACACTGGCGAAGTATTGGCCGTTGGCGAAGAAGCTAAACAAATGATTGGCCGCACGCCAGGTAATATAGTTGCAATCAGACCACTCAAAGATGGTGTAATTGCTGATTTTGATATTACCCAAGCAATGCTTAAATATTTCATTCGCCGCTCAATTGATAGTAAATCATTTATAAGACCGCGTGTTGTTGTCGGCGTGCCTTCAGGTGTTACTGAGGTTGAAAAAAGAGCAGTAATTGATGCGACAATTCAGGCCGGTGCCAGAGAAGCGTATTTAATTGAAGAGCCAATGGCAGCAGCAATAGGCGCAGGACTACCTGTTCATGAGCCAACTGGCAATATGGTAGTTGATATTGGCGGCGGTACAACTGAGGTTGCCGTAATTTCTTTAGGCGGAATTGTAACCAGCCGATCTATTCGCATCGGCGGTGATGAAATGGACGAGGCCATTGTGCAGTATATAAAGCGAACCTATAATTTGATGATTGGTGAACGGACTGCGGAAGAGGTCAAAGTAACAATCGGCGCAGCCATTATGCCTGATATTGATGAATCTATGGAAATTAGGGGACGTGATTTAGTAACCGGTTTACCTAAAACATTGACAATTAAAGCACGTGAAGTTCAGCAGGCGCTCAGCGAGCCTGTTTTTGGGATAATTGAGGCTGTGAAAGTAACGCTTGAAAAGACCCCGCCTGAACTTGCTGCAGATGTCATGGACCGTGGCATTGTAATGACAGGTGGCGGCTGTTTACTTCGTAGTATGGACATACTTTTGAGCAAAGAAACAGGCATGCCGGTTCACATAGCAGAAGATGCGCTTGACTGCGTCGGCATGGGAACAGGAATGGCTTTAGAAAGCATCGACGTATTAAAACGGGTGCTAATGTCACCGAAAAAACTTGGATAGAGAGAGGAGCCAGTCAGGTGCGATTTTTTAACAAAAAGGCGGTCATCTTGTTGGTGGCTGTAATAACCGTCTTTTTGCTGGCAGGATCTTCGGAGCGTGACAAGAATAAGTTCCCTTTCCTGGAAAGAGTTATTACTAGTGGACTGGCCCCTATTGAGTCCGCTGTCTCCAAGTTGGGTTTTAGTTTCCGGCAGGTCGGATCTTCCGCTGGGCAGTTGATAACTGTTTATAGAGATAATCAAGCTCTTAAGGCGGAGAACGAGCAATTACGGCAAAGTAACTTTAATGTTACTGAAATTATGGCAGAAAATGCACGACTGCGGGCCATGCTTGATTATAAAACCAAGGCTCCGCAGTTTGATTTTGTAACGGCTAAGGTAATTGCTCGTGATCCGGGAACATGGACCAGTACCATAGTAATAAATAAAGGGACTGCCGATGGTATTGCCAAAGATATGGCGGTAGTTACGCCCCAAGGACTTGTTGGTGATGTTATAAGTGTCTTTAATAATACGGCAAAAGTTCAGCTTATCTTGGACCAACGCAGTGCTGTCGGGACGCTAGTCCAGCGCCCTGAATCCCGTGTTGCCGGGATTGTTGAGGGGAACGCTGCTAATCCTTTGGCACCCCGTATGGTTAATATTGCCCGGGACGCTGATATTATTAAAGGTGATCAAATCATAACCTCCGGATTCGGCGGTATTTATCCTAAAGGGTTGCAGGTGGGTCAAGTGACTGATGTGGTAAACGAAGAAGGCGGATTATTAAAATATGCTGTTTTGAAGCCATCTGTAGATTTTGATAAGCTAGAGGAGGTTTTGGTTATTGTGGGCTCACGTGAACCGGTTGCGAGGATGCCGGTTGTGCCGCAAAAACCGTCTAATACGCAAGCCTTTTCGGCGGCGCCGCAAGGAGCAGGACGATGAAGGTGTTTTTTTGGACTCTAGTAATTGTTATGATGTTGGTTATTCAGTCAACAATAGTGCCGCTGTTAGCCATACAGGGGATCACCCCGGATCTACTGCTTATTGTAGTAGTTTCGGCAAGTTTATTATTTGGCAAGGATCATGGTGTAGGTACAGGTTTTTTTTCCGGCCTGCTCCAGGATTTGGCGTCCGGAAATATATTTGGCGTAAATACCCTTTCTAAACTATCAACTGGGTACTTATTTGGTATGGCTGAGCGTCAGGTATTTAAAGAGCATATCCTCCTCCCTATTCTGGCTGTAGCGGTTGCAACTTTGTTCAGCGGCCTTATTGCGCTTTTAATGATGCTTATTCTTGGTTATAAAATTCAATTATTCGCTGCACTTATAAATAGAGTGCTGCCGGCTGTTCTATATAATATGGTTTTCTCCATCCCTATTCATAAAGGAATTTATAGCTTGAGTAAGAAGTTTAACAAGGCATAGCTATCGGCAACTGGTCGAAGGAGGTTGTTTTGTGCTAGTCAGGCGTTCGAGTAATAGATTGGATATTTTAGCACTGATTGTAGTGCTTGTCGTTGCGCTGCTTATTGGACGCTTAGCCTATCTGCAGGTAGCGCAAGGAGCCTATTACGGAAAGTTGGCTGATGGCAACCGTATCCGATTAATTCCTATTATGGCACCTCGAGGCATATTTTATGACCGGAATGGGGTTTTGATGGTTTCAAACCGACCGGGTTTTTCAGTGTCGCTGTTACCTATTTCAGGTCCGGTTGAGGATAAGGTTATTGTCCAACTGGCAGACATTTTAGAAATTAGCCCAGACGATATAAAATCTAAATTAGCGCAAAATAATGGCTCGTTTGAGCCGATTCGTATCAAAAGTGATATTGGTCCGGAAGTTGTAACGAAGATTGAAGAACGGCGCAGTCAATTGCCCGGAGTGGTTATTGAGATTCAGCCTATTCGTAATTGTGTTAATAATGAGCTTGCTGCCCACGTGTTTGGTTATGTTAGTGAAATTAACGATGCTGAACTAGAAAAGCTCAGGCCGCAAGGTTATAAAATTGCCGATATCATTGGTAAGTTTGGTTTAGAAAAGGTTTATGATAAGGATATCCGAGGCATCGACGGCGGTGGGCAGGTTGAAGTTGATGTTACCGGTCGTCCGATTCAGGTTTTAGGAAAGAAAGAGCCGATTCCAGGCAATAACTTGGTGCTGACAATTGACTATCGTATCCAAAAGGCTGCGGAGAAGGCTATTGATGAACAGCTAAAATATTTACAAACGGAAACTGAGTTTATAAATGCCAAAGCGGCTGCAGCTGTTGCAATAAATCCGAAGACAGGCGAAGTTTTGGCAATGGTTAGCAGACCGGCCTTTAATCCTAATCTATTTGCCCAAGGAATCTCAGTTAAAGACTGGAATGCTATTAATAATAACCCTCATCATCCAATGGACAATAAGGTTATTTCCGGGGAATACCCACCGGGTTCGACTTTTAAAATTGTTACCGGTGTAGCCGCGCTTGAACTAGGTAAAGTAACACCCGAAGAAAAGATTCTCGATACAGGCCGGCATTGGCTTATTCCCAAAGGAAACGCCATGGGTGAGGCATTAGGTTGGATTAATTTTAAAGAGGCTTTGTCCAAGTCTGACAATGTTTACTTTTATGAAATGGGTAACCGGCTTGGTATCGATAATTTAGAAAAGTTTGCCCGGGCATTCGGTCTTGGTAAGCCGACGGGTATTAACTTGCCTGGTGAAACAGGCGGATTGGTAGCTAACCGGCGTTATAAAGAAAAAGTATACGAGGAAGAATGGTATTTATCAGAAACGTTTGACGCCGCGATTGGCCAAGGTTTTCAATTGACGTCACCGCTGCAAGTGGCGTCGATTATGTGTCAGATCGCTAATGGCGGGCACCAGTATCGACCTTTCCTTGTAAGCAAGATTACTAAACCAAATGGTGAAGTTTTAAAGAGCTTTGAGCCCGAAGAAGTTGGAAAAATAAATATATCAGATACAACGTTAAGTCTGATTCGCGAATCTCTCCGGCAGGTAGCGCAGGAGGGAGGGACAGCTGGTCAGATATTTAATGATTTTCCAATTGACATTGCCGGCAAGACAGGAACAGCCGAAAACTCGCATGGCAGCGATCATGGTTGGTTTGTCGCGTATGGACCATTTGACGATCCAAGAATTGTTGTCGCTGTAATTGTTGAGCAAGGTGGTTTTGGCTCATCTTCCGCTGTTCCTATTGCTAAAAAAATTCTTGAGGCTGCTTTTAATATTAACCAACCAATCGGTAATGCACCAAAAATATATAAGCCTAATACAGCAATTTGATAATAACGGGACATTTTAAAGTCTCGTTTTTCTTTTTGATATAGCAGGGCTAAGCCAAGATCCTTGTCTAGGCCTTTGGTACTGTTATGAAATTGCTGGCTTTATATAGAAGGAATTATGGCAGAAAAAGCGAATTTTAGTATCATATAGCAATGCATGGTAAAATATGGGAGAATGATATGCGCAGTAACGTAGTTTTTAAAGGAAGTAAAAATGGATTACAACTTATAATTGATGATAGCGCTGATTTTGAGTCTGTAATAGAGCAATTGAGGTTAAAACTTGAATCGGCAAGTGCTTTTTTTGCGAGCGGAAATGCTCTTGTTCACGTACCCGCCGCTAAGCATAGGCTGACATCAGAGCAGCAAAAAGAGCTAATAACGCTATTTAATAATTACGGACTGACTTGGCAGGAAGATATAGACAATGCATCGCCGGCAGTGGATTCTAGCCCAGAAAATCAAGCGGAAGAGGCTGAGGCAGACCAGACATTGATTTTCAATAGAACCGTTCGCAATGGTCAGGAAGTGGTCCACCGCGGTACGGTTATTGTTATGGGCGATGTTAATCCGGGCGCAAAGGTTATTGCCGGCGGCGATATTATTATCCACGGGACTTGCCGCGGAATTGCTCACGCCGGTGCCTTAGGGAATATAAGTGCAACAATAACAGCGGACAGGCTTATCGCTTCGCAAATCAGAATTGCTCATCTTATTTCCAGAGCACCTGACAATCTCGATATTCCTGAGTGTATTGAAACAGCCCGGATTAAAGACGGTGTTGTAATAATTGAGCCAGCTCAATAGGAGGGTTAAATAAGATATGGGTGAGGTAATTGTAGTTACATCGGGTAAAGGCGGGGTCGGCAAAACGACAACTACTGCTAATATCGGAACCGGTTTTGCTTTGCAAGGGAAAAAAGTAGTATTAGTAGATGCTGATATCGGACTAAGAAATCTTGATGTTGTTATGGGGCTTGAAAACCGTATTGTGTATGATCTTATTGATGTAACCGAAGGTAATTGCCGGTTAAAGCAGGCTCTTATTCGGGACAAGCGCTATGAAACGCTATATCTTCTGCCGGCGGCTCAGACACGGGATAAAAATGCCGTTAGTCCTGATCAAATGAAAGAGCTTTGTGAAGACCTGTCTAAAGATTTTGATTATGTAATTATTGACTGCCCCGCCGGAATTGAGCAAGGTTTTAAGAATGCTATTGCTGGTGCTGATCGGGCAATTGTCGTTACAACTCCAGAAGTGTCTGCTGTAAGGGATGCTGATAGGATAATCGGGCTACTTGAGTCGGAGGGCAAGCATAACCCTAAGTTGATTGTAAATAGGATACGCCCTAAGATGGTAAAAAAGGGCGATATGATGGATATTGATGATATTATTGAAATTTTGGCTGTTGATTTGCTGGGGATTATCCCAGAGGATGAATATATAGTTATTTCGACTAACCGTGGTGAACCTGCTGTGGTCAACCCGGTGTCGACTGCAAGTTCCGCCTATAAGAATATAGTAAGGCGGCTGACCGGAGAAAATGTACCGCTTATGACGCTTGAAACCAATGATGGCTTTTTCGACAAGCTGAAAAAGATTTTTGGGTTATAGAGAGGAGGAATGTTGATGTTTGAGCTTATTCAAAAGTTATTCGGCAGGGAATCGTCAAGCTCAAAGGACATCGCCAAAGAACGGCTGCGTTTGGTGCTTGTGCATGATCGTGTTAATGTGTCGCCGCAGTTTATGGAAGGTTTAAAGGATGATATGATTAAGGTAATATCCAACTACATGGATATAAATGAGAAGGATATGGAAGTTAACCTTACAAATACAAAAACGTCCGTTGCGTTAGTTGCTAATATTCCTGTAAATCGCATGAAACGCGGTGTTTATATTCAAGAATAATTTTACAAGTTTTCAGACACAGAATTTTTTTCTGTGTCTTTTTTTACAATGGAGTAAATTGTATAATGCCCCTAGTACTGGACGCAATACGGAAATACTATTATAATTAATAAATGTAATTTAAGGCTGAATTTTATGGAAGGTAAGTGTAAAGATGCTCAACCAGCGGTTATTGCGAAATTTGGATTTCATCACTATTATCGTCACGTGTATGCTAATAGCTGTTAGTTTAATAATAATCGGCAGTGCCACCCACATTAATAACCCCAGTGAAGATCGTTATTGGTATGTGCAGCGCCAAGGACTTTTTGCGCTAATCAGTTTTATCATAATTTTTATCATGCTACATTTTGATTACAAATCGTTAGGCCGATATGCTAATGCTTTATATGTCATTAATCTCATCATGCTGTTAGCCGTTATGTTTATCGGACAATCGGCATTAGGCGCACAGCGTTGGATTCAAATCGGTCCGATTAGTCTGCAGCCGTCCGAGTTTTCTAAAATAATTATGATTATTTCGATCGCTAAAATGCTTGATAAACAGACTGGCAAGTTAAATACTATAAAAGATGTCATTCCTATATTTATTTATGTCGGGATACCCTTTCTGCTTGTTTTGAAGCAGCCTGATCTGGGCACAGCGTTGGTGTTTATGGCAATTTTGTTCGGGATGGTTTTTGTGGCAGGAATAAACACAAGGGTATTAATGAGCATACTTGGTGCCGGAATTGCCTTAATGCCAATCTTCTGGCATTTTCTCAAGGACTATCAAAAAAAACGTCTGACAGTTTTTCTTGATCCCAACATCGATCCGTTAGGTTCCGGATACCACATAATTCAATCGAAAATTGCCATAGGCTCAGGGATGATATTTGGCAAAGGTTTATTCAGCGGTACGCAGAGCCAACTTAATTTCTTGCCTGAGAATCACACAGACTTTATTTTCGCTGTTATTGGCGAAGAATTAGGATTTATCGGCGCGGCGTTTGTGCTTCTACTGTACCTGATTCTCTTATATCGTGGTGTAAAGATAGCGGGGGCGGCCCGCGATAATTTCGGCACGCTGCTCGCAACAGGTATTACCTCGATGCTGACTTTCCACGTACTGGTAAACGTAGGCATGAATGCCGGAATTATGCCTGTTACTGGGATTCCATTACCATTTATGAGTTATGGCGTAAGTTCGCTTACTACTAATCTAATCTGTATCGGAATCTTGCTTAATATTTACATGCGACGACAGAAAATAATGTTTTAACGGCTAGCACGGAGACTTGGTTTAGGCCAAGTCTTTTCTAATTGTCTTGTTATCCTGGTTATAAAATCGGCCTGCTGTCATATACATTGCTATAGGGAGCTGTACTATGCGGGGTGATGATAGTGGCAAAATTGTGGAATAGGTGGCGTAATCGCAGTGACAGCCGAGATAGCTGGGCCTACCATGATGAAGGTCCGGACTTAGGCTGGTTGAAACGTACCTTAGCAGCGATTGTTATTTTCTTATTGGTTTACGGCGCTCATATATCCGGGACCGCTGTTGGGACAATTGTGGATTCCGGCGTACATTACGCATTAAATACTGAGACCGACTGGAGCTATCTTGCCGACAAAGTAAGTAAATATGTACCGCCAGATCTGGATTTAGCCATGTTTAAAAAAGTACAAACAACGGTTTCAAAGCCTGCTGACCCGCTTATGTATATGACAAGGCCTGTTGACGGCAAAATAGCGGCGGATTTTGGGTGGCAGACACATCCTATTCTAAAACAGGAGATGATGCACGAAGGCGTTGATTTTGAGGCTCCTATTGGTACAAATGTCCAGGCCAGTGCTCCGGGTAAAGTTGTCGCCATAACTGACAGCGCAAAACATGGCAAAGTAGTCATCGTCGAGCATAGTCAGGAAGTTTCCACAGTTTACGGGCATTTAGGCGAAGTGTTAGTTAAGGAAGGTGAAGCAGTAAGTCAGGGCCAGGTAATTGCTAAGGTTGGTAAATCAGGAATGACTAAAGTACCGCTGCTGTATTTTGAGGTTCGTGAAAACGGTAAACCAGTTGATCCTGCAACAAGGCTTAAAGGTGACCTTCCAAGCGGGGAGAGGAAGTGATAGGTTGCGGGCAGGGAAAATTGGCGGTATTCAAATAGTTCTTAATAACTGGTTCTTAGTATTAATTGGTTTATTTGCATTTTCCGGCCTGGCAGCAAAGGCTTTAGCGGTATTCGGTGCGGTTTTGCTGCACGAGTTTGCGCACGCGCTGGCAGCGTTGGCTCTAGGATTTAAAGTGCGCGAAATTGAGCTCTTGCCGTTTGGTGGGGTTGCGCGCATAGATCGTTTGGGGGAGGCCGGTTCATCGCGGGAAATGCTTATAGCAGCCGCCGGGCCAATAATAAGTTTGGTCTTGGCGGCTTTTATGTATATTGGAATCGAGATGCTGCCAGCTTGGTCTGCTGAGTTCAGCTTTTTTTATCAGGTGAATTTAATGCTGGCGGCTTTTAACTTAATTCCGGGCTTACCTCTGGACGGCGGCCGGATTTTACGTGCTTGGTTGGCACAGTATCGTGATTATGGCCGCGCAACACTCATCGCGGCATCAATTAGTAAAATAACGGCATTTTTATTGTCAGGTGCATTTGTTTATGATTACTTGCAGTCCGGAACTATAAATCTGACTTTTCTTGTTGCCGCGGTATTTTTATACGTATCGGCCAAGACTGAACTCCAAGTAGCGGGATTTAGGCAGATGAGAGTACTTTCCCAAAAGAAAGCTGAGCTTACAACTAAAGGAGTTATGCCGGCAAAACACTACACTACCCTGGAAGCAGCGCAGGCTCGCGATATTATCAATTTATTCGGGCCAGACTATTATCATATAGTACTGATTGTGGATAAAAATTTCCGCTTATGCGGTACATTAACTGAGACCGAGGTGTGGGAGGGCTTGCCATATCATGGACTTTATGCTAAAATTGGCGAGTTTCTTTGATTTGCAGGAGTATTTTTTTATAACGTAGAACCTAAGGTAGGGTATACTGACTATTTTTTGGATGACAATGGGAACAATATGTACATACATTCTCAGCAATAGATGGAGGTAAAGATGGTTGTTTTAGATAATGGTGTTTTGAGCCGCGTATTGAAACCGGCGCGTTACACAGGCAATGAGGTTAATAGTATAAAGAAAGACCATGCTCTGGTCGATGTTACTGTAGCACTGGCGTTGCCAGATGTTTATGAAGTTGGAATGTCTAATCTCGGTTTGAAAATTTTGTACCAAATATTGAATAACCGGACTGATACAGCGGCGGAACGGGTGTATGCCCCATGGGTAGATATGGAAGCCGAAATGCGGGCCGGAAAAATTCCTTTATTCAGCTTAGAGAGTTTTAAGCCAATTAGCGAGTTTGACATCTTTGGGTTCTCACTGCAGTATGAGATGATTTACACTAATGTTCTTAATATGCTTGACCTAGCTGGTATACCGCTGCTGGCGGCAGAGCGTACAGACGAATGCCCGCTTGTCATAGCAGGCGGACCATCGGTTTTCAATCCGGAACCGGTTGCTGATTTCTTTGATTTGTTTGTTATCGGCGAAGGTGAAGAGGTAATTGAGGAGGTTGTTGAAGCCTGCGGTAAATGGAAAAAAGCCGGCAAACCTGGCGGTCGAGCCGCCTTACTAAAAGAAATGGCTAAAATCAGCGGGATTTATGTTCCAAGCCTATATGATGTAGCTTATAACGATGACGGGACAATTGCTAGGGTAACGCCTAACTGTGCCGAGGTTCGCCCGACTGTAACCAAAAGGGTGGTAAAGGATCTCAATGAGGTAGAATTTGTAACCAAGCCGGTTGTGCCATTTCTTGACATTGTTCATGACCGTATTATGCTTGAACTATTTCGCGGTTGTACGCGCGGCTGCCGGTTCTGTCAGGCCGGGGTAATTTATCGGCCTGTACGGGAAAGACGGCCGGAAAAGTTGGTTGAATTGGCTCAGCAGCTTATTGATAATACCGGTTATAATGAAATTTCATTGACTTCGCTGAGTTCTGCCGATTATTCGCACTTACATGAAATCGTTAGAGCACTTTTGGCGAGATTCAAGGGCCAAGGGGTTAGTGTTTCGCTGCCTTCGCTGCGAATTGACAGTTTTTCTGTAGAATTGGCGCATGAAGTACAAAAAGTGAGAAAAAGCGGTCTAACATTTGCGCCGGAGGCGGGCACCCAGCGTATGCGTGATGTCATTAATAAAGGCGTAACTGAAGAAGATTTGGAAATGGCAGTAAGCGCTGCCTTTAAGGCTGGATGGTCAACAGTTAAGCTCTATTTTATGATTGGACTACCTACTGAGACGGATGAAGACGTTGAGGGAATTGCTAAGCTTGCTCATCGTGTTCTCGATATTTATAAAGAGGTTAAAGGCCGCCGCGGCGCCAAGGTGACGGTCAGTGTATCTTCGTTTGTGCCTAAGGCTCATACCTCATTCCAATGGTTTGGACAAAGCTCCATAGCTGAGATTGAGCGTAAACAAAGACTTTTAAAAGAAAAATTGCGTGATAGGAGCATATCGTTCAACTATCATGATTCCAGAACAAGTTTATTGGAAGGTGTATTCTCGCGCGGCGACCGTCGTTTGTCCAAAGTGCTGATCAAGGCCTGGCAGAACGGTGCAAAGTTTGACGGTTGGTCTGAACATTTTAAGTTTGATGTCTGGATGGAGGCCTTCAAGGCAGTTGGATTAGATCCGGCGTTTTATGCTAACAGAGAAAGACATCAAAACGAGCATATGCCCTGGGAACATATTTCCTGCGGTGTGGATAAAAAGTTTTTGATCCGTGAATATCAAAATGCGGTATCTGAAGCCTATACCATTGATTGCCGTCGTGATGCCTGCAGTGCCTGCGGTGTTTGTCCGGGACTCGGAGTAGAGGTTCTCGATTGGGGGAATGAAACGAATGGCTAAATTACGGATGGAAATTACTAAGGGCAATGAAATACGGTTTATAGCCCATCTCGATTATGCCAGGGCAATTGAACGTGCTGTTCGGCGGGCAAATTTGCCGGCAGCCTATTCCGAAGGTTTTAACCCGCATATGAAAATCGCCTTTGCCTCGGCGCTGGGTGTAGGGGTAGCGAGTGATGCTGAATATGTAGATATCGAGCTTAAACGGGAAGTAGCGGTAAATGATGTTATAAGCCAACTCGGCGCTAAACTGCCGCCGGGTGTCCATTTGAAACGAGCCAAATATATTCCCGCCACAAGCCCAGCCTTGATGGCAAGTGTTAATTTAGCTAAATATAGTGTAATTGCCTCAATTTCGTCCAAAGCCGACAAAGCGGCAATTGATGCCAGTCTGAGTAATTTTAATAATGCTCAGGAGGTGCACTTTACCCGCCAATCACCGAAAGGCAAACGCGAGATTAGTGTTAAAGAGTTTGTTAAGCGAGTAGAAGCGAGCGTAGAAGAGAATAAGCTTATAATAAATTTTGCTTGTATCATTACGCCAAAAGGAACAATTAAGCCCAGTGAAGTTATTGAAACCTTAGCAGTGTCGTTTGGACTGCCGATTGAAAAAGACAGCATTTCAATTAACCGACTGGGACTGTATATTATTGACAAAGGCATACAGTTGTCGCCGCTTGACCTTTGATAATAAAAGGGGGCGGCATTGGCAAGGGGGATTACGATGGCCAAGAAAATAATTGTCAACGTTATGCCGGAGGAAACTCGGATGGCGCTTCTCGAAGACAGCGAGCTTTCGGAAGTGGCTATAGAACGAACAGATAATGCGCATATTGTTGGAAATATTTATAAAGGGAAAATAAAAAATATTCTACCGGGTATGCAGGCAGCATTTATAGATATCGGCTGTGATAAAAATGCCTTTTTATACACCGGTGATATCTCGCCTCAGACTATGAGCGGAAGCGGAAACCTTACTGTTGGACAAGACATAATTGTTCAAATTGTAAAGGAGCCTATTGGCACCAAAGGGCCGAGAGCAACAACCAATATTACTGTGCCTGGGCGCTATATAGTCCTCATGCCGACAGTGGATTATATCGGCATTTCCCGCCGCATTGACCAAGACAGCGAACGGGAAAGGTTAAAGACATTGGCTGGTAAAATAAAAGCAGAGGGTACAGGGCTTATAATTCGAACAGTAGCCCAAAGCAAAGATGAGGCTGATTTAAAAAAGGATGCCGACTATCTCTATAATCTATGGCACTCTCTGGCAGCCAGAGCTAAACGGGCGCATGCTCCGGCGTTATTGTATCGCGACGTCGATATGGTTATTCGTGTCGTTAGGGATCATTTAACCGCAGATGTTGATCAACTTATTCTTGATAACCGTGAAGCATATGGCCGGGTTTGTGATTTGTTAAAAGCAATTTCGCCGGAATTAGTGACTAAGGCAGTTTTATATGAGGGAAGAGAAGACGTTTTTGATCACTTTGGTATTGAAAAGGAACTTGAAAAGCTAGGTCAACGGTGTGTGTGGCTCAAATGTGGCGGATATATAATAATTGATCGGACTGAAGCGTTGACAGTTATTGATGTTAATACCGGCAAGTACGTAGGGGACAGCAGTCTTGAAGATACCGTATTTCGCACTAACCTTGAGGCGGCAGCTGAAATTGCTCGGCAGCTCAGGTTAAGAGATATCGGCGGTATAATCATAATTGATTTTATTGATATGGATACTGATG
>JGI24707J26582_10000441_pt1 | contig 31688 bp, 27 predicted proteins | sample BioPla1DNA1_FD_26582 | JGI IMG/M metagenome (IMG submission 26582)
TACATGTTCCCCTGCGTTTCCAATTCGCTTACTGTCACGCTCCAATGCAGCTAATTGATCTTCGTATATTTTCTTACTATCGAATAGTAACCGNCCAATTAATGTTGACTTTCCATCATCTACTGANCCAGCAGTTAATAANCGAAGNAAATCTTTTTGCTCATCCCGATCTAAAAAAGCCTTTATATCTAATTTATTATTCTTCATATTCATTGCTTAAAAATAACCCTCTCTTTTTTTCTGTTCCATACTAGCATCTTGATCAAAATCTATAACACGAGTGGTGCGTTCACTTTTAGTGGTTGTCATCATTTCTTCTACAATTTTCTCTATTGTATCAGCCTCACTCTCTATTGCCCCCGTCAATGGCCAGCAACCTAAGGTTCGAAATCGGACTTTTCTCATCTCGATTTGATCAACAAAATGCTTCGGTAAACGATCATCATCTGGCATAATCCAATTGCCTTCCATTTTAATTACAGGACGTTCTTTAGCAAAATATAGAGGTACAATAGGAATATTTTCTAACCGAATATATTGCCAAATATCTAATTCAGTCCAATTACTTAAAGGAAAGACACGAATGCTCTCCCCTTTATGCACTCGGGCATTATATATATCCCACAACTCGGGACGTTGATTCTTAGGGTCCCATTGGTGAAACTTATCTCTAAAAGAAAATATACGCTCCTTAGCTCTTGANTTTTCTTCATCGCGACGAGCACCACCAAAAGCCGCATCGAATTTATGCTTATTCAAAGCATCTAGGAGGGCTTTTGTTTTCATTAAATCCGTATGCACTTTACTTCCATGAGAAAATGGTCCTACCCCTTCTTTAAAGGCTTCTTCATTACTTTCTACAATTAAGTTCCAACCATGTTTTTGAGTGTATTTTTCACGGAACTCAATCATCTCTTTAAACTTCCACTTTGAATCAATATGCATTAGAGGAAATGGAACTTTTCCTGGATAAAAAGCCTTCTCTGCTAATCGAACCATCACCGAAGAGTCTTTACCTATACTATATAGCATTACTGGATTTTCAAACTCAGCAGCTACTTCTCGTATAATATGAATGGATTCTGCTTCTAATTCTCTTAAGTGACTTAATTTATAAGTTGACATGTTTGTTATATATTCTTTATTTATTATTCATATTTTAATTTCGGGAGGATTAACTCTAATAGTTTCTCCACGGATTCCTCAACAGACAACTGAGAGGTATCTAAAGATAGTGCAGGATTAATAGGCTTCTCAAAAGGAGCAGATATACCTGTAAAGTGTTTTATTTCACCAGCTCTTGCCTTAGCATATAATCCTTTAACATCTCTTTTCTCACACTCTGCAAGAGGTGTACTAATAAATATCTCATAGAAGTTTTCCGCACCAATAATATCTTCTGCTTGTTGTCTTATTTCATCTGTAGGACTAATAAAAGCAGCAATAGTAATTACACCAGTATCAACAAACAACTTCGATACTTCTGCTATGCGCCGAATATTTTCTTTTCTATCCTCCTCAGAAAAACCCAAGTTACTATTAATCCCTGTTCGTATATTGTCTCCATCTAATACACGACAAAGTAATCCTCGCTTATGCAATTCACGTTCTAAAGCTATTGCTATAGTACTCTTACCCGAACCACTTAATCCTGTAAACCATAGCATTAAACTTCTTTGNTTAAGAAGANGNTCTTTATCCTTTCGACCTAACATACGATCAAAGATAGGATATATATGTTTTTTGTTTTTCATGCTCTATTTATAATTTTATCAAAAAGGCCAAATTAAAGGAACTAGTAATATAGTTACTATAAAAGTCAACAAATTCAAAGGTACCCCTACACGTACAAAGTCTGTGAATTTGTAATGTCCTATCCCTTGTACTATTAAATTTGTTTGATACCCAATTGGTGTCGAGAAACTAGCTGATGCTGCAATGCAAACAACTACAAAAAAAGGCATTGGATTGACTCCTAATTGACTAGAAGCTGACAATGCTAAAGGAAAAGATAATGCTGCCGCCGCATTATTAGTAATTAACTCGGTGATGACATTAGTAAATAAAAATAGTAGAACCAATAAAGCATGAGGACCATACTCTTTACTAATACGTAGCATAAAACCAGCTATCTCATCAGCTAACCCAGAATTCACCATAGCCTTACTAATACCTAAAGCACAGGCAATAGTTATCAATATATCCCATGAAATAAATTTGGTATATTGGCGGGGAGGAAAAAGTTTTGCCCATGCCATAATAACCATAGTAATGGAAGCAAAGAAAAACATATCTAATTGAACTCCCTCAGGTAATTCCTCTTTTATAGCAGGTAGTTCACCTATTGTAGCTCCAGCAACCATAAGTAGAAGTAATAATAACACCAACCATCTTTTTTTACGCTCCGGATAAATAGGTGTATTATCTTTTCCATTCGATAGCAAGATAAAGACAGAAGATTCACCCCAGGTAGGAATAAATGAATCGTCTACTAACAATAACAGAGTATCCCCTTCTTTTAATGGGATATCATTCATTTCAATACCAAATCGATAACCACTTCGTCTTATTTCTTTCACACGGGCTCCGTAATGTCGAACAAAATCAAACTCACTTAAAGTTTTATTAATACCCGGAAAACGAGAACCTAAGACTGCTTCAACTTCATGCAAATCTGTAATAGGTAAAGATACACCATCTATCTTTTCCACACGTTCACTAGGGAGTAATTTTGTTGAAAAAGCCACAAGATAAATCATACCAACCAGCGCTACAAAAAAGCCCACTTTACCTAACTCGAACATTGTAAATCCTTCAAATCCAGCTTCAAGCATCATACCATGAACTACTAGATTTGTTGAAGATCCGATTAAAGTGCACATACCACCTAAAATGGCAACATAAGAGAGAGGTATTAAAAATTTTGTAGCTGGGTGCTGTATAACCTTTGCCCAGCGTTTAATAATAGGCGCAAAAATAACAACTAAAGGCGTATTGTTAATAAATAATGAGATGGAATAAATTAAGGGAAACAACCTAAGTTGTGCTCTTCGAACCGGGATTTTTTTATTAGGTAAAACTTTGCTAACCACAGCACTTAAGGCTCCTGAACGACGAACGCCTTCACTAATTAGAAAAAGCATAGCGACGGTTATCATACCCTTATTACTAAACCCCTCTAGCATTTCTTTTGGCGTTAATATACCAGCCACTAAAAAAATAATAACAACAGATAATAAAGTCATGCCTGGCCGCATTTTATCCGTTATTAATATAGCTAACATACCGATCAACGAAACTAAAACTATAATAGATTGTAGAGTCATTATACTATTATATTTTAGTGTTTTTTACAAGAAAAAAAGGATTAATCAAGTTTTGTTTATTATATAATAAAGGCTCATTTGTTGATAGTTGTAACACATCGCTCCCTGTGGCTAAAACAATAGCATGTCCGGCTGCTGTATCCCACTCCATAGTAGGTGTAAATCGAGGATAACAATCAGCAGAACCTTCAGCAATCAAACAAAACTTCAATGAACTACCTACTGATACTGTTTTAACTAACAACCCTTCTTCTTTTAACTGCTTAATATATTCATTTACTTCTTCGGATAAATGTGAACGAGAAGCTACAACAACATATTCATCCCTTCTCCTATTCGCTTCGAGAGGTAATTTATTAGAAACATTAATTAAATCATCTAAAGTGGTGTATTCATCTAACGACTGAATGGACTCAATACAATAAGCTCCTAGCGAAAGGTCTGAAAAATACAATTTAGATGATACAGGAACATAAATCACCCCAATAACAGGTTTTTGATTTTCAACCCACGCAATATTCACAGTAAACTCACCATTCCGTTTTATAAACTCTTTTGTCCCATCAAGAGGATCAACTATCCACAATGACTTCCAATCTGATCTCGATTCAAAATCGGCTAACTTTCCTTCTTCACTTAAAATAGGATAAGGAGTTTGCTTTAAATAATTCATTATGATTTTATGTGCTTCGCGATCAGCAAGAGTTAAAGGTGAGTTATCCTCTTTCTTTTCAATTTCAAATCCTGATGTGGGCTTATTATATATCTTTCTAATAGCTTTACCAGCATTTAAAGCAGCATCAATAGCTAAATAGATTTTATCTTTATTTTCCAAAATACATTGATTAATTATGTAATGAATAAAACACAGTTAAAATAAAGTATAGCAAAAATAAAAAAACTTTCATCCTTTAACACAAAGTAAAGGTTAAATAATACTAGAACAAGAATATAACAGGCTTATTCATCATTATACTCTTGTTTACAAAAAACCGCTAATCAAAAAGGCGGTAACCATTTGATTACCGCCTTTTTGATTTTTTATCTAATACTTAGCTTTTAATAAATTCTATATAACAGCCAAGATTGTTGAAAATCATCCCTGTGAGGATAACGAGCCTTAAATGCATCTCTCGCACGTTCAGCTGAAGCACGATCAGAGAATGTATTTACAATAACACGATACATACTTCTTTCTGCATTAAAAGCTATTGTTGAATCGTATCCTTCTGCATCTAAAAAGTTCTTTAAACGGTCAGCATTCGATTTTACACCAAAACTTCCACAAACAACACTATATTCTTTTAGAGAATCTTTTCCTGAAACAACCGTCACTTTTTCCTCTCTCACATTAGCTCCATGAACAGGTCTTTCTTCTTTTTTCTCTGGAACATAAACGGGTGTAACTTGAACGGGTGCTGTAACCTCTGTTTCTACTAATTCTTGCTGCTTAGCTTGTTCATAGGCTTTTTTATAAGCACTTTCACTAGATTTACATCCTGTAAAAGAAAGGGCTAAACATAAACCCATGCTCCAAACAAATAATTTTCTCATAATATTCATTTTTATAAATGATTGACTCGTTTTTAGTTATATTTAATTCTATAGTAATTTATCAACTTACTATTTTAATTTGTAGACAAAATAACAGAATTAAATCCTTCTATCAAAAGAAAAGAGCAAATATTATACATATTTCTATTAATATTAAATTGTTTTAAAGTCACTTCATCGAAAAAATAAAAGTTATCTCCTACTTTCGTTTGCTTTTTAAGAAAAAAAACTATCTTTGAATACAAAAAACACCTCATATGCACAAACAATAAGGCCTTATGGGTTGTTATATTAGTGTATGTATGTTTTACTAAAAAAAGATAAACTATGAAAGGATTTAACATTTTAGGAGCTTTTTTAAGTGGTGCTATTGTTGGTGCAGTATTCGGTATACTTTTTGCACCTGAAAAAGGTGAAGACACCCGTGAATTAATTGCCCAAAAACTTCGTGATAAAGGAATTAAACTAAGTAAGTCTGATTTAGATGAGTTAGTAGATGAAATTGCCTCAGAAGTAAAAGAAATAGCTGACTAATAAAAACGAATTAATTTGGACTAACAGAACTACTATGTTTAGTGATAATACAATTACCAGTATCAAAAATCTTTTTGAAGAGATTAAAAAATATTTATCTCTTCAAAAAGAATATACCAAGTTAGAGATAACAGAGAAACTAACTATTTTATTCTCTGCTCTTGTTCTAATCATTATTTTTATAATACTAGGCATGGTAGCTCTGTTTTTTATTTTACTTGCCATAGCGTATGCTTTAGCACCTTATGTTGGAGGTTTAGGTGCTAGCTTTTTAATTATTGGTGTACTCTATTTAATCTTAATTCTTTTTGTCTACTTGTTGAGAAAAAGATTAATTATATCTCCTATTGTTAACTTCACTGCTAATTTATTTTTAAGTGATACAGATAATAAAAAACAATAAATATGTCTTTCAATACACACTTTCCCAACAAGGATAAAATAACCTTAGCAGATATTTCTAATAGGAAAAAAGAAGTTTTATTAGAAATTCGTAAACAACAAGAATTAATTACTACTCATGTTCAGACGGCCATACAGCCTGTCAATTCTATAGTTAGTAGTACCCAATCTTATTTCAGACCTTTTCAATTAGGTTTTAGTGCTTTTAGTGTTCTCCGACTAGGATGGAAATCTTTTAAGAAAATAAGAAAAGTATTAAGGCGAATGTTTTAATATTTTAAATTCACTCGCCTTAACTAATAAGTTGAAGTAGTAAACAATTAACTACTCCTTTATGATTAAATATAAGTTTCCAACAATTTTACATTTCCATTCGGTACAATTCTAACATCCAATGTAGTAGCAGGAAACAACACGGTTTCACCCGCTTGAAGCTCTACTTCATTTTCTTGATTATCAATCATTTTACAACTGCCCTCTACACAGATAAATATAATAAATGAATCGAGCTCTGTATAATCACAGCTTATTTCTTCGCTCATTTCATAAACAGAAGTCGTAAAATAAGGAGAAGCCACTAACTCAACTGGCTCATTTTCTATTACTTCATAGTGCGTTCTATAATCATCAAGTACTTCATAATTTATAGCATCAGCTGCTAAACTTGTATGTAGTTCTCTTGGGTTACCATCAGCATCCTTCCTATCAAAGTCATATATTCTATAAGTAATATCAGAAGTCTGCTGAATTTCAGCTATAAAAGATCCTGCTCCAATACTATGTACTCTCCCGGCAGGTAAGAAAAACACATCACCTTTTTTAATCTCATACTCTTGTAATACATCTAATATAGTATGGTTATGAATTCGTTGCTTGTACTCTTTAGGTGTAATCTCCTCAGAAAATCCAGATCTTAATTTAGCACCAGGTTCAGCATCAACAACATACCACATCTCGGTTTTACCCAATGAATCATGACGTGCTTTTGCTAACTCATCATCTGGATGAACTTGAATAGATAGATCTTGCTGAGCATCAATAAACTTTATAAGTAAAGGGAATTTATCATAATAATGAGCATAATTATCATCTCCTACTAAATCACCTTTATACTCTCTTACTAATTGAGTTAAAGTCAATCCTGCATCTGCCCCATTAGCTACAACAGATTCAGAACCTACTACACCTGAAATCTCCCAACTCTCTCCTACATTTTCTAAGCTTTCATTTAGTTTTTTGAATGGAATAATTTTATTTCCACCCCACAATGTTTGCTTTAATACTGGTTTAAATTTAAAAGGATACATTTTCTTTTTTAATTTTTAATTCTTTGTATATCTTCAAAATTATTACAAAAATACAAAATACAGTTAATAAACAACCAAACTAATCAAATTAAAAAACGAAGCACAAAACAAAAAGAAAAATCATTTATTAAACTTTACTAAAAAAATGTTTTATTGTTAGTATATAAATTTATTTAATGAAGCTTTTTGATTTACTTTGTGAAGCACATATAAATTTTAATTAATTAAAATGAAAAACACCTTATCCCCTTCTAATGGGCATTATACATTCAATAAAGAAAAATTCAAAAAGGTTATTGATGGTAAAAATGTAGACTTGTTTGTTTTAGAAAACAAGCATGGAATGCAAGTTGCCGTTACAAATTATGGTTGCACAATAACAGCTATAATGGTTCCCGATAAAGAGAACAACTTTGACAATATTATTTTAAGCTATGATAGCTTAGACGATCTTATACATGGACCTGAGCCTTTTTTAAGTACTACAATAGGCCGATATGGAAATCGGATTGCTAAAGGTAAGTTCTATCTAAATAATAAGGGATACAACCTTGCGACAAATAATGGTCCGAATCATCTTCATGGAGGTCCTACTGGTTTCCACACTAAGGTTTGGGATTATCATCAAGTAAGCGATCAAAAAATAGTTTTCACTTACAAATCAAAAGATGGAGAGGAAGGTTTTCCTGGAAATCTAAAAATAGAAATGATATATGAACTACTAAACGATTCAAACTCTATAACTTTTGAATATAAGGCAACAACTGATGCCCCAACTTTAGTAAACCTCACGAATCATGGATTTTTCAATTTAGCTGGAACAGCTAACCCTACTCCTTCTATTGAAGATAACAAAGTACTGATCAACGCAAATTACTATATTCCCATTGACGAGACCTCTATTCCAACAGGAGAAATACATAAAGTTGAGAACACTCCTTTTGATTTTAGAATACCCTACAATATAGGAGATAGAATTAATGATAAACACGAACAATTGATTCGAGGAGCTGGTTATGATCACTGCTTTGTTCTCAATAAAAAAGAGAGAAACGAACTTAGTTTTGCTGCATCCTGTTTTGATCCTAAAAGTGGTAGAAAAATGGATGTATTCACTACTGAATTAGGGGTACAACTTTATACAGGAAACTGGCTTGGAGGATTTACAGGTGCTAATGGTGCTACTTTTCCTGAAAGAAGTGCCATATGTTTTGAAGCACAGAACTTCCCTGATAGTCCTAATCAAACACACTTTCCTTCTCCTGTGTTAAATCCTGGAGAAACATATTATCAAAAATCGATTTATACTTTTACTGTAGAAAAGAATTAATATAATTAAATTTAATAAATTAAAAACACCATGACAAAACAACAAAAAAGTTATGTATTGCCTATCATTGTAATGATAGCATTATTTGGAATGATTTCTTTCGTTACAGGTTTGCAAAATCCTATGGGAATCATTGTAAAAAATCAATTTGGTGCATCTAACTTCATGTCACAGTTAGGAAATGCAGCCAACTTTTTAGCTTATCTTTTTATGGGTATTCCATCAGGTCTTCTACTTCAACGAGTAGGATATAAGAAAACCGCTTTAATAGCAGTTGCTGTTGGTTTCATAGGCGTTGGAATACAATATCTTTCAGGTTCATTTGCTAGCTTTCCTGTATATTTAGCTGGAGCTTTCATTTCTGGATTCTCTATGTGTATGCTAAATGCAGTAGTAAATCCAATGCTTAACACTCTTGGAGGTGGTGGAAAAAAAGGAAACCAATTAATTCAAATTGGAGGTTCTTTTAACTCACTTAATGCTACTATTGTACCTGTATTAGTTGGTTATTTAATCGGTAATGCATCACAAGCAACAATTAAAGATGCTAACCCTGCTTTATTTATAGCTATGGGAGTTTTTGCTTTTGTTTTTGTTGTTTTACTTATTGTTAATATACCCGAACCTAGTTTAGCAAGACAAGAAGAAAATAATACATCTGTTGCTGAAACAATAACAGCACCGCTTTCGTATAAACACTTCGCTTTAGGAGCTATTGCTATTTTTGTATATGTTGGAGTTGAAGTAGGTATTCCTAACTTTAGTAACCTATTTATGACATCAAGTGCTGCAGAAGGCGGATTAGGAATCAATCCAACAATTGCTGGTTCTGTTGTAGGTACTTATTGGTTTTTAATGTTGATAGGTAGACTTTTAGGTGGTATTTTTGGCGGTAAAGTTTCTAGTAAAGCGATGTTATCTACAACATCAGGACTTGCTGCATTATTAGTGGTTTTAGCTATTTTCAGCTCTACTGATACTCTTGTTAAAATGCCAGTATTTATGAGTGATATCTCTCTAGGTCTAGCTGAAGTGCCTATTACATTTATGTTTTTAACTCTTTGTGGATTCTGTACTTCAATTATGTGGGGTAGTATATTCAACTTAGCTGTTGAAGGATTAGGTAAACACACAGAAGCTGCATCTGGTATCTTTATGATGTTAGTTGTAGGTGGTGGTATATTCCCACTAATTCAAGGAGGTATTGCTGACTCAATTAGTTATACAGCTAGTTTCTGGTTAGTGTTTGCTGGATTAATCTATTTATTATATTATGCTTTAATTGGTAGCAAAGTAACAAAAAGAGCAGATAACTAATTTTTATATTAAAAACTTAAACTATGAACTTAGAAACAGTAAGAAGCGAATTCAAAAAGCATTTTGATAATACTGACGGATTCGTATATGCTTCTCCTGGTAGAATAAATTTAATAGGAGAACACACTGACTACAACGGAGGTTTTGTTTTTCCTGGAGCTATAGACAAAGGAATTATAGCTGAGATAAAACTTAATGGAACAGACAAAGTTAGAGCCTACTCAATTGACTTAAAAGATAGTGTTGAGTTTGGTCTTAACGAAGAAGATTTACCTACACAAGGATGGGCTAAATTTTTATTTGGTGTATGCCGAGAAATGATTAAAAGAGGTGTAGAAGTAAAAGGATTCGATACTGCTTTTGCCGGTGATGTTCCTCTAGGAGCTGGAATGTCATCTTCTGCAGCTATTGAGAGTACTTATGCTTTTGCTCTCAATGAATTATTTGCAGATAGTAAAATTGACAAGTTTGAATTAGCGAAAATTGGTCAAGCAACGGAACACAACTATGTTGGGGTTAATTGTGGTATTATGGACCAATTTGCTTCAATATTTGGAAAAGAAGGTCATCTAATTCGCTTGGATACACGCTCAATGGAGTATCAATACTTCCCCTTTGATCCCAAAGGATATAAAGTGGTTTTATTAGACTCAGTAGTTAAGCACGAACTAGCATCCTCTGCTTATAACAAAAGAAGAAAAAGCTGTGAAAATGCTGTAGCTATAATTCAAAAGAAACATCCTCATGTAGAGTTTTTACGCGACTGCACAATGGAAATGTTGAATGAATCAAAAAATGAAATTGATTCTGAAGACTACTTACGCGCTGAATATGTAATAGAAGAAACACAACGTGTTTTGGATGTGAGTGATGCTCTTGAATTAGGAGACTACGAAACGGTAGGTAAAAAAATGTACGAAACACATCATGGTTTAAGCAAACTTTATGAAGTTAGCTGCGAAGAGTTAGACTTCTTAAATGATTGTGCTAAGAAATGTGGAGTAACAGGTTCTCGCTTAATGGGCGGTGGTTTTGGTGGTTGTACAATAAACATTGTAAAAGAAGAATTGTATGATAACTTTATTGAAACAACTGTAAAAGCATTTAAAGAGAAATACGAAAGAAATCCAAAAGTTTATGATGTAGTAATTAGTGATGGTGCTCGTAGATTAGCATAAACACTAGTTTATAATATACTTAAAGAGGCTAACCATTATTTGGTTTAGCCTCTTTTTTATTCTTCATATTTCAAAAAAACATACACTATTAAATGAATAAATATCTTTAGCATGTAGATAAAAAGAAGTCCACCCCATCAAAAACATTGAAGTAGATGAACTTCTTTTACAATCAACTTTTCAAACACTTATAGTATATTGTTCTTCTTTGTAAACTCTATAATTTCATCAATATATCCAAATGCAATACTAGTCACCGTATCAGCACATCCGTAATAAACAGCTATACGCTTAGTGTCAGGATCGTGTAATGCAGCACAAGGAAAAGTTACATTAGGAACATCTCCAGCTAACTCATATATTTCGCGAGGAGCAATTAAATAAGGACCACTTCGAGCTATCATTTTCCATGGTTTTTCTTTATCTAATAAAGCAGATCCAAAACTATATACATAACCATTACATGAACGCAACACTCCATGATAAATCATTAACCATCCCTCTGACGTTTCAATAGGAATTGGGCCAGCACCTACTTTCATACATTGCCATGCACTATCTTCAAAAGCAGCTGGCGACATAATATGTCTATGTCTTCCCCAAAATTCCATATCAGGCGATTCACTATAGAATATATCTCCAAAAGCTGTATGACCATTATCACTTGGTCTGCTAAGCATTGCAAAGTTTCCGTTTATCTTTCGTGGAAAAAGCACACCATTTCTATTGTATGGTAAAAAAGCATTTTCAAGCTGATGAAACGTCTTAAAATCTTTAGTCCAAGCACAACCTATTGTAGGACCATGATATCCATTACACCAAGTAACGTAATAACGATCTTCAATCCAAACTACTCGAGGATCATAACCGTATACCCACTCAGCAATTTCATCGTCTCCTCCTACTAGGTTTAAATCTTCTTCTTCAATATCCCAATCAATACCATCTTTACTGAAACCTACGTGAAGTCGCATTCTACGATTCGTATCGTCACAACGAAAGACACCAACATAGCCATCTTCAAATGGAACTACTGCACTATTAAAGATACTATTAGATGTACTCAATGCATCACGTCCAATAATTGGATTACCCGAAAATCGCCACATCACGCTTTTACAACCGGAAGGACGATCCTCCCACGGCATGTTTGGCAAGGCTTGACCTTCTATTTTAATTTTGTTTTCCATAAAATATATTTTTACTGTTAATAATTATTTCACTACTTAAATAGACTCTTTATTATGTTCTGGATAGGTAAAAGGAATAATGCGAGACACAATTAACGCAGGAATCATTGCAATAGCCACTACTATAAAAAATTGCTTATAGCCTAACCAATCACTTAATACACCACTAACCATACCAGCAAGCATATAACCTAAATTCATTACTCCAGATGCAAATGCATAATGAGCCATTTTATGTGCTCCAGGAGCTACCTGCTGCATCATAAAAAGAGTTAGTCCTACAAAACCAAATCCATAGCCAAAATACTCACTTACTACAGCACCACCTATTAATAAAACATTTGTTGGTTGTATTATGGCTAAAACTAAATAAATCAAAAAAGGTAGGTTTATAGCACAACATAAAAAAAACAATGTTTTCTTTAACCCACGAGAAGATATATAATATCCTGCTAATATTGAACCTGCTATAAAGGCAATTGTTCCAAATGTTCCATTTATTAATCCGATCTGCTGAATTTCCAATCCCAGCCCCCCATTTTCTATAGGAGCTTTAAGAAATAAGGGTAATATTTTTATAGCCAACCCCTCTGCTAATCGATATAAAATAATAAAAACGATATAAATGACGATGTTTTTTTTCTGAAAAAACGTAGTAAAAACATGTTTAAAAGACTCCCACCCTTCATTTATTGTTGTTGATTGTTCTGTAGGTGTACTCCCAGAAGGTAACACTCTACTATGCCACAAGCTAAGTAGAATCATTATTACAGCACACACTCCCATTATTATCATCCAAGCCTGTACAACACCCATTGAGTTTTTTAGCATTCCTGCAAGAAAAACAAGCCCACCGTTTGCAAATACTTTTGCTATATTAAAGAAAGCACCTTGCCATCCTATATATTGTGCTTGAGTTTTATTATCTAATTCACTCATATAAATACCATCAGTAGCAATATCATGTGTCGATCCACTAAAAGCAATCAGCCCCATTAAAGCAATGGCATAAGTAAAGAAACTGGGTAAAGGAAGGCTCAAAGCGACTAATGCAAAACAAAGACCTGTTAACATCTGAGTACAGATAACAATGTACTTCTTCGTTTTTACCATTTCTAAGAAAGGACTCCACAAAGGCTTTAAGCTCCATGGAAGTATAACCAATGAGGTCCAAAAAGCAATAGATGCGTCCGAAATCCCCATATCAGAGAACATAATAACCGAAACTAGTTGAACCATAACAAATGGCAATCCCATTCCAAAGTACACACTAGGAACCCATTTTAATGGATTAATTTTCTTTTGTAGCATTAAATTTTAGATTAAGTTGTCGTTTTTTAATTCTTATAAAAAGAATCAATTAGAATTTAACATAAAGTCGTTAAACCTAAAGTTAATATCTTTGCTATATATACAACAACTGAAACATATAAAATACTCAATTGAATCCTAAAGAAAGTTTTTAATAAACTATCTATATAGTCATTCTTCTATTAGTATCAATAATAGAACTTATTCAGATTATTTCACTTGTGAAAAATTAAAAAACTAAGATTGCTTCTTGAAGAGTAAAATACAAATAAAACGGGAGCAAAGCAACGTCCCGTTTTATTTCAGTGAAGGGAATGAGAATCGAACTCACACGATATTACTATCACTACCCCCTCAAGGTAGCGCGTCTACCAATTCCGCCACCCCTCCATTTATTAAAAATTCCATTGCAAGATTCTAACCAGAATTAAAGTCAAATATGCACAATGCCCACCTTCATCAGTACAATCGTGTCTATTATTTTACTATCTGGGTTAGCAACAGAAAAGAGCGGAAAACGAGACTCGAACTCGCGACCCCAACCTTGGCAAGGTTGTGCTCTACCAACTGAGCTATTTCCGCAGTGCGAGTGCAAAATTAAAAAGAATAATATCAATATCAAATTCTACACCCAATTATTTTAGTCTAATAAATTTAACTCATTCTACTCCTATAGTCTTCATAAGTAAACTCTCTAAACAATACTGCCTCACCTTGTGTTGTCCATAATCCCATCGCTGGATGATGAACTCCATTAAACATATTTGTTTTAACAGTAGTATAATGAATCATATCTTCAAAAACCAAAACATCTCCCACCTTTAACTCTTCAGGGAAACTCCAATCCCCCATAAAATCTCCGCTTAAGCAAGAATTACCACCTAAACGATATACATGCGGACCTTCATTTCCTATAGTTGCCCCTCTCACTTCTGGCTGATAGGGCATTTCTAAGCAATCGGGCATATGACAAGTAAAACTAACATTTAAAAGAGCTGTTTTTATTCCTTTGTCTTCTACAATATCAACAACCTTAGATGTTAAAACACCTGTTTGCCAAGTAAATGCTGATCCAGGCTCTAAAATAACACTTAGATGAGGATACTTTTTTTTAAATTGAGTGAGAATTTTTATTAAGTGTTTAACATCATATTCCTTATGCGTCATGAGATGTCCACCTCCTAGGTTCAACCATTTTATTTGACTAAACCAATTAGAAAACTTTTTTTCAATGTGTTTTAGTGTTCTTTCTAAAGCATATGAAGAAGATTCACAATGTGTATGACAATGAAATCCTTCTATACCTACTGGNAGTTTNTCATCCAGTTTGTCGGAAGTAACACCAAAACGAGAACCTTTAGCACAAGGATTATACAATTCNGTTTCAACTTCAGAATATTCTGGATTAATACGTAATCCACAAGATATATTTTTCCCTTTTGTTCTTGAATAGAAATGATTAAACTGATTCAGTGAATTAAATGAAATATGACTACTATAACTCATTATCTCATCAAACTCTTCATCTACATACGCTGGAGCATATGTGTGTGCCTTATTACCAAACTCTTCTACTGCTAAGCGGGCTTCAAACAAAGAACTTGCTGTACAATAATCTATATATTCTCTAAATATGGGAAAGCTCTTCCACATTGCAAAAGATTTAAAAGCAAGTATAACTTCCACATCAGCTTCAATAATAACCGACTTGATAAGCTCTAAATTCTCACGCAATAACTTTTCATCAATAATATAGCTTGGGCAAGGAAACTTTTTAATATCCATATTAAAATTATCTTAGTTTATAATTCTATTAATCTAACACCTTGAAACGAGCAAAACGCAATAAAAGTTGTTTTTCTCCCGCATGTTGAAATTTTATTTTAGCTTTTGCATTATCTCCTACCCCCTCAACACTAATTACTTCTCCTAGACCAAAACGCTCATGCTCTATTGACTGTCCTTTGATTAAAAGGGGTTGATCACCTGTAATAGCAGGATTTAAACTAGGAGGTATTGTCCGTACTCTTCGCAGATTCTTAGTCGAGTGCATTGGACTTTCGTCTCTTTTAGATTCATTATGTAAAAAAGGTCTCTGCTGTTGTTGTGATACAGATGTTCTAAACATCCTAGATGTATTATCTATAGCTCTTCCCAAAGTAAATGATGCAGGAACATCTAAGTACTTTACATCAATTTCTTTCAAAAATCGACTTGGAATACCTGGCTCTGTTTTACCATAACGAAAACGGGATTTTGCATACGATAAAAAGCAATTCTCTTCTGCTCTTGTTATGGCAACATAAAACAATCTACGTTCTTCTTCTAATGCACTAGGCGTATATCCAGACATACCACTAGGAAAAAGGTTTTCTTCTAAACCAACAACAAAAACATTACTAAACTCTAACCCTTTAGCTGAATGTATGGTCATTAAGGTTACTTTGCTTTCCTCTTCATTATCATCATCTTGATCTGTTAATAAAGAAACCTCCGAAAGAAAGTCCGAAAGAAATACTTGCTCGTTTCCTTCTTCTAATCTGGTATTACAAAAGTCATTTATTCCATTTAAAAGTTCCTCAATATTCTCCTTTCGACTCAAACTTTCTGGAGATGTTTCTTTTAAAATATCAGCCATAATTCCCACCTCTCTCACAATACGATAAGCCATTTCATAAGCATTTTTCTTAGTCGCATCTACTATAAAAGAGTGAATCATCTGTTCAAATTCTAATAACCTATTGGTCGCTCCTTTATTTATAGCTAGATTATACTCTTCTGGATTTTTTAACACTTTCCATAAACTAATGCTATTTTGTGTAGCGGCTTCTAGTATTTTATCTTGTGTTACTTTACCAATACCTCGAGTTGGATAATTAATAATGCGTTTAAATGCCTCTTCATCATGTGGATTAACTACTAATCTAAAGTAGGCTATAGCATCTTTTATTTCTTTGCGTTGATAAAAAGACAATCCACCATAAATTCGATATGGGATTCCACGTTTGCGCATAGACTCTTCGAAAACACGACTTTGTGCATTTGTTCTATAAAGTATAGCAAAGTCAGAGTAAGTGTATTCCTTTCTTCGTATCAATTCGCTTAATTGATTCACAACAATTTCTGCTTCTTCAATATCGCTATAAGCTTCAAATAGTTTTATTTTATTTCCTTCTTGATTATTAGAGAAAACATCTTTACTTATTTGTTTTTCATTCTTCTTTATTAGACTATTTGCAGCACTTACAATATTCTGTGTTGAACGGTAATTACGTTCCAATTTAAAAACTTTAGCTCGGGGATAAACTTTGGTAAAATTCAAAATATTATCAATGTTTGCACCTCTAAAAGAATAAATACTTTGGGCATCATCCCCTACCACGCAAACTCTTTCGTGCTCTTTTCCCAACATGGAAACAATAGTATGTTGAGCGCTATTAGTATCTTGATACTCATCTACTAAAATATATTGAAACTGTTCTCTATATTTAGCTAAAATAGCAGGATTATCCCTTAACAACAGAAAGGTATAAAGCAACAAATCGTCAAAATCCATAGCATCTGCTTGCCTACAACGCCCCCAATAATATTTATAGATTTCATGAATAGCTGGCATTTGCGCATTTTTATCACTTTCATAAAGCTCACTATTCTGTGCATAAACTGCAGGTGTTATCAAATAATTCTTAGCATTTGAAATGCGTGATTGTACCACACTATCTTTATACTTTTTATCATCTAAATTCATTTGTCGAATAATTGTTCGTATTAAATTTCGACTGTCAGCTGAATCATAAATAGTATAATTAGAAGAAAAGCCTAAGATCTCTGATTCTCGTCGTAAAATACGAGAAAAAATGGAATGAAATGTTCCCATCCACAAATAGTTAGCAGTTCCTCCCCCTACTTGTTGATCAATTCTATCTTGCATTTCACGGGCGGCTTTATTAGTAAAAGTTAAAGCTAATATATTCCAAGGCTTGACCCCTTGTTCTAACAAATAAGCTATTTTATAAGTTAGTACACGTGTTTTACCAGATCCAGCTCCAGCAATAACTAAGGAAGGACCCTCATTATATAAAACAGCATTCCGCTGATTATCATCTAAATCTTGTAAGTAGTCAGACATAAGAACTTTCTTCTCGTTAATTGTTTTCATTCCATTATCTTAAAGACAAAGATATAAGAAAGTTTACTTAACAGAGAACAATTTAAAGGGTTATGACGTTTCTATATATGAAAGGTTTCATTGATGAACTTAATCTTTATATATTATGAAACTATTATTAACCACATTAATTGTTATGATTATGAATTTTGATATGCCAAAATTACCGTATGCTAAAAATGCATTAGAGCCAGTTATAAGTGAGCAAACTATTGATTTTCACTATGGCAAGCATTTACAAAATTATGTAAATACATTAAATAACCTTGTAAAAGGAACTGAGTTTGAAAGTAAATCTTTAAATGATATTGTTAAAACAGCACCTGATGGAGCTATCTTTAATAACGCAGGCCAAGTGCTAAATCACACATTATATTTCCAACAATTCACAGGTTCTCAAGTTCAAAAAGAGCCTAAAGGAAAATTAGCTGATGCTATTAAAAGAGACTTTGGAAGTTTTGAAGACTTTAAAAATGAGTTTAATAATGCTTCTACTACACTTTTCGGATCAGGTTGGGCCTGGCTATCTGTAGATAAAGAGGGTAAACTTAAAATTACAAAAGAAATAAATGGTAGTAATCCTCTTCGTTATGATTTAACTCCTTTATTAGGATTCGATGTTTGGGAACACTCTTACTATATTGATTTCCAAAACAGACGTGCTGACCATATCAAAGCATTATGGGATATTGTTGATTGGGCTGTTGTAGAAAAAAGATTTGATAAATAAATATATCTTTTAGTGGGATTTACCATTTTCTAAAAAGATGATTTTAATATGTTATAAACGACTGATGTGTGTCCACATCAGTCGTTTTTTATCTTCTTTTTTATTAAACTCATAAATAACTATTGGTCTTAAATAAGAGACTAACTACTCTAAAACTAGAAACCCATATAAATATTCATTAGGAACAAAAAAAACTCTTACTTTTGTACAAAATACATTTTCATTTACATTAAAGGAATAAAAAAAGTGGCCAAGAAAAAAAGAAGAGAACCCGTTATTTTAGAAAAGGTAATGATTACAGACATAGCTGCGGAAGGAAAAGCGATAGCCAAAGTGGATGATTTGGTTATATTTGTTCCCTATGTAGTACCTGGAGATATTGTTGATCTACGACTCAGACGGAAACGCAAACGTTATGCTGAAGCTGAAGCTGTTTTTTTTCATGAGTATTCAGCTACTCGGTCTGAACCTTTCTGCGAACACTTTGGTATCTGTGGCGGCTGTAAATGGCAAATGCTTCCCTACAACGAACAGCTAAAATTTAAACAACAACAAGTTTACGATAACTTAAAAAGAATTGGAAAAGTTGATTTTCCTAATATATCTCCTATTATTGGATCAAAAAATACAACTTTTTATCGTAATAAGTTAGAGTTTACCTTTTCAAATAAGCGATGGCTTACAAGAGAAGAAATAGAAAAAGAAGTGGTATATGAACAGATGAATGCTTTAGGATTTCACATTCCTGGTGCCTTCGACAAAGTTTTAGATATTAATAAATGCTGGTTACAAACTGAATTATCTAATACTATTCGCAACGAAGTAAGAAAATATGCTCTTGAGCATGATCTTCCTTTTTTTGATCTAAGGGAACACGAAGGGATGCTTCGGAATTTAATTATTCGCACCTCCTCAACGGGTGAAGTAATGGTTATTTTATCTTGCCAAATAAAATCAGAAAAAGAAGAACTACAATTCTCTGACATCTTACAGCATCTGGCTAACACTTTCCCTCAAATAACATCTCTACAATATGTTGTAAATAATAAAGCCAATGAAATCATTACCGATTTAGACATTAAGACATTCAAGGGCTCCTCTTATTTATATGAAGAAATGGAAGACCTAAAATTTAAGGTCGGGCCCATATCCTTCTATCAAACAAATTCAAACCAAGCCTACGAGCTTTATAAGGTAGCGCGAGATTTTGCAAAGCTAAAGGGTAATGAATTAGTCTATGATTTATATACTGGAACAGGTACTATAGCAAACTTTATTGCTCGTAGTGCTAAAGAAGTTATTGGTATAGAATATATACCCGAAGCGATTGAAGATGCAAAAGAGAATTCCGCAATTAATAATATAAAGAATACAAAATTCTTTGCTGGAGACATGAAAGATATATTAACCCCCAGTTTTATTGTAGAACATGGTCAACCGGATGTTATTATAACCGACCCTCCAAGAGCTGGAATGCATAAAGATGTGGTGGATGTTATTTTACAAACAGCACCTCAACGTATAGTTTATGTTAGCTGTAATCCTACCACACAAGCTAGAGATGTAGAACTACTAAATGTGAAATACCAAGTAGTAGCTGTACAACCTGTTGATATGTTTCCCCATACACAACATGTTGAAAACGTTATTTTATTAGAAAAGAGAATAAAAAATGAATAATAGAAAAGAGAATTTTGCTAGAGCTAGAAATAGATATACTAATTATAAAGTAACTGAATCTGCCGAGCTGATGGATTTCTTATCTCAAAAGATGCCTGAAGCTAGTAGAACAACATTAAAAAATCTTCTATCCAAACGTCTTGTTTATATAAATCGAATCATAACGACTCAATACAATCATCCTTTAGAGCCTGGTATGATGGTCCAAATTAGTCAGGACAAAGACAGAAAACCCTTTAGAAGCAAATACATTGATATTGTACATGAAGATGCTTACTTTATTATAATAGATAAATTCTCAAATACTCCATCCAGTCCCATCCGAGGAAGAGAAGCTAAAAGCTCTGCGCTTTACATCCTAGAAAACTACATCAGACAATACCATAATCGAAGAAAAATATACCCTATATACAAAATGGAAGAGGATTTTTCAGGATTAATGATTTATGCAAAAGATGAACATACAAAAGATTCTTTTGACGAAAGTTGGAGTCAATTAGTAAAAGAGTATGTTTTTGCTGCTATTTGTGATGGTAAACCTAAACAAAACTCAGGTACCATAACTTCTTGGGTTATAGATGGACAAGTTTATTTTTCACATACGCCAATGAGTAGTGAAGAAATAGATAAAGCAACTACAAAATATAGATTCATTAAAGAACTACCCAACAATCAATCTTTAGTGGAATTTTCACCTGCCGATCCGAGTAGAAATCAAATAAAATTACATGCTAAAGAACTAGGGTGTCCTATGGTTGGTGATAAAAGATATAACACAAATAGCAAGGCTAAAAAATTAGCTGCTCACGCCTATAAACTTGCTTTTAATCATCCTGTAACCCGTGAATTAATCAAACTAGAATTACCTCTACCAAATCATATACAAGCTCTGCTCTAAGAGCTTGTATGCATAATAGGAATTAATATTATATCTTTAATTTATTCTATTAAAAACAACCGATATCCCTCGTCCATTTTTAAATTCTTCAGGGTTAGCGTAGAAAAACGCAGTCAATCGATAAGGAGTCATTTTTCGAAACTCTATAAAACAAACATCTGAATTCACATAGTCTAAGACTAGTACATTTCTTTCATAACGATGCCAGTACCAATCAAAAGCTATTTTCTCATAAAGAACATTATTCCAATGAATAATTTTTGATTCTTCACCAAATTGATCCCAAGCGAAATAGAACTCACTAATTAAAGGCTCCTCTCTATGTGTTTTTTCATTCAGATCAACAGACCAATAATAGCCTACCAATCTTTCTTCATAAGTTGTCTGTACATGACGTAAAAAACAAAAGCAATAAAGTTACAATAAAAAGATACTTTTTATTCATCTTATATATTTATATTCTATCTATTATACATATTAAAAACTAAGCTAAAATAAGCTTTTGAATTGATTAAATAAAATTAGAGTTCATCTTATTCTAAAAACTCAAGCGACAAAAACAACATTGAAAATCCCCTTGCTATACTATATAACAAGGGGATTTATTATATTAAAGAAATAGTGATAAAATTATTACTACTATTCTTCAGTGTACTCTTCTACTTCTCCACTATCTTCAGATGTACGGCTTAGTACCTCCCACTTCTTATTTCCAACACACTTAAACTCATAAGTATAAAGTGAGTTAGATAAGTTTGAACTAGGGTCCATATAAATTTTTACACCTGTAATAACAGCATGTTGATCAACACCTGAAACAGAAGTCTCAGCATCAGGATAAGCAAGAGACAAGAAAACAGCTAATCCTTCAATAGTTCGTTCATTCATAAACTTCGACTTCTCTGCACTTGTACCATTTACTGGGAAAGTAGGATCTAAAGCACGATCTTTATCTCGATAAGTAATATTAGGATAATAAGCATTAAATCCATAATAGAACTCAGCATTACCTCTACTATCCAATAAATCTGGATTATCAACTCCTTGATTGGCTTTTACATAATCAACTACCATTTGATAACCTTCGCTATGACCAGCAAAATTGATTAAAATGGTTGGATCAAAAACCCACGCTTTATCCGTACGAATAAATTGTGATTGTTCATCAACAGTCCATGTAGTGCGCTCCCAAGTTCCATTTTTTAATATGTACTCTTCACCAGTAGCTTTATCACTCCAGGTATAATACACTACATTTTTAACTGTTTCCTCAGCTTCATATGGATATTTACCACTCAGATAAGTCGGTATTTTGTAATGGGCTCTTTCCTCATTACTAATATTAGGATAGTTCTCACCCATTGCTGTATAATCATTAGGTTGCAGTAAAACTAAAGACTTATCAGTATCAAGTACCCAACTATTATCCCCTTTATTTTCAAAAACTGCATATTGTAACTCTGATTTTTCAACTACAATACCTGGAGCAATTTTACCAATCGTTATATTATCAATTTGATAAGTAGTGGTTTTTTGTTCTGGAGCATCACTCCTACTATCACCTAAATACTTGAGTGCTACATAAATAGTTTTACCTTGATAAGAGTCTAGTAAAAACTCTCCTACCGATTCCGGATTATCAGTTTCCTGTGTTGGTAAAGTAAAAGAAGATGTTATATCTTTCCAATCTGCTAAACCTAGATTCTCTTTTTTACCATCAAAATCCTCTGAAATTAGAACAGATAAACAGTCTCCCGCAACAAAGCGAACTTTAGCATCAAAAGATAACTTAAATCCCTTTTCCTCACCTAACTTAATTGCTGGGGTTATTAACCAAACTTCATTTACTTCCCCTGTTTTAAAAGATGAGAAATTAGCAAATTTATTATCGGAATATTCTCTTGTTTCCCAGCACTTACTTCCCTGTACAGCAACATTTAACCATCCATCAATTACAACATCAGAGTAATAACCACTTTCGGGGTCTTTCTTTTGACTTTCAAAGTCCTCCTTCAAAGAGTAAGCCTCTACTGTTGCATCATGAGGTTCTTTATCAGAATAGAGATAGTTAACATTCTGCTTATCTCCTTCTTTTGCTTCTGGATAGTGTTTAGCTAAAAGAACTGGGATTTCTTTTTCTGGAGATTTTTCAGGAGTGAAAGCTTCCACAAAAAGAACGTCATCTCCCCATACAGATTGGTAATCTTCTCTCGTAACCTTATAAGACTCCCCTTTATAAGCAGCAACTTTCTCGCTTACACCCTCTATGTTTTTGTAGTTTACTTTTATAGAAGAGGTTGGATCAGCTGCATAAAACTCTTTGTCTAAAAATGCAGGTATATATTTAGATGCAGGAGCTATTGTAGGAGAAAAGGCATTGTTTTTTGAAATAAAATCTTTTGCCTCCTTATCCTCACTACTTATAGTAGAAACTAAAGTTGAATAAAAAGATTTATCCATAGTAATCTCTCTACGAACAATATTTTTAATCTCTACTTGTTCATCAAAACCATCAAAATCGGTTGTAGCATTATCACAAGCTAAAAAAGCTCCAATTATAAATGAAAATGCTACGAATTTATATATATTTTTTCTCATAATATTTCAAATATTAAAATTGAATTTTCAATGACATGGTATAAGTGGTTCCAAAACCATAGAATACAGCAACATCATTCCAATTTCCACCACCATTACGTGATTTAAAATCTGTAGCATCTGTAATATACTCTTTATTTAATAAGTTGTTTACATTACCATAAAGCGTTGCTTTAAGACCCCCAATATTAAATCTATAATTAGCGTGTAAATCTAACACACCTGCTGATGGCATTCTCCAAGGAGTATAATAGACATATCCCGCATCAGGTTTTCCAATATTAGGTACATCAATCTTATAATCTGCATAGTTTCTACCAAAGAAAGTATAATCAGCACCAATAGTAAGTGCTCTATCAAACAATTTATAATTTCCTCCAATAGAGAAAGTAGTTTGAGCAGAGTTACCTACACGTACATTTTTCATATCTGTAACCGCTACATTATTATCTGATATTTGTTTTACTTCTTCTGGAGACATTCCTTCAGTTCCATTAGGGAATAAAGGTTTTGTATCAGCGCCCAATTGATTTCCTAAATCATCGTAAAGTTTTCCAGTGGCTTTACTATCCCAAATCCAATCACCTAATGAGAACATACCTTTAATTTCTAAATCTTTGATTGGAGTAGTTCTAAACTCAACCTCTAATCCTTGGTGACGAGCATCAACTCCTTTAAGATTTAAGAAATAAATATCATCATAACTGCGAACTTGAGTCTTATCTAACCATTTAGTATGGTATAAGTTTACATTAGCACTAAAGAATCGCGATTGAAAACCATAGCCTAATTCAATTGAGTATGATTTTTCGTTTACTGCATCTGAATTTATAGCGTTATTTTGGTCCATTCTCGTAAAATAACTTCGCATATAAGGTGCACGAGAAATAAATCCAGCATTAACAAACACATTATGTTGTTCGTTTATATTGTAATTACCTCCTCCTTTAATGGTAAAAGCTTGGAAGTTTTTAGCATCCGACTTCTTATTATCATAATAATACTTGTCGCGCTTCCAATATCTGTGGTTTGAAAAAGAACCAGCTATAAAAGCAGTTAGATCATCTAAGCTATATTCTGCTTGAGTAAAAAATCCTGTTTGTAATACATAGCCTGTATTATTACGGTAAATATCATCACCAGGTCTTAGTTTTTGGTTTTTCCATTGCTCAAGTTGAGTTCCTGTAAACTCTTTGTGTGCTTTTCTATACTGATCATCAATGTAGAAAGCCCCACCCATTAAATCCTTGATTTTCTCACGGTGTTCACCTGCATAATATCTNAAATCAATACCACCTGTAAACTCTAGCTCATCAGTAAATTGAGCTGTATAATTAGAGATTAGTCCAGTCCATACGTGATTATTTATAGATTCAGAAACAACGTCACTTGCACTATATCCCATTTCTGATAATGCTCTATTATTACGTTGAACTATACCATAATCTCTATAAAGTGTATTGGCGTGTCTTAAAGAAACCACTTCTCCTGTATAAGTTTCAAAATTATTATTCATATAACCATCTTGATTACTTACACCATATAAATTATTTTGATTTTTACCTCTAAATCTATAACCACCACCATCGCCTAAAGACATATATAAAGCAGTGGATAGGCTTGACTTATAATCAATTTCCCATAAGTGATTTAATGATAATTGTGGTTTATGATATCTATTTTTATTTGCAATAAAAACCTTTCCATTTTCATCATAACCATACGTAGGATTAAACTTAAATTTCTCTCTACCATCAGCATTAACAGTTTGCCACTCATCGATTCTCATTTTATCATTTCTGTTTCTTTGGTTATGCCATTGAGAAGAACCAAAACCAGTAAATGAAATAGTATGACGAGAGTTTATTATTTTAGAAATATTTAAGAACCAAGTATAAGATTCAAAGTCTGTTCCTAAAACATATCCGTCTCCCCAGTTTTTACTTCCTAAAAGAGACATTGCCCAACCCGACTTAGACAGGCCAGTAGAAACGTTAAAGCTCACTTTATTATAACCATCATTACCTAATTGATAAGCAATAGATCCGCCCTTTTCTGCATCAGTTGAACGAGTTACAATATTAATTGATCCCCCTACTGAGGGTGCAGAAACTTTAGCAGCTCCTAAACCACGTTGCACTTGCATTTGACGAGTCACATCAGATAATCCAGCAAAGTTAGACCAATAAATACCTCCCCACTCCATATCATTCATAGGGATGCCATTTATCATTACTGCTATGTTCTCTGTTTCAAAACCACGAAGATTTATACGCGAATCACCATATCCACCTCCTTGTTTAGTAGCATAAACACCAGGGGTAGTTTTTAATATTTCAGGGAATTCTTGAGAACTCATTTTTGCTTCAAAAACGGCAGGTTCTACTACTGATAAAGCAACTGGTGTTTTACGTTTAACAGCCATTGACGAAGTTACAACAACGTCTTTTAACCCAATAACTTGAGATTCTAATTTTACCAAACCTAAATTTGGTTTTACATCAACTTCTAATGTTTTATATCCCACATACGAAATTTTCAACTTTCCCTGATTGGTGTTTTTAAGTCGTAACACAAAACTACCATCAAGATCTGATGCTGCACCAATCTTCTCTGATTCAGAGTAAATGGTTACCCCAATTAATGGCTCATCAGTGTCTTTATCTATTATTATTCCCTTTACTACATTTTGTGCAATTGCAGAAACAGAACAAAATAGAATACAAAAAATAAGAAAAAATGATCTTTTTTTCATAATGTACTCACTTTTAGTTTTTATCAAATTTTAAATCATTAAACCCTATCATTAACAATCATATAGAGTTAGAAAAGAACTTTATAGTGACTTATTGTCAACAGCTCGTTAATAAACCTCAACGACAACAAGCATAATCACAACAAATATACAATATATTCACATATTATCCTCAATTTGCTAATATTTTAAAAAATCAAAAATATATGTTTTTTAACAATACTAATTTAAAAATAGTTGATTATCACATCATTAATTAAAAGAAACCAGACATTTAACTTTAATATCCAATTTATCCATTCCTATTTATCTATCTTTGCTATTAGGTTATAACCAAAAAAATATAAATATGAAACGATTAACTCCAGATGAGTATCCTCAAGAAATAGAAGATAAACTTCAAGATTATAATAAGAAAGATTACTTAATCCCTTCAATTAATCTTTTACGAACAAAAAGTCAAATTGAAGGGATAAGAAAAAGTGCTGCTATAAATACTGCACTACTCAATTATATTACCCCATTTATTAAAGAAGGTACAACTACAGAAGAAATTGATAAACTAGTATATGATTTCACTACCAAACAGGGTGCAATACCTGCTACATTAAACTATGAGGGTTTCCCTAAGAGTGTATGTATAAGCATTAACGATGTGGTTTGTCATGGAATACCAAGTCCATACGAAACATTTCTTGATGGTGACATTGTAAATATTGATGTTTCGACTATCTATAACGGTTATTTTTCTGATGCCTCAAGAATGTTTTTAATTGGTGATGTTTCCGAAGAGGATAAAAAACTAGTAAGAGTTGCCAAAGAGTGCTTAGAACTTGGTATAAAAGAAGCACAACCCTGGACGCAACTGGGAAATGTAGGTTATGCCATACAAAAACACGCAGAAAAAAATGGGTATAGTGTGGTAGAAGATTTATGTGGACACGGAGTAGGAATCGAATTCCATGAGGAACCAGAGGTACTTCATTTTGGTATTAAAAACACAGGTATGTTACTAGTTCCTGGAATGACCTTTACCATAGAACCAATGATCAATCAAGGAGAAGGTGAGGTTTTCTTAGACTCAGGAGATGGATGGACAATTTGCACTGAAGATGGTCTTCCTTCTGCTCAGTGGGAACATATGCTTTTAATAACAGAGACAGGAAATGAAATTCTAACTTATTAACTCTTAGTACCTCTTTCATATAAAACAATAAATACTATTTCTGTTTTCCTTGTTTACCATTAATTGAGCTTATGTATTTAAGTTTTTAACTAGAATTTAATAACTCTTATTCTTTTTCTATACATCTTATTATTTATAAGATATAAGATATGTTATCTTTGCAAACAATACAAATGCAATATTAATAGTTATAATACAACATATTACAATGACAACAGAATTGTTTACCCCGATGAATATTACGTTTGTAATTTTACTTCTTACTATGTTGTTTTTCATACATGGTAAAATACGAACTGACATCATTGCATTAGGTTCATTAATTGCTTTAGTTCTTTTTGATATAATTGATGCAAATGAAGCTTTAGTTGGCTTTTCAAGTCCAGTAGTCATCATGATGATTGGTTTATTTGTTGTAGGTGCTGGTATTTTTAGAACGGGTTTAGCCAAAATTATAAGTAGTCGTATTCTTCAACTAGCTCAAGGTAAACAATCTCTTTTATTTATTCTCATTATTTTAGTTACAGGATTTACTGGAGCTTTTGTTAGTAACACAGGAACTGTGGCTGTAATGATGCCTATTGTGATTAGCTTAGCACAATCATCTGGGGTAAGTCCACGTAGATATCTCATGCCTTTAGCTTTTGCTAGCAGTCTAGGGTACTTTACATTAATAAGTACACCTCCTAACCTAGTAGTGCAAGAATATTTAGTTAATAATGGATTTGAACCTTTACACTTTTTCTCTTTCGCCCCTATTGGTGTTATAGCATTATTTGTAGGTCTTATCTATCTATTTTTCACCAGTAAACTTTTAGTTAGTAAAAAGTCAAAAGATGACAAGATTACTGATAAAAGCAAATCATTAGAGGAACTAGCTAAAGAATACAATCTTTTAAATAAGTCTTATCAAATAGAAGTTGTCGCCAACTCTCCAATTATAGGAAAAACATTAGCCGATCTAAAGCTAACAGAAACCTATCATATAACTATAAGTAAAACATTAGCTCGTAATGGAAGATCTACTTTTCAAAAACGAAAAGTGGAAGCCATGGCTGGGCCTACTACAGAAATGCTAGAAGGAATGACCTTGTTTTGTCATGGAAAAGAAAAAGAAGTTAATCAATTTATTGCAGATAATAAATTAAAACTCATTGCTAAAAAACAATCTGAAGTTATAGATTTTGAACATTCGGGTATTGCTGAAATTTATATTGCACCAAATTCTGCAATTAGAAATAAAACTCTAGCTGAATCAAACTTTAGAAATAAATACAATGTAAATGTCTTAGGATTAAAAAGATACGAAGACTATATTATGACAGGCTTCTCTCATGAGAAACTCCATTCGGGTGATGCTCTTCTTATACATGGTACTTGGAGTGATATTCGTACGTTATCGAATAGAATGGATGATTTCATTGTGGTGGGACAACCCTTAGAAGAAGCTAGTAAAGTTATAATTAATAGAAAAGCTCCAGTAGCTGCCGCTATTTTAGTATTAATGGTTTTAGCTATGGTATTTAATATCATTCCATCCGTTATTGCCATTATGATTGCAGCTTTACTTATGGTTCTAACTGGATGTCTGCGCAGTGCTGACGAAGCCTATAAAAGCATTAATTGGGAAAGTATTGTTTTAATTGGCGCTATGTTACCAATGGCCACAGCCTTTGAAAAAACAGGAATTGATCAACTAATTTCAGGAGGCTTAATTAGTCAATTAGGCGACTTAGGTCCTTATGCATTGATGGCTGGATTATATGTATGTACTTCTATTGTAACATTCTTTGTTAGTAATACAGCTACAGCTGTTTTATTTGCACCGATAGCTGTTCAAGCAGCTTCAGGAATAGGCGTTAATGCTACCCCATTTTTACTTACTGTTGCCGTTGCTGCCTCTATGTGTTTTGCATCACCATTTTCTACTCCTCCTAATGCTATAGTGATGAAGCCAGGTGGATATACATTTATGGATTATATCAAAATTGGCCTTCCTCTACAAATTATATTAGGTATAGTAATGATTATTTCCTTACCTTATTTATTCCCTTTTTAGTCTGATAATAAAAAATGAATATAAATTGCTTATTAAATGCCCTAGTCATGTCGACCATTTGACTAGGGCATCCTTTATGTTTGACTAGGCCATGTGTAACACATCCTTATAAGGATGTATAAATAGCTCAGTTTACTTTCTATATTCAAGAATTAATCTTTTCTTTATCTTCTATTAAAATGATTGATAAGCAACAACATGAAACATCTATCCGCTTTTCTACTCTCTATTTTTCTCTTCACCTCATGTGCTTCAACTATTGGGACGGTTGGATTAGAGAATAAAATTAAGAATCTATCTATTGATATGAGTAAAGAAGAAGCATTTAAAGTGGTTGGGAAAAACTATCAAGTAATGATGGCATCCAAAACAAAAGATGGAAATCTTGAAGTGTTACGTTATATTTCTCCCAATAGAATATCTTATCTCCTCTATTTTATAAATGGAAAACTGATAGAATATCATGAGGAAATTAGGACATCAAACCAGCAAACGGAATCAAAGACTATGTAATTAAGTAATACGTAGTATGTTTTATTAATAATTCAAGCCTATCTGTTTTTTATTTGATTGATAGAATATGTTGGAGCTATTTCAAATGGAAGCATCGCATTTATTAACTTAAAATGTGAGTATAAACTCAAATCAGTTCTAGTGATTTCTCTTTGTGTTATCAGATTCTCTGCCAATAGATATTGCCTCTGTGTTCCATTTAAAAGATAGGAGGTTGGGGTGTACCAGTATTCACCTTGCTGAAAAACCAGATTTGTAAACGAGGTGTCTGTTATGCAATTTTTCTGAACTATAATTATTTCATCTTCCTTACTTTCTTCTTTAAGTTCTTCTAATTGCGTTCGATTAGCATCTTTATATGAGTAATCTATATGTGTTCCATCCACTAACTCAAAAGTATTAAGCTGACGAGGAGTATATAATTGCCAATTAACATCTAAAACTTGTCTCGTATTATACAATACTCGAACCTTATAATATCCATTTTGAGGAAGGTCATACTTACTTAATAAAATAAACAAATCAACAAAAAAACTACTTTCGTGAGCAACTAACGTTAACTCCATACGTTGCTGATGCCATAATATGTTTTTTAGTACCCCCTCTTTTAAAGCGATAGTTTCAATCCATTGAGACATATATTTTATTTTTTATTTCTTCGAATTCATCCTGAGCTTTACTTTTTTTAGTTACACCACCTCCGCTTTTATAAAAATATGCTGATCCAACTTTCTCTATCATTCGAATTAAAACACAACTATCTAGTGTTTGTCCATCAAAAACCCCACATACACCAGTATAATAAGACCGATTGTATTCTTCAACTTCATTTATTATTTGCAAGGCTTTTTGCTTAGGAGTTCCTGTTATAGAACCTGCAGGAAGTAACTTTCGTAGTAAAGAGCCATACGATTTTTTATAATCACCCTTTAATTGCCCAACCACTTCAGAGCTAACTTGATATAATTCATTATTCGATGTTTTTATTTTATCTAAATACCTGTAACGCTTAATCTTCACATGATCTGCTACCTGCTTTAGCTCTTCAATAATTAAATTGACTGTGGCTCGATGCTCTTCTTCTTCTTTTGGGTGATTCAATATTCGATCTGCTGCATTAGGTAATAAAGCATCTATAGTACCCTTCATTGGATAGGATGATATTTCACCATTTGAATCAATACGAATAAAAGTTTCTGGAGAAAAACAGACAAAACAATCTTCTAAATAAACTTTATATTTAGCACTGGATAAGTTATAAATCGCTTGTAATGATTGATGTAATTCAATCTGTGTAGCTGAAGTCAAATTAATAACATCAACACCTAACTTATTAAATAACTGTTGAGTTCTATCAAACTTCTTTTTATACAGATCAAAATCTGGCTGAATTATAGATATTAATGCATTTTCTGATTGATCATTAACTCTCTCTATAACCTCATTATTTTTAAAAGTGTAATGTGGAAAACAAAGTGAAATGGGTATACTCTCTTTTTCTATATTATCTAATCGATAAAGTTTAGGGTTTTTTAATTCAAAATCCACTATAAACACATAAGGAATCCCCTTTTCAGTCCATTGGTCTATTTGTAAATAAAAAGATTCTAAATTCATATATCATTATCTTATAAGTGCAAAGTATAAAAAAA
>JGI24707J26582_10000449_pt1 | contig 31444 bp, 36 predicted proteins | sample BioPla1DNA1_FD_26582 | JGI IMG/M metagenome (IMG submission 26582)
CCAGCGGCTCAACATTATATATCGCAACCATTACAATGATTAGGGCAAAAGTTATATTAAACGCTAACAATATATCAAGAAGAAATGTTGGCAGTGGAATAATCATCATAACCACGATGGTAATTATGGCAACTGCGGCCATAATATCGCTGTATTTTATTATTTTGCTAAGAGGCGACGCTTGAGCAGCCAAATTTTATCGCTCCTTCTATTAGGACAACCGTTTTTTCAATCGATATACATATGCTAAAACCTCAGCAACTGCCTGATACAGTTCTGGCGGCACCGATGATCCGATGTCAACAGCACTGTACAAGCTACGTGCCAAGGGCTTATTTTCTACAATAGTAACCTTGTTTTCTCGGGCCACTTCTTTAATCCGCTGAGCTATAAAGTCTTGACCTTTAGCCACGACTACTGGCGCGGCCATGGATTGATCGTATTTTAAAGCAACAGCAAAATGAGTCGGGTTTGTTACTACAACATCAGCTTTCGGGACCTCTTGCATCATTCGCTGCATAGCAAACGCCCGCTGACGCTCTTTAATTTTACCCTTTATTTGAGGGTTGCCTTCCATCTGCTTGTATTCTTCCTTAACTTCCTGCTTGCTCATTTTGAGACTTTGTTTATGTTCCCATGTTTGATATAAGAAGTCTACAGCTGCCAAAACAATCATAACGGCACTAATTTGGAATACCAAATCTAAGGTAAAGGATACAGCAGTGTTTAAAGAATCAGCCAGTTCTGCGCCAATCAGTTTAGGCACTTCACCAGAAGTCTTCAAAATAAACCGATAAACAAAATAGCTCACAATCGTGATCTTTATGATTGACTTTAAAAGTTCAACAAGCGATCGCTTGGAAAACACCCGTTTAAAACCAGACAGTGGGTTAATTCTACTAAATTGAGGCATAAGAGGCTCGAGAGAAAACATAAATCCCACCTGAATCAAATTAGAAATAAGCCCAACAAGCGCAATAACCAGCATGACTGGAAGTATGGCTTTAAAAAGGACAATGGCAAAATTAATAAATAATAACTGAACAGATTCAGCAGTAAAATCAGCTGCTGAAAAGCTAGTGAATGCCAGCCGCATATAGTCAGCCAATTCAGTATAGATATATCCGCCGACTACCTTTAAAGCAAAAAAGGCCGCTAAAATAACAAACGCCGAGTTAATTTCAATACTACGCGCTACTTGACCCTTTTTACGAGCCTCTTCTTTACGTTTTGGAGTCGCATCTTCAGTTTTTTCACCATTAAATAACTGTAAGTTAAATTCCTGTAATTTATAATTAGAGGACACGCGATTATTAACCCATTCTGGAGAGAAGGCGGTAAATGTCTTTGTACATGCCACTAAATGCCACCTCCAGAAACATAATATAAAATGGTAATGCCATTGAAAGAACAAACAACCCAACTATTATTTTTCCTGGGACACCAACAATAAAGATATTCATTTGCGGCATAGTTCGAGCAAGTATGCCTAGCGCAACATCCATCAGTAACAACGATAGCAACACTGGAAAACATATCTTTATAGCGATGATAAACATGCCGCCAACCATGTTAACCATAACTTCTGTTATCTCAGAATGATAGATAAAGCCAGTGACCGGAATCAGTTTAAAACTGCTAAATAAAGCGGCAAGCAGCATATGATGGCTATTTGTGGCTAAAAACACTAATAACGCCAGAATATATTTGAAATTACCAACCAACGGCAGTTGTTGTCCAGATTGCGGATCAAGGACGTTGACGATACCAAATCCAATTTGCATATCCAATAATTGCCCGGCCATTTGAATTGCAGAAAAAACAAGTGACGCCGCAAAGCCAATAATTAATCCGATTAAGAACTCACTAGCCACTAAAAACAGATACCCTATAAAACCATCTGGAATAGTGGTTGTCTCATTAAAAACTAACGGAAATAAAATAAATGTTAATGCCAAAGCCAAGCCTGCCTTAACAGTGACTGATACATTTCGGCTGCCAAAAATCGGCGCCATAGAAAAAATACCGGTAATTCGCGTAAATACTAATAAAAAAAAACCAGTTTGATTTTGCATCAGTTCAAATAAATCCATTTATACCACCTGCTAGCGAATCATCTGCGGTAAACTGACAAAAATCTCGTGGGTATAGCTAACCATAATACTCAGCATCCAAGGTCCAAAAATAAGAATTGCAACAAATACCGCAACGATTTTCGGAATGAATGCTAACGTTTGTTCTTGAATTTGGGTGGTAGCCTGAAAGATACTAACTAAAATCCCCACAGTCAGCCCTAGGCCTAGCATGGGAGCTGACACCATCAATACCATCAGCAAAGCATCACGGCCCACTTGGATTGCTAAATCACCCGACATAATTTCCTCCTTAGTTAAAGCTTGTTACCAGCGATCGAATCAAAAGGTGCCAGCCATCCACCAAGATGAACAACAAAATTTTAAACGGCAGCGAAATCATAACCGGCGGAACCATCATCATTCCCATTGACATTAGAGTACTCGCAACAACCATGTCAATAACAATAAACGGTATATAAATTAAGAAACCGATCTGAAAAGCTGTCTTTAGCTCACTAATGACAAACGCTGGAATTAATGTTGTAGTTGGAATATCGTCCGGTGAATCAGGTCGCGACATTTCTGATAAATTGACAAAAAGCGCTAAATCATTCTCGCGCGTTTGCTTGAACATAAACTCGCGCATAGGCTTTAGTGATTCTGTCATAGCCACATCTTGAGATATTGCCCCTGCAACATATGGCTGCAGAGCATTCTTATTAATTTGCTCCAAATACGGCGACATCGTAAAAAATGTAAGGAATAGCGCCAAGCCAATTAAAACTTGGTTAGGCGGCATTTGCTGTGTAGCCAAGGCACTCCGCAGAAAAGAAAGCACTACAATAATCCGAGTAAAAGACGTCATCATAACTAGAATTGACGGAGCTAGCGCTAGCACAGTCAAAGTGAATAATATTTGCAAACTTAAAGCCACATCTTTAGGATCATTCGCTTCCTCCACCCCAATATTTATGTTAGGGACTGGGATGAGCGGAGCAGCTTCAGTCGCTGGTGTAAGCGAGATTAAAATTATCGCTATAATTGCTGTTAGGCAAACTCTAATACTAGGCAATTTCCTTACCTCTTCTCACTTTCATTATCATGGTTATGGTGATTCCGATTATTAAAGACGGTAGGGAATTTTTGCGACATTTGTTGTAAAGAGGCAAGTTGTCGTTGAAAGACGCTGTCAAACGAAGTTGGTGTAGACTGAGTTGCCGTCTGCTGCCGCAATCCTGCGATCCGGGCTTCATCTGTTATTTCTTCGAGCAGCGTGATATTATGGTCAGTAACACCTAATACTAATACCTTCCCGGCAACATCCACTACTTGAATTGCACGATTAGGGCCAAGCATCAGCGTAGCAAGGACTCGATGGTCTGCATTGGCCGAAGCTTGTCCCATCTTTTGGCCTAAAAATCGTGAGGTTAGATATGCAAGACCAATAACTACCGCAAACGTAATAATAATCGAAAACACATAGGCAATATTAGCAAGCCAAGATGTTGAAGAAGGTTGGGGCTCCTGATAATGCAAATATTCGCCAGTCGTTTCAGCAGCCCATACTTCACCAGCCGGCATTATAACTAGAAGGCTGACTATTAGAACAATAAAATTGCGGTACTTATATTTGCTATACATTTTTAGCCTACTGCTTTACGAACGGCTTCAAGTACTCGATCGGCCTGGAATGGCTTTACAATAAAATCACGCGCGCCCGACTGAATAGCTTCTATTACCATCGCCTGCTGCCCCATCGCACTACACATTATAATTTTGGCATTCGGATCAGTTTTTTTAATTTCTTTAACAGCAGTAATACCATCCATTTCAGGCATAGTAATATCCATGGTAGTTAAGTCAGGTTTCAATTCCTGATATTTCTCAACCGCCTTTAAACCGTTTTCGGCCTCGCCAACAATCTCATAGCCATTTTTTGATAAAATATCTTTTATCATCATTCTCATGAATGCAGCGTCATCCACAATCAGAACTCTAATTGCCATCAGTTAATCTCCCCTCAATCTCTTTTTTTAGGTCTTTGAACAGACAATTCATTGTAAATTGCTGGCTCGTTCTAGCGGGCTAATGATATCCGTAATCCTCACGCCGAAATTCTCATCAATAACTACAACCTCACCCTTGGCAATAAGTTTACCATTGACTAAAACATCGACAGGCTCTCCTGCTAGTTTATCAAGCTCAACAACTGACCCCGGCGATAATTCCAATATATCGCGAATTAATTTCTTGGTTCGCCCCAATTCCACCGTAACTTGTAGCGGAACATCCATAATAAGTCCTATATTGGTATCACTCATGTCAGCAGTTGACTGTTGCAGCGGCGCAAATTGTACCGGCTGAACAGCTACATTTTGAGCTGGCTGCTGCCTCGGCGGCGGTGCAGCTACTTGTGGTGTATAAGCAGCATTATTAGTTGAACTAGGCAGCGTTGGGGGAGCTGTAGACGGTTGCTGCGCCGGTGCCGTCTTCGGTTGAGCCTGCTGAGCAGGTTGTGGCTGCTGTGGCTGCTGTACAGCTGATACTAAACTTTCAACCATATCTTTGGCCACATTGATAGGCAAAATCTGCATAATTTCACTATCAATTAAGTCTTCAACTTCCATTCTAAACGCAACCTTAACAAGGCTATCATCGAGTAACGCCGTATTAGTGATTGGTGACTCTGAGGCGAAGTCAATCAGGTTCATACGGGGCGGCGAGATATCGATTTTCTTTTTAAACACAGTCGACAGTGATGTTGCTACAGAGCCCATCATCTGGTTCATTGCCTCGCCAACAGCACTCATGTAAAGCTCATTATTTAATTCAGTTGGAGGATTGGTTCCGTCCCCTCCCATCATTAAATCAGCAATAATTAAAGCATCCATTTCCCGAATCGCTAGCAGATTGGTACCCGTTATCCCTTGCGTATAGCCGACTTCAATAACTAAGTAAGGCAAAGGGTATTCATTTTGAATGTCTTTTCGCGTAGAGAGTGAAACGCGCGGCGTTGTAATTGACACACGCCTGCCAAGAAGGATTGATAAGGTTGTAGCAGCACTTCCCATCGAAATATTTCCAATTTCACCCAGCGCATCATTTTCTATTTCTGTCAGTTCAGCGACAGGAGATGAAGTTACTGGTTCGCCCCTTAGCAAGGCGTCAATTTCTTCTTGAGATAAAAAACCATCATTCATCTTTGTCATCTCCCTCTGAAATTATTTCTGTAATTTGGATAGCTAACTTGCTTTTTGAAAGGCCTGGTTTACATCTAAACTTTTCGCGCTGACCTATGATAACATTTAGCTCGTGCTCAACCTTGGTGTTAAGCTGCAAAACATCGCCAACGTTTAGATCAAGCAGCTCATGAACGGTAATATTTGCACGGCCAAGCTCGACAACTACCGGGATTAAGGCTTTTTCCAATTTGCGCTGAATAGCATTAATATGTTCGGGTAAGGATTGCTTTGCAATTGAAGATGAAACCCAAAAAGTTGTTGTCAATTTTGACATTATCGGTTCAAGCACAAAATACGGAATACAGATGTTTATCAAACCTTCAGCTTGGCCAATTTTAGCTTGGAGAGTTATAATTACAACCATATCATTAGGCGGTACAATTTGGGTAAACTGCGGATTGGTTTCAATAACTTCTAACCGCGGTTCTATCGGAATTACCTGTTTCCATGCCTCTTGAAAACTTTCTAAGGCCTTATTTATAACCCTTTTGGTAATTGCTTCTTCTATATCGGTCAACGCCCTAGGCTTTGCCGGCGGCAGTCCCGGACCGCCAAAGAGCCGGTCAATTATCGAAAAAACTATGTTGGGATTAAGTTCAAGAATTACATTTCCTTTAAGCGGCCGCATAGTGAAAACGCTAATAACACTGGGACTAGGCAGCGAACGGATAAATTCTTCATATGTCAATTGATCTACAGATGCGACATTTATGTGAACAAGCGCTCGTAGATGAGCTGAAAGATAAGTATTTAGCAACCGGGCAAAGTTCTCATGAATCATGTTAAGAGTGCGAATTTGGTCTTTAGAAAATTTATCAGGCCGCTTAAAGTCATAAACCTTAATTTTGCGCTGTTTTTGTTCAACTTTAATTTCTTCAGCCGATACAACACCGGTCGATATCGCCGATAACAGTTCATCTATTTCCGATTGCGAAAGTACATCAGAACCTGACAATATTTCTCCTCCTCTCGACACCATTATATCGGCTTAGCACATACCAATCTATCAATTACTGCAAAACAAAGTTAGTAATATATACTTCATAGACTTTTTCTTCGCCAAGCGCTTTATTGATCTCAGTTTTCAATAATTCTTTAAGTAAATCTTGTTTGGATGGCTCAAAGTCTTCAATTTTCTGTGATCTAAGGACATGCACTACTGTATCAAGGATTTTAACTTCCTCAGGCGTAGGCATTTTTCCTTCCTTTATATCGGTTTTTTTGTCAGATTTTAGTTCTAAAATTATTCCAATTTTTAAATACCGGCCGCTATTAACGCCGCCAATATTAAGGACTAACCCGTCTTTTTCGCCTATTTTCATAAATACGCCAGGCTCACGCTGCGCTGTCGCTATATCGGCTGTTTTGTCAGAAACAATTTTGGTTGCAATAAAATAGGATATTCCACCTGCTAATAGCAGGCCAAATACAACCATGCCCACAATCATCATCATTGGAAACTTCTTCTCACCTTCGGCCACCAAAGCCACCTCCACCACTTACACATCAATAATTTAAGTTCTTGCGCCTTTTGCTCGCTGCTATGTCCCGCGTGTACGCGGCTAAGATACTCAGTTAGCGAAAGTTCCGAAATATTGCCCGCCGATAATCCATAACCTTACGAACAATTTCTTCAGCAGATTCCTCAACAATAAGTTTTTTGCCGGTGGTTAATGTAATTACTGTGTCTGGCGTCTGCTCAATGGTCTCGATAAGTTCGGCGTTGAGCACAAATTCATTATCACGTGATTTTAAACGGCTAACTTTAATCATAAATAGGCCTCCGTAATATTTTATTATAGGGGGGACTTTACATCCCCCCTATTTCGATTAACTAGCGTTTGAGATTAGCAAGTTCCTGCAGCATTTCATCGGAAACCGAAATAATCTTGGAATTGGCCTGAAAACCCCGTTGCGTAATAATCATATTACTAAACTCTTGGGCCAAATCAACATTAGACATTTCAAGCGATCCTGGATTGAACTTGCCACGCCCGCCNGNGTTAGCCGGCCCTATTTGAGCCGTNCCCGAGTTATTTGACTGGGTGTACATATTATCCCCGACTTTATTTAGACCTGATGGGTTATTGAAGGTTGCCAGAGCTACTCTGCCAAGCGCCATGCTTTGACCATTGCTGAAACGACCAGTAATAATGCCATCGGTGTCGATAGTTTTACTTTCTAGAGTGCCAGATGCATATCCATTTGAATCTGCCTGCACTGTAGATTCTCCACCAAACTGTGTTAGTGCGGAGAAATCCGGTACTACCGTAAAAGCAGGAGCACTGCCAGTGGGTGTTATAAGTATGCTTTTTATTACTGTTCCTGTTGCAGTATAATTGCCTGTTGCGGCATCAAAGGCAATTACTGATTCATCTGATTCATCAGCTGCAACTACAGCTCCACTATCGGCAGGACTTATTACTGTGAACTTCCATTCATTGTTTGCTGATTTTTGAAAATAGCCGCTTACCTTATGAGCATTTCCCTGCGCATCATATGCATTAACCGATACTGGCACTCGCGAACCTGCGCCAATAGGAGCTTCGGAAGAAAGGTTGTTCACAAAAGTCATATCAGTAGTCTTTTGCGCCGCCATACTAGAACCTACAGGAACTTGAATATTTGTAGTTGGTTGATTAGTATCGATATTTCCGTTAGCATCAGCCATCCAGCCCATTACTTTATAACCCGTCCCAGGAACTAAAAAATTGCCCTGATTATCGAAGTCAAAAGCACCGGCACGAGTATAAACTTGATTAGCGCCATCAGATAAAATGAAGAATCCTGAGCCTTGAATCGACAGGTCAGTCTGCTTACCGGTCGGTTGGAAACTGCCATCAGTGAACAAAGTATCGATACTGGCCAAGCCCATGCCTAGACCTACTTGCATAGGGTTTGTACCACCGCGAGCCCCTTGCCCGCTTGACGCACCTTGCATTGTCTGGCTTAAAATGTCCTGAAAGTTAACCCGGCTTCCTTTAAAACCAACAGTGTTAACGTTGGCAATATTGTTGCCGATAACATCCATACGGGTTTGATGGTTTTTAAGGCCGGAAACACCGGCGAACATCGAACGCATCATAATAAATGACCTCCCGAATTTTCGTTTATCTTTTTTATGTAGCTGCGTCAATCAGTCGGCAGCTTGTGGGCTCCCTCAAGAGGTCCAGCCCTAAACAATTACAGCGCTGTCAATGTTGGTAAAGACATTATCTTTAATGCTTGTACCATCCATGGCCGTAATAACGGTCTTGTTTTTGATACTTACAATTAGCGCCAAATCATTATTCATTAGCACCAGTGATTCCTTCGCACCCTTTTGCGCAGCCTTTTCTACCGCACGGTTCAATTTATCCATATCTGTCTGGTTAAGCCGAATATTCCGGTTCTCGAGACGCTGCATAGCGTGCTGCGAAAACTTTACACCGGTTAATTGCTGTTCCAGTATTTTATTAAATGGAACTGAGCTAGGTGATGACTTGCCTAACGGACGTGGTACAGCGTTTGATGGTTTTTGGACTGGTAAAATGGGCGACTGCGGATAATAAATACGATTATCAGCCATATTATTTAGCTCCCCAAATTACGCCTTCAACAGAAGTTACTTTCTCAAGCGCTACATTAACATCGCCTACAACTAAGGACGGTTTTCCATCACTTATCCGTACTGCACTAACTATTCCGGCTTGTTCCTCACCGTAATCATCAGTCCATCTTACCTGGTTTCCAATCATCCCACTGGCCTGAACAGTCAGCATAGAAGCATTTAAGTTCTGCATTTGCTCTAGGCTGGAAAACTGTGCCATTTGGGCAATAAATTCTTTATCTTCCATTGGATTCATCGGATCCTGATACCGCAGCTGCGTTACCAATAACTTAAGAAACTCATCTTTTCCCATATTGTCCTGCTTAGTTCTTGCCGTTTGCCCGCTTGCAGTTTGCGTCGTGCTAGTTTGGCCTACGTTATATACACTTGCCACTAATTCTCACCTCCTAAATCCGATAGTCAACTCCAGTTTCTGAAGTAGTTATTCCAGTATTTTCAATAGCCTCAATACTTTCGCTGAATTCATTGCTGCTGTTTTTCTTATTTAGTTGAGATTTCCATGCCTGCTGTCTGTTTGCCTCACCCTGTCCATTGGAAAATGGTTGGCCTAGTCCAGCATAGACTCCTACATACTCTACTTTAAGTCCTTGTTGAGCCATATCCTGCCGTAGCTGCTGCATAGAAGCTTCAATTATGCCGCGCACCTCGCTATTGTTAGTATGGAAAGATGCGCTGACTACGCCATTATCAACCGCAACCTTTAGTGTGAGTTCGCCAAGATGCTCAGGCTTTAGCTTTATAATCATTTCCGACATATCAGAATTCTTGACTAAGCGCGCATGCTCGACAATCTGTCCAACGACATTATTTGTATCTTTCGGTGTCTGTGGTATCGGCTGTCCGTCAATGTCAACAACAGCATCAGCTTGATCCTTCATACCGGTTTGGTGAAGTAGCTGCTGAAAAGGTTGCAGCGGTTTATCAGAGACATTTTCTACTGCTGTTGCTTCGCTTAAATTCTGCTCATGGAATAGACCGTTGTTCGTTGTTTCCAGACTGGTATCTGCTGATAAAGACGTCATAGCATTAAGGCTTACTTTACTTTCCTTAACCGGCATATCTAAAGTTTGTACAGGGTCATCTGCTTGAAGACTTTCATCAGCTGCATTGTTTGCTGCAATTACAGACGCATTTTGGTAGGCGGACACTGTTGCAAGCGGTTTTAATAAATTGTCTGATACTAACTGGCTCTGCCCTGCAGATATTAATTGTTCAACCGCTATACCTGTGGCCTGTTTTCCCTTGCCGTCAGGATTGTGGGTGCCCTGCTTTTTTACACCGTAGTTTTCCTGCTGATTAATAGCAATGGTTTGGCTATTTAGTCCGTTTTGGTTGAGATCTTCTGGCACCGTGGTAACTTGGCTTATGCCAGTCTGCTGCAGTTGCTCCGATTGATTAGCTAGAGTTGTAGGAGTGTTAACATTTCCAGTGTTGCCATCAAGCATTTTGGAAGCGCCTTCTGAAATTAACCCGTTTTGACTTGCGACCTGAAATGGTGATAATTTACTATTGGATTGGTTAAGATTAACTTCTACATCCTGATTAAACATTGTATCAGTAGAAGTTCCAACTTTCCTGCCGCCTTTGTCGTCAGCGTCGCCTATTGAAACCGGCATTACCACTAAATTATTGAATAATGGGATAACCTCACCAGTCGGCGCAGACGATGTAACATTATTGCGGTCATCCGCTTTATGACCGGTCTCCCCTTTAAAGCGCTTTGGGTAAGCAGCCGAATTCAAGACATCGGCAAATGCCGCTTGTTCCTTATTGCTATTAGGTGAGCCGCTTAATTTACCGGCTGTACTCTTCTTGTGGGCTTTGGGAAGCTCCGCTGAAATACTTGCCGCTAATACATCCACGTATTTATTCACCTCCTTTCAATGATAATGTTGGCTTAGAGGGTACCAGGAGTTTGGGCCTTTAACATTGTCTGACTCAAACGTGCAGCCCGTTCTACGTCCAACAAAGCCATAATTTTAGCTACCTGGCTCTCATCCATTTTATTGAAAATAGCGATGACCATATCATCATCAAGTTTATTCATTATTGGAACTACTTCTTCAGGTTTCATATTCTCATAAAGCCGTGCCACTTTTGAAATCCTTTTTGCTTCTTCGAGTTGCTTGGCTTTGGCTATTTTCTCGCTATCGCTGCCGCTAGGAGGCAATAATACCGGTTGCTGCTCCTGTTTAACTGGTTGGTCTGCCGGTTTTTTCGCCTTCGGCGGCTGGATATCTTCAATGTTCTCAAGTTCCACCGGTTCAAAATTCGTTGTTGGTGGAGTAAAATATTGGCCAATTACCGGATATTCATGAAGCTTTAATCTAGCTATTATGGCCTGTGGATCAATAAACTTCATATATATACCAAGCGCAAAGCCGACACCGGTTAGCATTAATATTACAAATGCAATGAGCAGCTTTTTAAATAGCGATCCTTTAGCCTGAGACTGTTGCCCTGAAGTTTTTTGACTGGATTTAAGGTTTATATTTGCCATGTTTACCTTCCTTTAGGTAATAAAGCTATTAAAATTGTGACATAACCTTTGTCACATATGATTTTGTTTCCGGATAAGGTGGAACACCTCCGTAGCTCTTTACAGCCTCCGGTCCAGCATTATAGGCCGCAACAGCCTTTACTACATCGCCGTTAAATGTATGTAGCATTTTGCGTAGATAGCGCACCCCGCCATCAATGTTTTCCTGCGGATCGGTAATATTCTGTACACCTAAACTACGGGCAGTATCCGGCATAAGCTGCATAACGCCAACAGCACCAGCCACCGAAACACTATTGGTCTCTAGACCTGATTCAGTTCTAGCGACTGCTAATGCTAACTTAGGATCAACACCATGCTGTCGTGCACTGGTTTCAACCAGTTTAGCAATACTTTGCTTGTTCGTATTTAAGGCGGTTGAAGCGCTCTTTTGCTTTGCCCCTGCCAATACGTCTGCAAAGGCACCAATCGACGTTGGATTTGCCGGTATCATAAACCGCTTCTCTATTGTGTTGATACGCTGCGTCACTCTAGTTAATCCGTCCATTAAATCACCTTAACTTTTGCGGACATAATTTTGAAGTCCCAATTCATCGAGATACTTTTGTTCCTCGCTTAATGCTTCTGCTTGGTACTGCAGCAGACGCTTCACTCTAAATTTTTCAACAATCTCATAGTTTTTGGCTGCTTGTTGAAGCTCCTGCAAACGTTCTTGCTGCACTGCCTGCGCCTCGTTAACACGCATACTTTGGTGTTTTATGTTCTCCCTAATTTTATCGAAGTAATTCTGAAAATCCTTAAGTTCATCAATAATAGGCGAACTATCTTGATATTTTCTAAAACTGACAATAGACTCAGTTAGTTTTATTGTTAACTTATCAAACTTTTCCTTTTCCTCATGCAAAACTTGTGATGCCTGCATAAACTTTAGCTGGGCTTGTTCATTTTGCATCTGACGGTATTTTAAAAGGGTATCGAGTCGAAACTGAAATTTCTTCATAAATCCACCTCTTCATCTGTTATTCGGCTAACTCAATCAGCCTGCTAACAGCTTGGTCGAAAGTTGTTGTTTCGTAGACACCCTGCTGTAAAAATCTTTTAATATCGTCAATCACATTAATTGCTTTATCAATATTTGGGTTGCTGCCATGGGCATAGGCACCGATATTTATTAGGTCCTCGGCTTCTCGATAGGTCGCCATAATCGAGCGCAACTGCTGCGCCGCTTTATAGTGGTTTTTTTCGACAATTTCCAGCATAACCCTGCTGACACTTGCCAATACATCAATTGCCGGATAATGATTCTGTGCAGCCATATTTCGTGTCAGAACAATATGACCATCTAAGATACTGCGTACAGCATCGGCAATCGGCTCATTCATATCATCGCCATCCACCAGTACCGTATAAATACCTGTTATTGATCCGCATTCGCCCGTACCTGAGCGTTCTAATAATTTCGGCAGCATAGCGAATACTGATGGCGTATAACCCCGCGTCGCAGGCGGTTCGCCAATTGTAAGGCCTACCTCGCGCTGCGCCATGGCAAAGCGGGTCACAGAATCCATCATCAAAATTACATTGCGGCCTTGGTCGCGGAAATACTCTGAGATTGCAGTCGCTGTCATAGCGCCCTTTATCCTGACCAACGCTGGCTGATCCGAAGTAGCTACTACAACAACCGATCTTTTTAAGCCTTCTTCCCCAAGATCACGCTCAATAAACTCTCTGACTTCACGACCGCGTTCGCCAATCAGCGCGATGACACTTATATCAGCCTCGGTATTTCGCGCCATCATGCCCAAAAGCGTACTCTTGCCTACACCGCTGCCCGCCATTATACCAACTCGCTGCCCACGCCCTAAGGTTATAAGACTGTCAATAGCACGGACACCAACAGCTAATTTGTTCGATATGCGGCTTCTCAACAAAGGAGACGGCGGTGTTGCATGCAGTGAGTAGCGGTTATTAGTTAGAAGCGGCCCCTTACCATCTATTGGGTTCCCCAAACCGTCTAAAATCCTGCCCAATAACTGCGGCCCAACGGGAACTTCCAGCGTCTGTTGGGCTGAAATTACCTCGCAGCCTGGCCCTATCCCTTCCATTTCGCCAATCGGCATTAACATTACCCTATTTTGACGGAAGCCGACAACTTCAGCCGGGATTAAAAAATCTCTATTACGCGGCCTGATATAACATAGCTCACCAAGACTAACATTAGGGCCGTGGGCTTCGATTACTAAGCCAATTATTTCAGCGATTTTACCGCTAAGCTTCATTGTCTCAACTTTGCTTGCGGCGCTTAAATATTTATCTGCACAAAACCTCATGGCATTATTTCCTCAAGAGCTCTTTTTATAGCCTCAAACTGAATATCAAGACTGGCGTCAACTGTCCCGTAGGGTGTATCAATCATACAGCCGCCAGGACTGACAGTATTATCACTAACTACTGATAATGCATCTTCACAGCCAATCATTATCTGCAAATCACGTTTAGACTGAACCACAATATCATAGTCGATCGGATTCACACGAATAATAATACTCTCTTGATCACGTACTTTTTCTAACGCAGTCTTTACAATTGGCAAAATCACTGTCGGATTTTCGTCTATTTCCCGCGCTAAAATCTTCCGTGCTACTGCAAGAGCTATTTTTACTATCTCGCGCTCAGCTTTGATTAGAGTTTCTTGGTACTCTTGCCGGGCATCAGCTAATATGTTCTCAGCTGTTTCAGATGCACTGTTAATTTTATTTGTCATTTCTAGTTCTGCTTGTTCTTTGCCTTGACGAACCCCTTCACTGTAGCCGGCTTGATAGCCCTCCTGCCGACCGGCTTCACAAGCCTGCTGTCTAAGTTGTTCTGCCTCCTGCAAGGCCTGGCTTATGCATGTTTCAGCTTGCTTTTTAGCATCATCTAGGATTTTCTTTGCCTCATCAATAGCTTCTTGGATTTGTTCTCGTTCTGGTTCTGCAGCACTGTCTTCGGTTTGCTCGACAATCGCAAATGCCGGACGATGGTTATTAATTATAAGAGGTTCTTCCTGGACTGAAGCAAATTTAATAATTCTAGACAATTATCTCGTCCCCTTTGCCACGTGACACAATAATTTCACCGGATTCTTCGAGACGACGGATAACATTAACGATTTTTTGCTGGGCTTCCTCAACATCTCTAATACGCACAGGACCCATATATTCGATTTCTTCGCGCAGCATTTCAGCCGCGCGCTTAGACATATTCTTATAGATTTTTTCGGCGACTTCAGTTGAGGACGCCTTGAGCGCAAGCGCAAGGTCCTTAGAGTCAATTTCCCGTAATACAAGTTGCAGAGAACGATCATCAAGCAAGATAATGTCTTCAAAGACAAACATTCTCTTCTTGATTTCTTCGGCAAGTTCAGGATTCTGAACCTCAAGATTCTCAATGATAGTTCGTTCCGTAGTACGGTCTACCCGGTTAAGCACTTCGACAATAGAATCGACACCACCGGCAGCAGTAAAATCCTGAGTAGCCAAAGACGATAATTTTCTTTCTAAAATTCTTTCAATATCCTTTAAAACATCCGGCGATGTGCGATCCATCGTAGCAATTCGTTTGGCGACATCAACTTGCCGATCTGGCGGGAGCGCAGATAATATTACACCGGCTTGGTCTGGATGGAGGTAAGCCATTATTAATGCAATCGTCTGCGGATGTTCATTTTGGATAAAGTTCAGGAGCTGAGCGGGATCGGTCTTGCGTGCAAAATCAAACGGTCTAATTTGCAGACTCGCCGTTAATCTGTTTATAATCGATACAGCTTTTTCAGCACCTAATGCTTTTTCAAGTACCTCCCTGGCATAATCTAAGCCTCCGGAAGAAATATACTCTTTAGCTAAAGCCATTTGGTGAAATTCTGACAGAACTTTATCTTTTTGCTCTTGGCTAACTTTTCGCTGATTAGCAATTTCCAAAGTAAGTTTTTCTATTTCCTCTTCCCGCAAATGCTTAAAAATCTGAGCTGATATCTGCGGGCCTAAGGCGATTAGCAAAATAGCTGCCTTTTGCTTATTTCCCATCTCGTTAGATTGATACAAAATTTCACCTCCTGACTATTATTCATCAGCCAACCAAGCCTTTATCAATTGCGCCACTTCTTCGGGCTTAGACTTAGCAAACTTTTCAACTGCTTCACGCTGTTCAAGCTGTTCTTTTTCCTGCGGAGTCAGTTCTTGTAATTTTTGTGTATCGGACTCCGCTTGTGCCTGTGTTAAAACCTGCTCCAATTCCAACTCATCCTCATGTTGGCGACGCCGCGCCAGGTACATTCGAACAAGGTAGAGCAAGACAAGTACTGATATGACAGCGATACCAATTTTTAGCCATAATGATCGCTCTTGTTGTTTTTGAAAAGCCTCTTCTTCTTTCCGTTGCTTATCAGCTAAATCTGTGTTAAACGGCATGCTTTCAACTGAAATAACGTCACCACGACTCTGGTTAAAACCGATAGCAGAAGCAACTGTACGTGAAATGCTATCCTGTTGTGTTCGGCTAATTTCGCCGTCTACCAAGACAGCAACTGTTAATCGCTTTATTGAACCGGGGGTTGACACAATCTTTTCTTTAGTTTCATTAATCTCGTAGTTCCGTGTTACTTCTTTTTTCTCGTAGTTCGACTGGGCATTATTACTATTTGTCACATATCCCGGGATGTTAGCCGTAGTACCGGCAGGTCCCCCTGGTGCTTGTGAGGTGCCTTCGTAATTCTCATTAAATTCCTGCAAGCTTCTAATTATGCCCTTATCATCTACTACTGGCTCGAATATTTGCCGATCCATGGTACGCTGGTCAAAATTAAGCTCAACGCTGACTCTTGCAGCTGCTTTTCCAGGGCCAAGAACTTGCTCTAAAAGGGATTGCACACTCTTTTGCAAGTCTTCCTGTACTTTCTTAGTCATTTCTATCTGCGTCAATGTCCCTGCACCGGCTATTTCAGCGTCCGACTGATCATTCAGAACATGGCCCTTGTTGTCGACTACTGTTACATTCTCAGCCTTTAGACCTTGTATACTGTGCGCTACCAAATTAACAATCCCCTTTACCTGTTGACGGGAAAGCTGCGCAGATGGCCTTAATTTTAACATGATTGACGCAGTGGCTGGTTTTTCGTTCTTTTTGTATAGACTATCTTCAGGCAGTACAATATGTACCCGAGCTTTTTCTACCTCTGACATTTGCTCAATTGTTCTGGTCAGTTCACCTTGCAAGGCTTGCAGTAAATACACCTTGTTTTGAAAATCAGTTGTTCCAAATTTGTTCTGATCAAAGATTTCAAAGCCTTTACCACCTCTTGGCAAGCCCTGACTAGCTAAATCCAGCCTAATTCGGTAAACATCTTTTGATGGTACCATAATAGCTGTACCATTGTTACCGATTTCATGCTGAATTTTCATTTCTTTGAGTTTTTCCCTGACCTCACCTGCATCTGTTACGTCCATATTGGTGTATAAAGGTACAAGATCGGGCCGGCTTCCCCACCAATAACTCCATGATAAAATAGCAATAAAAATCAGGATTGCCGAACCGATAATCATGTACTTCTGTTTTTTTTCCATGTTTCCCCACAAGCGCAGAGACTGTTCCTTCCAGTCAGCCATCGGATCCACCCTTCTTGATTAGCAAAAATAAATTGCTGAGATGTATAATTAGACCTGCATTCTCATGACTTCCTGATACGCGTCAACAACTTTATTGCGAACCTGCATAGTAAGCTGTAGGGCAATAGATGCTTTTTCAGCGGCTATGACTGCTTGGGAGACATCCTGTAACTTCCCTGCTGCTAAATCGAGTGATGCCTTCTCTGCCCTATGTTGAAGAGTGTTTACATCAGTAATTGCCTCGGACAAAAACTGACTAAAGCTTTTACCAGCTTGCTCTGTTTCAGTTGGGGCCGGATTATTAATCGGTAAACTGACCGGCATTAATTTTAATTGTTCAATACGCATATATTACCTCACTACCTCCCAATTTCCAGCGCTTTAAGAGCCATGCTTTTAGCGGCGTTAACTGCAGTTACGTTTGCCTCATAGGCCCTTGTCGCGGTAATCATGTCGACCATTTCCGATACGACATTTATGTTTGGCATTTCAACATAGCCTTCTCGATCAGCATCAGGGTGATTAGGATCATATACCCGCCGAGTCGGAGAGTTATCTTTGGTTATTCCTGAAACCTTAACACCAGAACCAGGATCCATCTCTTTTGATAAAATTTGGGCGAAGGACTGCCCTGAACGAGGTTCAAAGATAACAATCTGACGCCGATAAGCTCCACCTTCAGCCGTTCTAGTTGTATTGGCATTAGCAATATTGTTGGATATTACATCCATTCGCAGCCGTTCCGCAGTAAGTCCTGAGGCGGCGGCATTAATGGCATCAAACATTCCCATAACTAGCGTCTCCCTTCATTAATAGCAGATTTAAGACCGGCAAGATGTTTACTTAATTGAGTTATTAGAGCATTATAATAAATATTGTTCTTAGCTAAATTAGCCATTTCAACATCGATATCTACATTATTGCCGTCTGTTCTGAACGAAGTTGAATTTATGGTATTGATAAAAGGAACACTGCCATCTGATGCTCTTTTGGATAAATGACTGGCCTTAGTTTTAGTTAACTTTAAATCGCTTCTACCGCTTAGTTCCGCTTGTAAAAGTTCTTCGAAAACTACCTCACTCTTTTTAAAACCAGGTGTATTAACATTGGCGATATTGTTGCTTACTACTTTGTGCCGTAAAGAAGCTGCGTTAATACCTTGTTCCAATATTGAAAATTGCGGGTTTGATAATATGGCCTTAAGCATGTGAAAACCTCCACAACTTTTGCGTAAATACAGATTTTTTTATTTATGCATGGTGCATACTTCTACATATTCTGGCTAAATCCTTTAGATTTCTGTCAATTTCTATGTGGTAAAATTACACGTAGCGACAAAAGTCCTATGTTTTTTTATAAGAAGGCCATATTGCCTAAGCAAACAAAAAACCACCCTATATACAAGGGTGGCTTATCAGCTGCTTATTACTTTTTCATTTTTTCTAATTCATCAAGCAACCGCTCATTTAGAACCTTGATGTAAGTACCTTTCATCCCGAGCGATTTGGACTCAATGACACCGGCGCTTTCAAACTTTCGCAAAGCATTGACGATAACCGAACGAGTAATTCCGACCCGATCGGCAATTTTGCTGGCAACCAGCAAGCCTTCATTACCTTCCAACTCATTTAAAATATGGATTACTGCCTCTAATTCAGAGTAAGAAAGGGTTCCAAGCGCTACTTGAACAGTGGCTTTTTTTCTGGCTTCTTCTTCCATTTTTTCACTGCGGTCACGCAATATTTCCATACCGACAACAGTTGCACCATATTCGGCTAAAACTAAATCATCGTCATTTAAGCCATTACAGAACTTGGCCACAATTAGTGTTCCAATCCGTTCCCCTACGCCATAAATCGGTACAACAGTTGTAAACTTATCGTCAAACATGCAGGCCGTACCTTCGCTGAATGTACACATTCCACTTTTCAATTTGAGGTTTGGCGATGTCTCGTTAACGCGTAACAACCATTCAACATAGTGTTCAGGAAAACTAGCTTGCTTAAGGACGCGATCACGCATTAACTCACATTCAAAGTCATCAAGCAAGGCGTATCCTAGTACAGTGCCTTCCTTGCTAACAATATATACGTTTGCGCCTATCACACCGCTCAACACTCTTGACATTTCATCATATTCAACTTTTTCCGACTTTTGCAATAGTTTATTGATTTTTCTGGTGCGTTCTAACATTGATGACATATTTCATTTCCACCTTTCATTAGGCCTAACTCATCTTAAAAATTCCTCATAAAATATAGTGGCTTAAATCTTGATCCACAACAATATGAGAAAGTTTTTGTTTAACATAATCACGACTGATAATTAGATTTTTTTCTGTTATATCAGGAGCCTCATAAGCCAAGTCTTCCAATAATTTTTCCAGGATAGTATGCAGCCGCCTAGCACCGATATTTTCAGTCTGAGCATTTACTTGACAGGCAATTTCTGCTAGTTCATCAATAGATTCTTCACTAAATTCAATTTTTATTCCTTCTGTTGCCAACAGATTGACATATTGAGTGATAAGGGCATTAGCTGGTTCAGTTAAAATTTGTTTAAAGTCTTCTTTAGAAAGACTGGTCAGTTCTACTCTGATTGGGAAACGCCCCTGGAGCTCGGGTATTAAATCTGAGGGTTTCGATATATGAAAAGCGCCCGCAGCAATAAACAAAATATGATCAGTCTTTACAGTACCGTATTTTGTCACAACGGTTGACCCCTCAACTATAGGCAAAATATCACGCTGGACACCTTCGCGTGAAACATCAGGGCCGGATGAGTGGCTGCGACCGGCTATTTTGTCAATCTCATCAAGGAATACTATACCGTAATTCTCAGCGAAATATATTGCATCAGCATGAACGTCGTCCATGTCAATTAACTTTTGCGCCTCTTCTTGAATAAAAACCTTGCGGGCATTAGCGACGGTTACCTTCCGCTTTTTTTGCTTTTTAGGCAAAAAGTTACCCAACATGTCTTGGATATTTATCCCCATTTCTTCGACGCCGGACCCGGCAAACATCCCCATCATAGGATTGGTGTTATCTTCAACAGTAATCTCAATTAGCTCATTCTCAAGTTCACCGGCCATAAGCCGATTTCGCCACTTTTGTCTCTCTGATTCCTGGCTGGCTTGATCAATTGTGTTATCCTTGGGCGCTCCCATCGTGTTTTGTCCGGCAAACAGGACCTCGAACGGGTTACGCGGAGTTTCTTTTTTAGCTGAAGGGTGAAAGTACTCAAGAATACGTTCATTCGCTAGCTTGAGGGCCTGTTCGTTTACTTCCATCATTTTGGTCTGTTTAACTATTCGGATTGACGTTTCAACTAGATCTCGAATCATAGATTCCACGTCGCGTCCGACATAACCGACCTCTGTAAATTTAGTAGCCTCTACCTTAACAAATGGTGCATTAACCAGTTTGGCTAAACGTCGAGCAATTTCGGTTTTGCCAACTCCTGTTGGTCCAATCATTAATATATTCTTGGGTATTATTTCTTCTTTAATATCAGCAGGAAGCTGCTTACTGCGCCAACGATTTCGTAAAGCTACTGCAACTGATTTTTTTGCTTGTTTTTGACCGACAATGTATTTATCGAGCTCTGCTACTATTTGTTTTGGTGTCAGTTCAGCCAACGCCATCCCTCCCGATTTTATAATTCCTCTACAGTAATATGGTTATTGGTATAGATACAGATACCGGCGGCAATCTCAAGAGATTCCCGAGCAATCTCGGGAGCTGTAAGATTTGAATGTTTTAGCAAAGCCCGTGCGGCTGCTAACGCATAGGAACCTCCTGATCCAATAGCCGTGACGTTATCATCAGGTTCAATAACTTCTCCGTTACCGGAAATAATTAGCATATGCTCTGAGTCAGTTACAATCAGAAGAGCCTCAAGTTTTCGCAAAACACGATCAGTGCGCCAATCTTTGGCCAGTTCAACGGCAGAGCGCATAAGGTTTCCGTTAAATTCCTCGAGTTTAGTCTCAAATTTACCAAATAAGGTAAACGCATCTGCGACCGACCCGGCAAAACCAGCCAAAACCTTCCCATGATAGAGGCGTCTGACCTTCTTTGCATTATGTTTCATTACGGTATTGCCGCCGAAAGTTACCTGCCCATCGCCGGCAATAGCCGTTTTTCCTCGATGCCGTACAGCAACAATTGTTGTAGCATGAAACACCTAAAACCACCTCCTATGCACGCGGATGTGCATGCTTGTATACTAGTCTTAAACTATCCTTCGCTGTGTCCATATCCAGCAGATGCGCAGGAAAGCTTACATGTCCCAGCATCTCTCTTATGGATGATAAATCGGCTCCATTTTTTAGTAAATGGGCAGCAAACGTATTTCGCAGTGTCTGAGGGCTAATATTTTTTAATCCAGCCAAACGATCTACATATTTTGCGACAATCCGACGGACGCTACGATCAGTCAAAGGGCCGCCGTTCTTGTTAAGAAAAAGTATATCACTAATATAACTTTGGTCACTCTTACAAAGGTTAGGTCTTCCCTGCCCTAAATAACGTTCAACTGCACCTGCAGCGTGCCGGCCGATAGGTATCACTCTTTCTTTAATACCTTGCCCGTATACAAGAATGTAATGATTTAATAAATCAACGTCATTAACAGTTAAACCTATTAGCTCAAAAATACGCAATCCCGAAGCATACAATAATTCTAGAATAGCTGCATCGCGCATTCCCAATGAATCGGAGCCAGGGAGATCCAATAAATGGTTGATTTCACAATAATCAAGATACACTGGTGGCCGTTTTTCAATTTTGGGAGTACGGATGTCCTTAGCTGGATTATCGGCAATTACGTTATTTCGGATCAGAAAACGAAAAAAAGACCTTAAACTTGCTATACGGCGAGCAATGGTCCGCTGGGAATACCCCTGGGCCTTAAGATTACCAAGATATGTTCTGATAAACATATGATTAATATCGTCAAAAAGAGCCTCACTAACACCCTGAAGCTTAGCAAATTCGAAGAAATTCTCAATATCTGCAAGATAGCTGGCCACGGTGAAAGGTGAGGCGTTCTTTTCAACTGTCAAATATAACAAGAATTGCTTAAATTGCTGCTGTAGCATATAGCTAGCTACCACACTTTACTAAAAGAAATTTACTGATTTATATTAGCATAATAATGTAATTTACGCAAGATTGTTGTCGAATTTTTCACTAAATTTTTGCAAAGAGCTTAAAGACCGTTCTGCAATCATTTTGTTCTTGACCTTTTTATCACGAATTTTTTGGCCAAGGGGAGGCATCAAGCCAAAATTTATATTCATTGGCTGAAAACGTTTTGGATCGGCATGGGTTATGTATTGGCAAAGAGCGCCGTGGGCTGTATCTTCCGGAAAAATAAGCGGCTCTTTGCCCTTGGCTATCCTGGCGGCATTTATACCAGCCACTAATCCACTTGCAGCTGATTCCACATATCCTTCAACACCGGTCATTTGCCCGGCGAATAACAGATTTGACCTGTCAGCCATTTGCATTGTTGATTTTAAAAGCTTAGGTGAATTGATAAAAGTATTTCGGTGCATTACGCCAAATCGAACGAATTCTGCATTCTCAAGGCCAGGAATTAATCGAAAAACCCGTTCTTGCTCCGGCCATTTTAGATGCGTCTGAAAACCCACAATATTATAAAGAGTCGCGGCAAAATTATCCTGCCTTAGCTGAACAACAGCGTATAGAGCTTCTCCAGATTCTGGGTGATCAAGCCCCACGGGTTTAAGCGGCCCAAATCGTAAAGTGTCAATTCCCCGCCTAGCCATTTCTTCAATCGGCATACATCCCTCAAAAAAGATAGCCTTTTCGAATTCTTTAATAGGTGCTGTTTGAGCGGCAGTAAGTTCTTGCCAAAACCGCTCATACTCTTCTTTAGTCATCGGGCAATTAAGATAATCTTCGTCACCTTTACCATAGCGTGATGCACGAAAGACCTTTTCATAATTAAGCGATTCACTAGTCAAAATGGGCGCCGCCGCATCGTAAAAATATAAATACTCTTCCCCTGTCATTTGGCTTACCGCCTCAGACAACTTCTGTGATGTTAACGGCCCACTGGCAATAACAGCTAACCCCTCGGGTATTACAGCCACTTCAGAATTAATAACAGTTACCTTAGGGTGATGATTTAAAGCTTCAGTTATAAAACTGCTAAATCCATCTCGGTCTACTGCAAGTGCACCGCCTGCAGGTACCCGATTAGCATCAGCCGCTTTCATAATCAGTGAATTCATCCGCCGCATCTCTTCTTTAAGAAGGCCTACCGCATTCTCAATTGCCGCCCCCCTTAACGAATTACTGCACACTAATTCGGCAAAATCCGCGGTGTGATGTGCAGGCGTCATGACCTTAGGCCGCATTTCATATAGTTCTACATTTACTCCCGCCTGGGCTATCTGCCACGCAGCTTCGCTTCCGGCGAGGCCGGCTCCAATCACTATTACTTTATCTATAGTCATATTATCCCTCGTTACTCTTTTGTTTCGGTTTACTCTTTTCTGACTTCGTTTTTACTTTTTTCGGTTTAGCCTTTGCTTTATTTTTTCCTGCTGATGTAGTCTTTTTAACCTTTTCTGCAGCACGTGTCGGACAACTCTCACTACTGCACATTGTAACAAACCGTCCGTTTTTAAAATTGTGACGAACCATAAACGATCCGCATGTTTTACAAGTTTCTTTAAGCGGCATATCCCATGTTACAAATTCACACTCAGGATAGTTCTTACATCCATAGAACACTTTGCCCCGCTTGGTCCGACGTTCCACTATGCTGCCTTCACATCTAGGGCAGGCAACCCCCATATCTATTAGAAGAGGTTTAGTGTTGCGGCATTCCGGAAATCCGGGACAAGCTAGAAACTTACCATACCGCCCATGCTTAACCACCATATTGCGACCGCAGTGTTCACACTTTTCTTCAGAAATCTCAACCGGCAGCTCAACTGCTCCAATTTCTTCCTCGGCATGGGCCAAAGCAACACTAAAGGGCTTGTAAAATTCTCTTAATAGTTCAATTCGAGACCCATGCCCCTCAGCAATCTCGTCCAACTTATCTTCCATGTTGGCAGTGAACTTGACATCTACTATTTCATGAAAGTATTGTTTCAGTAAATCTACGACAGTAAAACCTAGCTCGGTTGGCTGAAACTTTTTGTCCATTCTCATGACATACCCGCGAGCTACAATGGTCTCGATAATTGCAGAATAAGTGCTAGGGCGGCCTATACCTTTTTCCTCCAGTGTTTTTACTAACGATGCTTCGGTATACCGAGGCGGAGGTTCAGTAAAATGCTGCTTGGGAGAAATCTTAGCCAGTTTTAATACCTGTTCAGGCTTTAAATCCGGCAGAATAACATCTTTATCATTTTCCGGATTTTCCTTGCTTTCAATATATACAGTCATAAAGCCAGGAAATTTAATCTGCGATCCGGTTGAGCGCAAATTATAACGTCCAGCCTTAATATCGATTGTTAAAGTATCATAAATTGCTGGTGTCATCTGACTGGCAATAAATCTATCCCAAATTAAAGTATAAAGCTTTAGCTGATCTTTCGATAAGCTATCGGCCAGTTTCTCAGGTGGATATTCGAAGCTTGTCGGTCTAATTGCTTCATGTGCATCCTGCGATTTGTTCTTGGAGGAATACACAGGTGCCTTATCAGGCAAATAAGCTCGGCCATATCTAGTTTCTATATATTGTCGAGCCTCTGACTGAGCTGATTCCGCAATTCGGGTAGAATCAGTTCTCATGTATGTTATTAGACCGACCGGGCCACTTTTACCAATGTCTAAGCCCTCGTATAACTGCTGCGCCGTCATCATTGTCTTACGCGAGGTGAAGCCAAGCTTGCGGGCGGCGTCCTGCTGCAAGCTGCTTGTTGTAAACGGCGCTGCAGGATTTCGGCGTCTTTCCCGACGCTTCACATCACGGACAACAAATTCAGCTTGCTCCAACTCATTTGTAATGATACTTGCTTGGCTTTCATTGCCTATTTCAATTTTTTGCTCATCAACGCTAGTTAGCTGGGCATCGAAAGCCGGGGCTTTAGCCTTTTCTTTTAACTTTGCAGTTATACTCCAATACTCTTCGGGAATAAAAGCTTGGATTTCTTTTTCCCGGTCGCAAATAAGCCGTACAGCTACCGATTGTACCCGTCCAGCACTTAAACCTTTGCGAACTTTCCGCCACAATAACGGGCTTAGTTTATAACCTACAATTCTGTCTAACAAGCGCCGAGCCTGCTGGGCATCTACCCGAGCAAAATTTATTGGGCGGGGCTTCTTAATCGCTTGCTTAATAGCATTCTTTGTAATTTCATTAAATTCAATGCGACATGCTTTATCAGGATCGATACCTAATATATGCGCAAGATGCCAGGCTATAGCCTCGCCTTCGCGATCAATATCGGATGCTAAGTATATATTATCGACGGCTTTAGCAGTTTCTTTCAAGCCCTTAATTATATCGCCTTTGCCGCGGATATTAATATATTTAGGAGCAAAGTCATTATCTACATCTATTCCGAATTGGCTCTTAGGCAAATCGCGCAAATGCCCCATTGAAGCCTTTACCGTATAATTACGTCCCAAAAATTTTTCTATTGTTTTAGCTTTTGCTGGCGATTCGACAACAACTAGCGCTTTACTCAATTAATTCCCTCCCTGGCCACACGAACATAGCGCTGGCCGCTTTGCCCGTCTACCAACCCGCGTAATTCTAATTGCAACAATATATATGTAACTACCGAAGGTGTAAGATTAGTTTTCATTACTATTTTTTCAATTCCGATAGGCACTTCGTATGACAAAACCGAATATATCTGCATTTCCTCAATCGACAACTCATTATCTTTTTGCTGTGTATTTGCTTTTATATCATATTCTTCTAGAATGTCACTTGCACTGTCAACTAATTTGGCACCCTGCTTAATTAAATAATTTGTTCCCTTGCTTAATTCAGAAAATATGCTGCCTGGAACAGCAAAAACATCTCTCCCCTGTTCTAAGGCAAAATCTGCTGTAATCAGGGCACCACTTTTTCTGGCAGCTTCAATAATGATAGTTCCTAGTGAGAGCCCGCTGATGATCCGATTACGGGCCGGGAAATGAGCAGCGTGGACTAATGTGCCTGGAGGATATTCTGATACAACAGCACCCGCTTCGGCAATATTATCAAATAATCGTCTATTCTCGGGAGGATAAACTACATCCACGCCTGATCCTAGAACGGCAATTGTTCTACCGTTCTTTAGCGCCCCGGCATGAGCGGAACTATCGATGCCTCTTGCACCGCCGCTAACCACCCAGAAACCGCTGGCCGCCAGTTCTGCGGCTAGCATACCGGCGGCATTCTTCCCATAAGCTGTCGCTCGCCTTGCCCCAACTATAGCAATAGTATAGTCATTGGCCGCTGGCAATGTTCCGCGGTAATATAGTATTACTGGTGGTTTAAAAGTATTTCTAAGAAGATTAGGATATTCTTCATCACTGATTGTACACAACTTAATTCGCTTTTTTTCCCACTCGGCGGCTATCTTATGTACATCTATCTTTTCCCTGTGGTCCAGCAAATTATTACATATAGTATCACTAAAAAGGCGAGAGGAAAATAAAGACTTTCGATCAGCAAACCATGCATTTTTAGCACCGCCAAAAAAATCCACAAGCCGTTGCAAGCCGGCGTTACCAATGCCTTCTACCATGTGAAACGCGGCTAAATAATACTTGTCCATAACTCCTCAGCAACCCATCTATTATAAAATAATCACTAAAAACTATTTAATCTACCCAATCTTCGCTAGTATATATCTGGCAATGGTGTCAGCAGCCTCAGGATGTCCGAGCTTATACATATTTTGCTTTAATTCAGTCAATTCTTGCGGTTGTTCTACCAATAGCCTTTTTAGCAAGACTTGGACGTCATGCGGTGAATTAGCTTTTATAGCTGCTTTTTTATTTTCTAGATAGCGTGTATTAGCCTCTTCTTGACCAGGTATGGGCCTAAATATTACCATAGGCAACCCCCGGCAAGCGGCTTCGGCAGCAGTCATTCCACCCGGTTTTGATATTAAAATATCAGCGACAGCCATTAACTCATGGATGTTATCAACAAAACCGAATATTTTGATTGGACAGCGAAATCCTACTTGGTTATTAATTAGTCTTTTATACATTTTTTTGTTATTACCTGCAACGACGATCATTTGGAAGGAAGCATCAACTTGATTACAAGCTGAGACAATTCTGTCCATTGGGAAGACTCCGGCCCCGCCCCCCATAATTAAGACTGTTTTCAGCGTTTTATCCATCTCTAACTTAGTTAAGATTTCTTCTTTGCAAGGTAAGGCTGAAAACACTTGATCAACCGGTATACCTATTGCTTGACTTCTTTCATGAGAAATTCCCCATTTAGCCAAGTCGTCCCGCATTTTAGTATGTGCCACAAAATAATAATCCAATTCAGGGTAGGCCCATAACCGGTGGACGGTAAAATCAGTAACAGCTGCAATTGACGGAACTCCTACTTTGCCGTTTCTGGCTAAGTGCGAAATCATCCCGGCAGGGGTAGCATGTGTACAGACTATCGCATCGGGAGCATAGTTCACTAGAAAACGCTCCATTCGAGACGAAATATAGCGGCTGACAATTTCCCGCCCCAATAATGCCGCCTTATTAGTATTACCCCAGCCATAGGCCATACCGTAGGCCAACGGGAAATGTTCAAGCACCTTCAAATAGCCTTTTAAGATTGTATCACCTAGAACCGGACTTATAAAGTCAAATATGTTGGCCATCTTAGTATCAACGCCGGGACTCAGACTTTCCAGCTTTTTCATAATAGCTTGGGCCGCTCGCATATGACCAGAACCGATTGGTGCAGTAATAAACAATACCTTTTTCGGTTCACGCATAAAATTCCTCCATACATGCACGAAGATTAAGCATCTAAATTAATTTGCTTATAAAACAGCACTTTACTATCATCGGTACTTCTGTTCAACAATTCAGTTGCAGTTAAGCCCTTATATATTGGTAAATCGCCGGCGATATCAATTAAAGGAACTAAAACGAAATTTCGTTCAAACATCCTAGGATGAGGCAGGCATAACTGATCCTCATTTAAGACCAATTCGTCAAACATCAGTAAGTCGATATCAATAATACGGGGTCCCCACTTCACAGTCCGAATGCGCCCCATAGCCGTTTCGATATCTAAGCATATTTTTAGAAGTTCATAGGAATTTAGGCCGGTTTTTATACTGATTACTGCATTTAGAAACTCCGGCTGATCTTTAATACCAATTGGTTCAGTTTGATAAATTGCGGAAACCTTATCGATAGTTATTCCTTCTGTTGCGGAAAGCTGCTTAATTGCATTTAAAATATTTGTCTCTCGCTCGCCGATATTTGATCCTAATCCTAATATTATCATTTAGCCTCTCCGTGTAATTTCCAACTGTACATAATCAATTTGTCCAGGTATTGGCACTGCAGGTTTACGAATCCGTACGGTAACACTGTTAACCCGGTCAAATTTCAGCAATTCATCCGAAATTTTTGCGGCCAAAGATTCCAATAACTTATATCGGTGTTTTTCAACTATTTCTTTTATTTTTTTATACACAGTTGTATAGTCAACAGCACAATTTAAATCATCTGATTCTCCGGCCTCCTTCGTATCTGTATTTATCTCAATATCTACATAAAATCGCTGTCCATGTTCGCGTTCATAATCAAAAACACCGTGATAGGCATAAAACATCATATTTTGCAACAAAATCTTATCAGTCAAACAAATCCCCCCTTATCATGGCATCAGTCATCTTGGCTACTCTTGCTATCGGCTCTACATCATGAACCCTGACAATATTTGCGCCCTTAGTTATACCTACCGCGACCGTCGCCGCAGTTCCTTCAACGCGATCGTCAACCGCAAGATCGAGAACTTCGCCTATAAATCTTTTGCGGGATGTACCAAGCAAAATTGGACATCCTAACGATTTAAGTTCTTCAAGCCTAGACATCACGACAATGTTCTGGTCTCCATTCTTGGCAAAACCAATGCCTGGATCAATAATAAAATTTTCAAAGCTTATTCTAGCATTGATGCCGATATCAATACTGTTTTTTAAAAAATTGCAAATATCAGCCATAATGTCAATCTGATACTCGTTATTTATACGATTATGCATAATTACTACCGGCACATTATACTCCGCAACTACTTTTGCCATGTTAGGGTCTTTTTGCAGCCCCCAAATATCATTAATTATATTTGCGCCGCAGTCTAACGCCGCTTTAGCAACACTCGGTTTGTATGTGTCAATCGAAATCGGCACCTCACATGTTTTCGCCAGTTTTTCCAGCACAGGTAACATACGTTCCATTTCTTGGTTTTCTGATATTTCTGCGAAGCCCGGGCGAGTTGATTCTGCGCCGATATCAAGTATGTCGGCTCCGGCTTTAATCAGTTCTTCAGCTTTTTTTAGTGCATTATCAAAACTATTATACTTGCCTCCGTCAGAAAAAGAGTCAGGAGTAAGATTCAATATTCCCATAATAAGTGTTCTATGAGGCTGAATCAAAAGTTTCTTGCCTGGCCATTGGTATTCGCGATAAGAAAATTTTTCGGTAGCTTTAATAGCTTTATTTATGGCCTCAGCTATTTTGGGCAAACCCCATGGTTGCATTTTTAATTGTGCCACGGCCAGATTATACTGTTTCATTGTTGCACAGATAACTACATCGGTATATTCAACACTAAGGTCAGCTGTCCCCCGAGCTACAGCAACTTCGCCACCCTTGGCCAAAAAAGTTTGTTTCAGTAAATTTGCTGCNTTTGACGAAACTTTTTCAATCTTCAATGTTTTAAATATGGCTTTAGGAGCCATGATATTAATGCCAAATTCGTCACAATTTATTTTTTTTAATTCTTGGCGAGCTTGGTTTTGAGTTGAAATTTCGACAACTCGAGCGTTCATGTCAAGTACCCCCTATTGCAGCAAAATATGGTTTTATTGTATCATAAGTATTATGCAGAATGGAAATCTGTCATGCAAATAATAGAAAACTATTGGATTTAGGAGGCCTCCAAATGAAATCACGCCTATCCCCGGATGTTTTTCGCATTCCCGTCGAAGAAATAAAAAACGGGTTTTTTAGCGACAGTTATTTTTTACGCACTCAGGAAATTCTAAATCGTGACAACTACCATCCCCGTGTGCTAATGCAGGTTTTTCAACGTCAACATGCTGTATTATGCGGTATAGATGAGGCGCTTGCCATTATTCAGAAGTGCGCGCATAATCCAAAAGATTTAGTTGTAAAAGCACTTCACGATGGCGACGAAATTCGCCCTTGGGAATCAGTGCTCACCATCGAAGGTGACTTAGCAAACTTTTCTCATCTTGAAACTGTTTTCCTTGGAGTTATAGCTAGACAGACTAAAATTGCAACAAATGTTCGCAGAGTAGTTAAAGCTGCCTCCGGAAAACCAGTTGTATTTTTTCCGTCACGGTTTGACTATTACTCGGTACAGCTTGCTGACGGATATGCCGCCCACATCGGTGGGGTAACTGGTGTATCTACCCCGGCCAACGGTGCATATTATGGTGAAGAAGCTCTTGGTACTATTCCCCATGCACTAATAGCGGCATATAAAGGAGATTCTCTAAGAGCAACAAAGGCTTTTGATAAATACATGGACAAGTCTATAGGTCGGGTAGCGTTAGTCGATTTTGATAATGATTGTGTTAGAACAAGTCTCCAGATTGCTCGCGAGCTTAAGGATAAGTTGTCGGCAGTTCGCCTGGATACCTCTGAAACCGTTGTTGATGCTTCTGTTCTTCCGAATATGGGAATGATCAAACCGACCGGTGTTTGCCCACAGTTAGTATTTAATGTTCGCTCCGCTCTTGATGCGGAGGGATTCAACCACGTTAAAATTATGGTTTCAGGCGGCTTCAATGCTGAACGTATTGCTCAATATGAGAAAGCCAAGGTTCCTGTTGATATATACGCCGTCGGAAGCAGCTTGTTTAGCAGTAATAACATCAATTTCACAGCCGATGTGGTTATGGTCGATGGTAAACCCTGTGCCAAATTCGGCCGACGCTATCTTCCTAATCCCCGCTTAGAAACTGTAGAACTATAGTTAATATGTAAACCCCGTCGCAATGCGGCGGGGTTTAGATTCTAATTCTCTTTATTAAGGTTTTCTGCCATCCTAGTTAACTGCTCTGACATTGCCATTAATTCCTGACTATGCGCAGTGAGTTTTTGGATAGTATCGGCTTGCTGAGAGGTCACTACATCGATTTGGCTGATCTCTGTAGCTATCTGTTG
>JGI24707J26582_10000452_pt1 | contig 31393 bp, 27 predicted proteins | sample BioPla1DNA1_FD_26582 | JGI IMG/M metagenome (IMG submission 26582)
CCGCCGTTAGAAGTGATTACAATATCGGCTGGTTTGGCTCGGACTGAAGCCAGATCGCCGACAAAGTTACATCCTGCCGAATGTGCCTGTTCTAAGTCGCCGGCAAAAGCATTGATAATTCTTTTGTCGGCATCAATGACAACATTCATTATAAATGCCAATTTGGCCTGTTTAGCGGCAAAAAGCATATCGGTATGAAGCGGGTTGCCGTCAAGAATTCCGGCGCGCGCTTTATCGTGGGCAATGAATTCGGCGCAGTGGTTAGCCAAAACAGTTACTGAACTGACGATGCCGGGCAGAACACTTTTTCGGCCGCCCGAAAATCCTGCAAATAAGTGCGGCTCAATAAAGCCTTCGGCAATGAGCAGATCAGCTTCCATTGCCAGTTTGTTTATAATTAAGTCGCCGCCTGACGGTAATTTGCCGACATTAATCAGGGAGTCTTTGTCCCAGCCGTTATGAATAACAATTCTTTCGTCGCGCAGCAGTTCTTTCCCAAACTTATTTAACAGCTCTTGCTGAGTGCTGGCCCGGTGAAAGCCGGTTGCTACCAAAAAGGTAATTTCGGCGTCCGGATTGGCGCTGCGGATTTCAGCGAGCAGCAACGGGGCGATAATCTTAGTGGGAACAGGTCTGGTATGATCACTGGTTATAATAACAATTTTTTTACGCCCTGCCGCCAAATCACGTAATCTTGGCGAGCCAATCGGATTTTCCAAAGCTCGCTGAACAAGCTTAGCTTCTGAGGCTTCGGGTTGGTAATGATGGGCGCGCGACTCCAAAATGCCTTCCAAACGCTCATCAGGTATTGAAAGGGGAATATAGCCTTTACCATATGGGATGTTAATAACGGTCATGTTCTCCCTCCTAAGCTTAGGTGTGCCTTCTGCAATATTACTTCAATTAATTCGCGGTTTGCGCCTTCGTGCTCAACTACCAAAAATAGCTATTTCCAGCCGCGGTTTTTTGTGCAGTTTTCACAATGCGCATTTACGCAATGTTTGGGTGATGTTAGAATATGTAGTAGAAGCTCTTGGAAGGGTGGTTTAATATGATAATTGCCAAGGATTTAGCTCAGAAAATAGTTGACCACCTTATGGAAATTGTCGAACGAAATGTAAATATCATGGACTGCAATGGAATTATCATTGCTTCAGGTCAGCCGCAGCGAATTAGTAATTTCCATCAAGGCGGAAAGCTGGCTGTTGAAGATCAGAATGTTGTTGAAATCAAACCTGAAGAAGTGCAGCAATATATTGGGGCTTTGCCTGGAGTAATGTGGCCAATCAATATAAAAAATAAAATTGTCGGTGTCGTTGGCGTAACTGGTGAACCCCATGAAGTTCGTAACACCGCAAAACTTGTAAAAACGGTCACTGAACTAATTCTGGAGCGCGAGATGCTGCTGGCTGATTCGGGTTCCGAGAACAGGCTTAAGGCCCAATTGGTAGACTTGCTGTTTGCCGATAATACCAATAATGCTCTGGATAAAATTAATACTTTGGCTGATATGTTGAATTACAAAGTCAATTTGCCGCGCGTTGTTATTTTAGTTAAGCTTGAGCCGATGAATAACGATGATTTTGAGGCACAGGGCCTGCAAAATTTACTATCAGCCCGGATAAGGGAAAATGTCTTAAATCTCATAAAAGATGCCGCTTTTTTCACTGCTGATGATATTAGCCTATTTTACAAGCGAAATCTGTGCATAATTAAGTCGGTGCCGGATCAAGATAATCTGATCCAGGTAGATAAGTTTATAAAAAGCATTGTCGATATGCTAAATACCATTCAGCCCAAGCTAAAAATCCAAATCGGGCTCGGCAGTCGGGCAAAGTATCAGTCTGAATTGCGGCAGTCTTATGACGAGGCAAAGTTTGCGCTGGAACATCCGGCTGGAAATATGATTCAGGCTATCAATCACGACGCCATACTGGTAAGTTATTTGTTCAAAGACCATAATGAACACTGCAGTTATCCTTTGGCGCTGCACGAGCTGAAGGCTAAATTTGATACAATTAAGGGCAAATATGATATGCGCAATACGCTGGAAGGACTACTTGCCAATAATATGAATGTTTCAGCAGCCGCTAACCGCTTATTTATCCACCGCAACACCCTGCAGTTCAGGCTTGAAAAGCTCAAAAAAATTGTAGGCTTAGATCCCTGTCATTCTTTTGAGCACGCCTTGCTGTGCAAATTTCTCTTGTCGATGGATCAAGCAAAATAATAAGACTACCAGCCCTGATGGGAAGGTAGTCTTATTTTACAATCAATCTGCTTAATTCATCAGTATCCATTGATTTAGATAAACACCTCGGTTTTTAAATGTTAAGCCGGGTCTTCCTTTTCCAGCTCGGGAGGCTCCAGGCAAACTGTTTGGCGGCGCCGCAGTTCGCGCTCGTAGTCAAAAATATCGCTCATCTCGTAAAAACCTGTTTTTCCGGCGATGAACTGGGCTGCTTTATAAGCACCCTCGGCAAAGGCCACTCGTGAAAACGATTCGTGTGTAATTTCCAGCTTATCAAACTCGCCGCAGATAAGGACTTTATGCTTGCCGATAATGCCGCCTGCCCTGACGACATGCTCAGGAATTTCTGTATCTGTTAGCAATCGGTCCTTGATTTTATTGACAATTTTTTTAGCAGTGCCGGAGGGACGGTCTTTTTTATGCTTATGGTGTTCCTCAAACACCTCGAAGTCATAATCGCTTAACAGCTCAGCCGCTATTTCAGCCATCAGCATTAGGACATTCACGCCGTAGGTGATGTTAGGAGCCATTACGATCCCGATATTGCCTTTTTCGGCAAAGATTTTTAGCTTTTCTATTTCAGCCCGGTCGTAATCTGTCACTGCCGTCACGACATTAATACCGCACTTGGCTAAGGTATGAATATGCTCCTTCAAAAAACTATGTCCTGAAAAATCAATGAGTACATCAGGCTGCTTCTGAAAGAACTTACGCTCTAAATGATCAGTGGTCTCAATGGTTATGCCTGTTGGTTTAGTACCTAAAATTTCACCTAGATCTTTACCCGCATTCGGGCTGCCATGTCTGCATAGTACCATATTAAGTGTTTCTTGCTGCAAAAGATATTCAGCCGCGATTTTCCCGGTTCGCCCCAAGCCGACAAGTGCTATTTTCATCTATCTACCTCCTAAAAATTTACTGGCAACTCTATTTTATATTAGGGGTTGTTAGTGTGTCAATCAGGTTAAGTTGTCCTTTTTCAGAAAATTTTTCAATAGCGTTGTGCTGCTTACTTGATAGACCTCGATAACTGAAGCGATAGAAACGCGGAGCTTGGTAACTGGCTGCTTGTACTTGTACAACGGCAGTATTTTCTGTCATAATGGAGTAAATCAATTAAAGGAACGGCATGAATGGATAAGAAGATTCCTGATACTGTAAAAGTAATATTAAGCGTGCTTGAAAAGGCCGGCCATCAGGCGTACATTGTCGGCGGTGCTGTTCGCGATCTCTTGCGAGGCGTAGAGCCTTATGATTACGATATCACGACGAGCGCCAGACCTGAGCAGGTATTAGACTGCGCCAAATCTCAGCGCTGGCAGGTTGTAGATAATCTGGGCCAAAATTTCGGTGTTGTTATGCTTATTATCAATGGGCAGACGTTTGAAGTGACTACCTTTCGCGGCGAGCGGTATGGCGAGGACAGTCACCGGCCAGAGCAGGTCTGGTTTGCAGATAGTCTGGAAACTGATTTAGCGCGTCGTGATTTTACAATTAACGCGATGGCGATGGACGCTGGCGGGGATATTGTTGATCTGTTTGGTGGTCGACGCGATCTCACTAATAAAATTATTCGGGCGGTAGGCGACGCTAAACTGCGCTTTAAGGAAGACAGCCTGCGGATGTTTCGCGCCTGCCGTTTTGCCGGACAGCTTGGGTTCAGGATCGAAAATGGTACTTTAAGCGCTATGCAGGACAATTTGCAGCGTGTGGCCGGGTTGTCGCTTGAGCGGGTCCGCAGTGAACTTGAAAAGATGCTATTGGCCGAGTACTGTCAGATAAGCCTTGCCTACTTTGTTGAAACAGGGCTTAATCAATGCTACTGTCGGATAAAAGAAAAGGGCCAATGCTCCAGTGTTCCCATTCTTCCTGAATTAACGCACTTGGTCAATCTGCCGCAAAATTCGGCTTATCACAAATATGACGGCTGGAATCATACATTGGCCGCGTGCAGCAATGTGCCTGCCGATTTACTGCTGCGCTGGGCAGCCTTGCTACACGATATCGGCAAAGGTTTGCCGGGCGTACGTGGCATGAAAGACGGTCAGCCGACCGATTACCGGCATGATGCTGCGGGCGCGCAGCTAGCCCAGGTTATTTTAACCCGCTTGCAAATGAAGCCGAAGTTTGTAAAGTTGGCAGTATGGCTGGTTGCTCGGCATATGAAGTTTTACTTTTATCTGAATAACAATCAGTCGGCGGTTAAGCGCTGGCTGCGGGAAGAAGCGCGGTTGGGCGCTTTCCGCAGCCGTCGGGAACTGCAGAAGGCATTTGACCTTCTGACAATCGTTTGCGTTGCCGACAATGCCGCTACAGGATTTGGCAGTACCGGGGCTGATGAGATTTTGACATTTGGCAGGTATATAGAGGCTATGCTTCATCAAATGCCGGTTCACACCAGCGATCTATGTTATTCGGCAAGTCGGCTGACACAAGCTTTAGGAACGCCCCGGCTTATAGGCCCATTTTTAAAGATAGCCTTACAGCGAGTTCAGGACGGAAATTTGGCAAACGATGAAGAGGCGATAACTGCTGCCGCCAATAAATGGGCCAAACGGCGGCAGACTAAGGACATTTGAGGATAAATCAGGGGCTGTTAGCCCTTTTTAATTTATTGGGAAAATATTGTAAATCAGTGAAGGTATTAAGAGATTTATCGCGAATACCCACACTATTCTATCGAATTCCATTTTTTTCTATAGATACCTAGAATTGTCGAGGAGGAAAACATGACCGGGTGTGTTGATATGCCGGTAGAACAGCTGCACAAGCGCGTGGCTGAATTAGAAGAAAAGCTTAAACGCTATGAAGATATCGATAAAACGCTGTTCAATGGCAATAAGGATTTGCTTGTATCATTACAGGATTCATCGCTTCAGGAATTGTGTTCGCGGCTATTGATAGTTCCCAATGGGATATCGATAGCCACTGACGCCAGCTGCAATGTTGTAAAACATAATACGTTTGTTGCTGAATTTCTGGGGGTTGACCCTATGTGTAATCTTTCTTTCAATGGCCATAACGTTTTTGACTTTAAAATTCTGCGCGACGGTGAACTTGTAAGACCGGTAGAATTGCCACTGCAACGAGCGGCTTGGTTTGGCGAATATGTCGATAATGCTGAACTGGATTTTGTCTGGGATAATGGAGTGCATAAGACGGCGCTGATTAGCTCGCGTCCGTTAAAAAACAGCTCTGGTGAAATAATCGGTGCTTTTGCGACTTGGTCTGATATTACAGAACGGAAAAAATCAGAAATGTATTATGCTAAGTTATTTCATTCTATTTCATATCCCAAAGCAATTGTGTCGATTAACGAGCTGACTTATCTAGATGTAAACCAGAGCTTTCTTGACTTCTATGGTTATAGCAAGACGGAACTTATCGGGAGGTCTACGGCGGAAATAGGCCTTCTTACTCCGTCCGCCCACCAATTTGCAATAAAAAATCTTGACGAGCTCGGCTATTTACGGGATTTTGAGACGGTCGTTACTGTTAAAGACGGCAGTCGTAAGACGGTACTAGTTAATGCCGATATTATTGAACACTATAATCAGAAAAGTGTAGTAATCACGCTACAGGACATTACAAGCCGCCGCCAGGCTGAAGTTCGGTTTGCTAAAGCATTTAGATCAAATCCCAATCCCATGATGATTACGTCACTAAATGAGGGGCGAATTGTAGATGTCAACCGAAGCTTACTAAGCATGGCGGGTAAGCGAGCAGAAGAAGTAATCGGAAAAACGGCTGTAGAATTTGGGATTTGGCAGTCAGCCATCGAGCGAGCCGGTTTTGTTAACCAGCTGCTGGCAGGCACTATCCGTAATTATGAGCAGGATTTTATCTCGCATAGCGGCCAAGTGCATCACCTATTGATTAGTGGTGTCATAATCGAAATTGATAGTGAAAAGTTCATTCTACTGGGTATTAATGATATTACCGAAAAAAGAAATTTTGAGAATGAAATAAAGCGGTTGGACAGGCTTAATATTGTCGGTCAGATGGCGGCAAGTATTGGTCATGAGATCCGAAATCCCATGACGACGGTACGGGGCTATTTGCAGATGCTGGGCAAGAAACAGATATTTAACCAATATAAAGATCAGCTTGAACTAATGATTGACGAGCTCGATCGGGCCAATAGCATTATTACCGGCTTTCTGTCATTGGCCCAAAATCGGGCGCGGGTTGAAACGCGCGTGAACCTCAATAGCGTTATTGAACCGTTATACCTCCTTATGGAGGCCGATGCTGTAAAAGCCAACAAAAACATTTTTATGAATTTAGGCGAAATACCTGACACGCTGATGTGCAGTGAAGAAGTACGCCAGGTTATCTTAAACTTGGTTCGTAATGGGCTTGAAGTTTCTCCTGAGAATAGCGGTGTGATAGTAAGCACCTATGTTGAGGAGACCAACATCGTCTTAGCGGTAAGCGACTCAGGCAGTGGCATTCCCGATGAAATTGCCGATAAGCTCGGCACACCCTTTTTTACGACCAAGGACAACGGGGTCGGTCTCGGTCTGGCGGTCTGTTATAGTATCGCTGATCGGCATGGCGGGTCGCTAAAGTTTAAGACTGGTGAGAGCGGCACAACTTTTTGTTTGCAGCTGCCTATTAGAGATAGCTGACAAAGCGCCTGGCGCAAGCCAGGCGTTTAGTTTTTATTATAAATTTCTAACTGCAAACTACGCGATGGGCTTGGAACCTTATGGTAAAATAGAATTAAAGAAAGGGGGCGGGACAATGCAGGAGAGGTTTAGTTTGTTGTCAAGAGATTTCATAGTGCTTTGTTTTGCCAACTTTTTCTACTTCGGCAGCTTTTATTTTTTGCTGCCAACTATGCCGCAATATGTCGATATGTTAGGCGGGTCAGCCGGTCAGGTCGGCATGGTTATGGGGTGGTTTACGCTGGCCGCTGTGGCGGCCCGGCCATATTTCGGCAAAATGGTTGACAGATATGGACATAAGCGGTTTATGCTGTTGGGCAGTATCTTTTTTATCCTGTTTTTTATTCTTTACATCTATATTCAGTCTGTTGCCCTGCTCTACATCGCGCGCGGTGCGCATGGCTTGGCTCATGCTTGCTTTATGGCAGCTTCGGCGGCCTATATTGCTGATATTGCTCCGCCGCATCGCCGCGGCGAAGTTATCGGTATTTACGGTACGTCCAACATCGTAGCCATGGCTCTGTTTCCGGCTTGGGGTTCAACGCTTATCAGTACAACCGGTAATTTTAGTTATTTATTTGGCTTGGCAGCCGTGGCAGCCACTATTTGCCTGTTTGCGGTGGTTTTTCTCAGGGAAATCAATAAAGGCTCCGGAAAAGATTATAAGCCCGCCAGCGTTATTGAACTCAGCAAACGACGCGGTGTTATTGTCCCGTCAATAGCTTTATTTGGCGGCGCAACAGCATATGGAGCTGTTTTCACCTTTTTACCACTTTTCGCGCCGCAGCGTGGGCTGACCGATTTTGGGATGTTTTTTACGGTATATGCATTAAGCACTATTGTCAGTCGGGTGTTGGTTGGCAAGCTATCTGACCGAATCGGCCGACGTCAGCTTGTTATGCCGTTCATTGCTTTGGTTGCGCTAGCCGTTGTGCTGCTGCCCGGTCTTGACAGTTTAGCAATGCTGGCCGCAATTGGAGGATTGTTCGGTTTAGGGTTTGGGGCCTTCATGCCAACGCTGAATGCGCTGGTTGTTGATTACACGCCGCCGCAAGACAGGGGCAGCGCATTGGGATTCTTTACTTCGTTTATGGACCTCGGCATAACAGCCGGTGCAGTAATTCTTGGTGCTGCCGGTAACTACTTTGGATTTGAGATCATGTTCTATATGGGCAGTGCTGCTGCGCTTGCCGGTCTAATTATTTTTGCCCTATTTCTTGGCCCAAATCCAACTCAGGCGGATAGATAAAGGTCATATAGGTCAATTGGTACCGGCAGGTAAACCGCTTGTTTACGCGAATATTTTAATTGCAAAATTTCCGGAATATTGAGAAGCTTAGCAGCTAAAGAAGAGGCAAGTCAGGCTGAACACTATAGCAGCCTGCAAATTTTAGTGAAAGGTTGCGTATAGGCATGGCAGGAATACCGGGCAAAGGCCTGCAAAGAAGAATTACAATATTTGTTATCGTTATAATAGCAGCTTTATTTATGCTAGCGGGGCGATTAGCCTGGATTCAATTCGTTCAGGGAGATAAATTGTCAGAAAAGGCAAGGGGGCAGGTGCTGGAAAATCGAGGGCTGCTTTCGCCACGGGGTACTATATTTGACCGAAACGGCCGGGAGTTGGCTGTCAGTTTTCTGGCAAAATCGTTATATGTCGATCCCGAAGAATTCATAAAAAGCAACCAGAACCCGGATGCTATAGCTAACCTGCTGGCGCCGGTGTTAGACATGAAGGCTGTTGATATCAAGGAAAGGTTTGCGGCAGGCGGACGCTTTGTCTGGATTAAACGGACGCTTGATCCGGCGGTCTCAGACAAGGTAATTAGCATAATCAAGGAACATAACATTAAAGGACTGGCCTTTATTGAGGAAAGCAAGCGCTATTATCCCAACGACAACTTAGCCGCCCAAGTGCTGGGTTTTGTTGGTACTGATGATATTGGCCTTGATGGTCTTGAAATGGCCTTGGATGGAACGATTAAGGGCAGCCTCTCCAAGCATACTATTGATACTGACAATCGTGGTATTCCGATATTTGAATCGATTTTCACCGTTGCTCCACCGAAAAAGGGCAAAAATGTCTATCTGACGCTTGATTCTACTATTCAGTTTATTGTTGAAGAAAGCTTGGACAAGGCTATGGCTAGCACTAAGGCGGCGAGGGCCACCATAATTGTTATGAACCCTCGGACAGGTGATATTCTGGCTATGGCTAACCGGCCGACCTTCAATCCAAATCAGTTCTATAAATACGGACCGGAAAACTGGCGAAATCGGGCTGTTTCCGATCTTTATGAGCCGGGCTCAACCTTTAAGAGCATTGTTGCCGCTGCAGCGGTTCAGGAGGGTCTGGTTCACCCTGATGAAAGGTTTATTGATAAAGGTTATGTGGAGGTGTCAGGGCGGCGGATTAAAAACTGGAGCGGCGATAGTTACGGTGAGGTTAGCTTTACGGATATTATGAAGAATTCAATAAATACCGGCATTGTCGAAGTTGGGATGCGACTTGGGGCTGCCCGGCTGACCAATTATATCCGCGCGTTCGGTTTCGGGCAGGCAACCAATATCGAGCTGCCGGGCGAGGCTGAGGGTATCTTGTTTAAGCCTGAGAATATGCGTGATTCAGATATAGCAACAATGTCAATCGGGCATAGTATTGCCGTGACGCCGCTCCAACTTATTACAGCCGTTTCGGCCATAGCCAACGACGGCGTTCTGCTTCGGCCCCATATTATCAAGGAGATCCAGAATGACGACGGTTCGGTATACAGTGCAGCCTCTACCCAGGTTATGCGGCAGGTTATCAGCCTCGAAACCTCCAGGACGATGGTAAGAATGCTAGAAGAAGTAGTTACAGAGGGCGGTGCTAAAAAAGCACAGGCAAAAGGCTACCGAATTGCCGGTAAAACCGGAACGGCCGAGAAATTGCGGGAAGATGGGAGCGGTTACCTGGCAGGCCGCTATATTGCATCTTTCGCCGGCTTCGGTCCGGTTGAAGATCCGAAGCTTGCGGTTCTGGTTGTACTTGATGATCCGCGCGGCGTTTATTACGGTGGCGAGACTGCAGCGCCGGTAGCCGGTGAAATTTTTGCCAAGGTACTGCGTTATTTAAATATACATCCTGATTCAGGGCAGCCAGCCCTCCCTAAAACAGTAAGCAAGACAGTAGCAGTTTCTGCCGCGTCTCCATCCGGGCCTATTCCTGCCGGTAAAGCAGTTGTTCCGGATTTAAAGGGTAAAACTATGCGGGAGGCCGGAGATTTGCTTTTTAAAGCAGGACTGGCAATGATACCGGAGGGAACGGGACTGGCAGCCAGCCAAAGTATAGCTCCCAACACTCTCATTGATGCGGGCAGTGAAGTGCGGGTATATTTCAAACCCAGATAGCAAATAATGGGCAATAATGCTGTTTAAGGGTTAGATGCACATGGATGAATTGAAGGAGTATCTTCTCAGCGACATTTGGCCGCTGGCCGAAAAAATAGCTGAATACTTGCGTGCCCAAAAGGCTATTGACGACGCGGCTGTAGCCGGTAGCATCAGGCGCCGCTCCCAGACTGTTAGGGATATTGATATTGTTGTGGCAGGCAATGATCCGGCTGCTGCTATTCAGGCGGCAGCAGAGATGCCGGGAGTTGACAGTATTATCGAAAAAAGCCCGGCCCGCGTAAAGGCCCGGCTGACTACCGGTATGCCGCTTGAAATATTAGTTGTGCCGCCGGAAAATTTTATTGTCGCTCTACTTTTAGCGACCGGCAGTAAAATGCATTGTGAGCAGCTGCAAAATCATGCTTCAATCAACAACCTGACCTTTTCCAACTTTTCCGGTTCAGAGCATGACATTTACCGGCAGCTCAAACTGCAGTATATTGAGCCTGAATTACGCGAGGGCTTAGGTGAAATTGAACAAGCGGTTAAATGCAAGCTGCCTGATCTGGTAGCTGAACAGGATATAAAAGGCATATTCCATGTCCACACCTCCTATTCGGACGGTGGCGATAGTTTAAGTAATATGGCTGCCGCTGCTTATAACCGAGGTTGGAGCTATATGGGCATCGCCGATCATAGCAAAACAGCCTATTATGCCCGTGGTTTGAAATTGCCGGCTATTATGGCTCAGCGCAGGGAAATCGACAGCCTTAATGCTAAAAATTCAAAGTTTGTGATTCTTTCCGGCATTGAAAGTGATATATTACCGGATGGATCGCTAGATTATGATGACGATACTCTGGCTCAATTTGATTTTGTTATTGCCTCGGTTCACTCGGCCTTTCGGCAGGGGGAAGCCGTTATGACCAAGCGAATTATTAAAGCTATTAGTAATAAATATGTAACAATGCTAGGGCATCCGACAGGTCGGCTTTTACTAAGACGCCGGTCATATGCCATCAATTTGGAAGAAATAATAAACGCGGCAGCAGTTACCGGCACCATTATTGAAATTAATTCAAGTCCGCACCGGCTTGACCTTGACTGGAGCTGGTGCCGTAAGGCACAAGAACAGGGGGTTTTATTATCGGTCAACCCGGATGCGCATTCTGTTGAAGAATTTGATTATGTCAGATATGGTATTAATACCGCGCGCAAAGGGTGGCTCAGTCCGGAGGATATTTTGAATACAAGGCCATTAACTGAAGTGAAAAAACTTCTAAACCGAAAGCGCGGAAAATAATTAAGGGCGGCAATGCCGCCCGAAACATTAAGGCCTATTGTTAGCATCAAACTGAGCTGTCATAGTGCTGCCAGCAGCAGTTGTTCCGCTTGTAGCGGTGCTGCTAGTAGCTGTAGTACCGCTCATGCTTGCTTCATACTGTTCAATCATGCGGCGAACCATTTGACCGCCGACACGACCACAGTCAGCTGAAGTCATTGTTGACCAACCGTTTTGGCGAACTGTTTCAGCTATGCCTAATTCGGAGGCAACTTCAAACTTCATACGATCAAGAGCGTTTTCTGCTTGTGGATTGACAGGTTTTCTGCTTCTAGCCATTTACAAAATCACCTCCAATGTGTTTGTGGTTATATTATCGACTGAAATTTGCGGGCTTATGCGTATTCGTTATGTCAAATAGTACCAAAGACGAGTAGTTATAAAATGGTAATTGGAATAGCTATGTAGCTTATCTCTAATTTCCAAGTACCCGCTAACTTAAACAGGAAAAAACGGAAAAAGGCCGAATATAAAAAGAACAGTAAGAATATGGAAAAATATTTCTGGATGTGAACCCTATGCATGAAATGGCTCTTGCTCAAGGGATTTTAGATGTTGCGCTTAGCACGGCTAGCCAGCACGACACCCTAAAAATCGGACGTATTAAACTGCTGGTCGGCGAAATGACTAATGTTGAACCTGAGTCGCTTAGATTTTGTTTTAAAGCCTTGTCAGCCGGCTCAATTGCTGAGAATGCAGCGGTAGAGATCGAGGTAACGCCGCTGATAGGGCGCTGCCGACAGTGTGCCAGTGAATTTTCAGTGGCAGGATTCTATTTTGTCTGTTCGGAGTGTCAGTCATCGTCAGTTGAGATCCTCTCGGGTCGTGAGCTCACGATAGAATATTTGGAGGTGGAATAATGGAGATTAAGGTTATGACCAATATTCTTGACGCCAACGACCAATTATCCCGAACTGTAAATGAACGGTTAACGGCAGAGGGAATTTTTGTTCTCAATTTGCTAGGGTCGCCGGGCTGCGGCAAGACAACGCTTCTGGAAAAAACCATAGCCGCTCTCAAAGGCGAACTATCGCTGGCAGTTATTGAGGGCGATTTATTTACAAGTAAAGATGCTGAGCGGATTGAACAGCAAGGTGTACCGGTAATTCAAATAAATACTGCCGGCGGGTGTCATCTGGACGCTGGGATGATAAACAGTGCTATTGATAATCTGGATTTAAAAACGCTTGATATGATAATAATTGAAAATGTGGGCAATCTCGTTTGTCCAGCTGAATTCGAAATCGGTGAAGATGCCAAGGTAACTGTTTTAAGTATTACTGAGGGTGAGGACAAGCCCTTAAAGTATCCGTTGGTTTTCCGTAAATCGCAGGCTGTTTTATTAAACAAAATGGATTTACTACCATATACCGGCTTTGATTTAGCTGCTGCTATTGATGATATCAAGGGCATTAATCCGGATGCCAGGCTGATTACTGCTTCATGCCGAAGCGGGGAGGGCCTTGAGGAATGGTACCATTGGTTAAAATTGCAGGTTGGTAAAAAAAAAAAAATAGGAGCAGTGAATTATGCCCAACGCAGACGCCTTAAAATGGCAAATCGAAGAACTACGTGAAAAACTCCATCAGCTTGTCCTTGATAAACAAGGCAATTTTATTGATGAAGAAGTTGCACGCATGAGTGCGGAACTTGATGAAATTATTGTAGCTTATGAAAAGGTAAAGCAGACCAAGCGGTAGAGGGGATTTAAAATGTTTGCATTAGTTGGTGGAACAGTTATTACGATATCCAATCAGCCATTAGTCGGCGGAACTGTTCTTATAGATAAGGGGAAAATAGTCGCGGTCGGGAAAGGCCAAGCCCTCCCTGACAGCTGTAAAATTATTGATATAACGGGTAAGGTGGTAACGCCGGGTTTAATCGATGCTCATACCCATCTCGGCGTTTATGCTGAGTCGCTTGACTGGTCGGGTGAAGATGTCAATGAAATTAGCCAGCCGGTTACGCCAGCTCTTGATGTTATTGACGCCCTTAATCCGGCAGATGTTGGTCTGGCGGAGGCGGTCGGTGGCGGTATAACGACAGTAATGGTAGCGCCTGGCAGCGCAAATCCGATTGGCGGGCAATGTACGGTAATTAAAACCAGACCACGTGCAAGTGTTGAGCAAATGATTATCAGACGGCATGCCGGACTTAAAATGGCTTTCGGCGAGAACCCGCGCCGGACCTACGGCGACAAGAAAAAAATGCCGGTTACCCGCATGGCTACGGCCTTGCTTATCCGCGAGATGCTGCAAAAGGGCAGAGAATATCTTAGTAAGCTCGACAGTAAGGATCATAAATTTGATTATGAAATGGAGGCAATTGCGCGGGTGCTGCGACGGGAAATGCCGATTCGCGCCCATGCTCACCGGGCTGACGACATAGTGACTGCCCTTAGAATTGCCGAAGAATTTGACCTTGATATTATTATCGAGCATGCTACTGAGGGGCATCTTATAAAAGGACTGCTTGCCGAGCGGCAGGCACGGGTTGTACTGGGGCCGCTTATGATAACAAAGGGGAAACTGGAGCTTAAAGAGGCCTCGTGGCGCGCGCCGGCAATATTAGCCGAGCACGGTGTTCTGTTTGCGTTTATGAGTGACCACCCGGTTGTGCCCAGTAAATTCTTGCCGGTCTACGCCGGGATTGCAGCCCGCTTTGGCCTGAATCAGGATGAGGCGTTAAAGGCTATTACGATAAATGCGGCCAAGCTTTTAGGACTTGAAGCCAGAATCGGCACTATCGAACCGGGTAAAGACGCCGATTTAGTCGTTTGGAACGATCATCCGCTGCTGCTGGCAGCTAAGCCGGATTATGTTATAGTAGATGGACACATTGGCAAGGTCGATATGGAACAAAAGATTGCTAAATGGAGCAGTTTATAAAGCACTAGCCATGGTAGTAGGAGGAATGTATCATGTTTGAACGTCCGGTATGGGCGGAAGTAAATCTTGCCGCGATTGCTCATAACATCTGGCAAATTAAGCAGTGCATAAAGCCGACTACAAAAATTTGCGCTGTTATAAAGGCTGACGCATATGGTCACGGCACTTCTGCGGTAATCAGAGCCGCGCTTGTTGCAGGTGTGGATTATTTAGGTGTTGCTATTTTGAATGAGGCTATTGATTTAAGGCGGGACGGGGTTACGGGACCCATTCTAGTGCTGGGTTACACTCCTCCGCAGCAGGCTATTCGAATAGTCGATAATGATGTGACTCAGACAATTTTTGATTATCAACTAGCTGAGGCTATTTCGCAGGCAGCCCAGGCTGTCGGCCGTAAGGCCAAAGTGCATATAAAAATTGATACCGGCATGACCCGGATTGGTATCGAGCCGGAAGATGCCGGGGACTTTGCGGCTGCCGTGGCTAAATTGCCAGGGATCGAGATAGAAGGGGTTTTCTCGCATTTTGCCAATGCCGACAGCCAGGATAAATCATACGCGTGGGAGCAGTTTGCGAGATTTAAGAAGGCTTTGGCTCTTATTGAGGATAAGGGGCTGAAGATTCCTATCCGTCATATTGCCAATAGCGCTGCGACGCTCGATATGCCCGAAACTCAGCTTGATATGGTTCGGCCGGGTATAATAATGTATGGTTTATGGCCATCCGATGAGGTTGAGAAAAAGCTTGATCTTAAGCCAGCTATGAAATTTAAGGCTAAGGTTAGTTGTGTTAAAGAGGTGCCGCCGGATGTGTCTATAAGCTATGGGCGGGATTACTATACCGATAAGCCAAGCAAAATTGCCACCCTGCCGGTTGGATACGCTGATGGTTGGACTCGGCAGCTGTCGGGAAAAGCCAGTGTACTTATCCGTGGTCAGCGGGCACCGATTGTAGGGCGAGTATGCATGGATCAGTGTATGGTCGATGTTACCCATATCCCGGGTGTAGCCCAGGGGGATATCGCGTTATTATTTGGCGGCGCAAAGCTGCCGGCTGAAGAAATTGCCGAAAAACTGGGTACGATTAACTATGAGGTAATTTGTTTGGTGGGCAAGCGGGTTCCGCGCCACTATGTAATGGAATAAATATTACCAATTGAGAACAAAGCTGGTTTGGAAAAATTAAGCCTAAAAAACTAGACAGTTGGGAAATAGCCTCTGTCTAGTTTTTTAGGCTAATTTTAATGTCTTTTCGCTGTATCAGCGCAATATTTCACCTATCAATAGGAAAAGCAGTGTTATTGTCGAAATATACACGTAAAATCAATTGGTAAATCCAAATATCCCCTGAAACACGGTTAAATCCGGTAAAAGTGCCTACAGGGTGCCTATGCCGGGTAAAAAAAAAGCTGGAGGGTATGTAGTGAGTACACAAGACTGGGAAATATTTAAACAGAAATTTAATGTCAAATCCAACATTAATTTAAATGATTATAAGCCGACACAAATGCAAAGGCGGATCGGTAACTTTATGACCCGCCATGGTGCCAATAATTATCATGATTTCTTAAACAAGCTTAACGCTGATGTTAAGCTCTACAAAGAGTTTGTTGATTTTTTGACAATCAATGTGACGGAATTCTTTCGGACGCCGGAAAAATTTGCCGAACTTGAAACTAAGGTTCTGCCGGACTTGTTAGCTCAAAATCCCAGGCTATCAATTTGGAGTGCCGGTTGCTCGATTGGCGCTGAACCGTATTCCCTCGCCATGATTTTAAAGGATATGACGCCTAATACCAGGCATCGTATTCTAGCTACCGATCTTGATGTTGAAATATTGGAAAAGGCCCGTAACGGTATTTATTCTGCCACTGAGTACAAAAATATCTCGGGTGCCCGCCAGGCTAAATATTTTAAACGGGAAGGCAGTACCTATGCCATTAGCAATGAAATTAAGGCAATGGTAGAGTTTAAAAAGCACAATTTGCTATTAGATAAATTTGAAACCGGTTTCGATCTAATTTTGTGCCGTAATGTTGTTATATACTTTACCGAAGAGGCTAAAGATGCCTTGTATCGCCGCTTCCTGGAAGCCTTACGTCCGGGCGGGGTGCTTTTCGTCGGGGGCACCGAGGCGATACTAAACTTCCGCGATATTGGTTATGAACATTATCTGCCGTTCTTTTACAGGAAGCCGAAATAATGCGATTGCTTTAACATATCTACAGCACTCCCCAGTTTGACAGCAAGCGGAAGGTAGCCAGTAGGCGATTGAAAAAACTGCGGATGAATGTTTTCTCAGCCACTTCCTGGCCGGCTATAAGGTCTACCGTTTTAACAGTCTTATCGCGTACATAAAAAACTATTTCTCCAACTTTTTGCCCCTTATAAACAGGGGCTTTTATTTTTTCCGGCAAATCGACCTCTACGGTGATGTACTGGCGATCGCCGTTATTAATGACAATGGCCGCCGGGGCAGAAACGATGGCATCAATTGCTTCTAAGACGCCCTGCTCGACCGCTAAGGCAGATAATACGTCATTTTGCTCAGCATAATCATAAAGCTCAAAATTGTCAAAGCCATATTTCAATAGTTTCATCGAATCATACCAGCGGGAGTGATCGTGGAGAACTACAGCAATAAGTTTCTGATTGCCGCGGGTTGCACTGGAAACCAGACATGGACCAGCCTCGCCGGTAGTTCCTGTTTTAACGCCGTCAGCATCTTCCAGCATCCAGAGCAACTTATTGGTATTACGCAAGTTTTTATCGTGAACATGCCCCTTGGTGTCTAGCCATTCGATACTCGTTTCTTTGGTTCTGACTATTTCGGCAAAGGTCGGGTTTGCTAAGGCATAGCGCGACATCCAGGCTAAGTCGAAAGCCGTCGAATAGTGGCCAGGCGCTGAGAGGCCGTTTGGATTACAGAAGTGACTATTGTAGGCGCCTAATTGATAGGCTTTCCGGTTCATGAGGTTAACAAATTCTTCGGTGGATCCGGCTAGGTGCTCGGCGATGGCGACCGCTGCATCATTGCCTGAACGCAGCATGAGCCCGGCAAGCAGTTCACGTAGGGTTATCGTTTGACCGGCATATAAGTACATTGAAGATCCGCCGGTACCGGCGGCGCGGGCGCTGACTTTAACCTCATCGTCGAGCCGGCCGCTCTCAAGGGCAATAATCGCGGTCAAGATCTTGGTTGTACTGGCCGGGGCGCAGCGCAAGTTGCCTTTTTTATCGTAGAGGATTTGCCCGGTTTTCGCATCCAGTAAAATAGCTGCTTTGGCACTTATTTGCGGTGGCTCGGCTGCCTTGGCTTGCGATAAAATCAGGCTTAAACAGACAAAAAAAATGACACCGGCAAATTTTAATTTTCTAGTCATTGACGATCCTCCCCTGACGACAAGCTTACTTAAGGCCAACTAGTAAATTTATATTGCTATATCTGTCGAATGATGCTTTATCTTTCTGAATATATAGAGAGATCCGATAGGTTGGCGTAGCAGTGCGAAGCCTAAGAGGAGGGATAATATGAGGATACGCCGACTTAGATGATGAAGCCAAAATGACGTTTAAGGAATAGGTGTCAGAAAAATATGGATAAAATATGCAGGAATTTTTCCAATTTCTATATAATACTACAAAGAGGATTATACTGAATGTGAAGGAGTGGTTTTTTTGATTAAGCAAGCGCCGTTAGTTATGATTCCGGGTCCGACACCTGTAGCTGAGCCCATCAGACAGGCGATGTCCGTCCAAACCTACGGGCATACTTACGGAGAGTTTGTCAAGGTATATAAGGAGTGTCTGGCCGGACTGAAGAAGATATTTCAAGCTGACCATATGATTGTCATTGGTGGAGCCGGTACGCTGTCGATGGAAATGGGGCTTATTAACACCGTTCGCGCCGGTGAAGATTTGCTGGTTGTTACCCATGGCGTATTTGGAGACAGGTTTATTCCGATGGCTAAAGCGCTCGGTATCAATGTTGATGTGCTCAGCTGCCCGGCCGGCGAAAGAGTGCCGCTTGCCCAAATCGAAGATAAACTGGCAACGAAAAAATATGCGGCAATGACACTGACTCATGTCGATACTTCGTCAGGGGTTATGTCGCAGCCTAAGGAAGTTGGCGAACTGGCTAAGAAGTACGGCGTGCTGTTTATTCTAGACGGCGTTTGCGCCAGTGCCGGTATTGCCGAACCAATGAAAGACTATGGCATTGACGTCATTGTTACTACCTGTCAAAAAGCCTTTGGCACCCCGCCCGGCCTTACAATGCTGGCATTAAGCGACAGAGCTGTTGCCCGCCGCGAAGAGATGGGAACTGTTGCCGGTTATTATACAGATATTAAAAATTGGCTGCCGATTATGGATAATCCGTCGAATTATTTCTCAACTCCGCCGGTTAACCATGTTGTAGCCCTTAATGAATCAGTTAAACTTATCCTGCAAGAAGGTATCGAAGAACGCTATGCTCGTCACGACCTGATTGGCCGCAGTGTTCGTGCCGGTTTGGCCGCAATCGGTCTTGAACCAGTTACCAAGCCGGAAGCCCTCGCACCGACGCTTTCGGTTGTTAAGTATCCGGAGGGAATTGAGGATGCTCAATTCAGAGCTAAAATGGAAGAGTTCGGTCTTGTTGTTGCCGGTGGTGTAGGTGAGCTTAAAGGCAAGATATTCCGGATCGGTCATATGGGAAATATCAGTTTTGCCGAAATTGCTGTAACGCTTAATGGTGTTGAACGCTCGCTGCTAAGTCTGGGCTATGATGTTAAACCAGGTGCAGCAGTAGGCGCAGCCTCAGCTGAATGGTATAAATAAATGGAGACTTAATTCCGATGGCGTTATGGCGCCATCGGAATTCTAGTCGAAATTATCCAGAGACCTAGCCGCGCTCGCCTGTACACGTAGTGGTATACTCCCGCTTGTATAAGTGAGCCTTGGGTCTGGAGAGTCTTAGAGCGGGTTAGTCATCGGATAAACTTGAAAAAAGGCAGCTGCCCTAATGGGCTTGCTGCCTTTTGTTAAGTGGTCGGATTATAGGGCTTTAATTTTTGCCAATGTGCTTGAATCAACTGGTCGTAGCGCATTATAGTTGCTGTACGCTCGTTGCGCAGCGCTTGGATGGCGCTTAAAGTGTCCTGGTTAAAAGAGTATACCTTGCTTTTGGGAACTGTGACCGGATTTGTATATTCTTTTAACTTGGTGGCGACTTTGCAATTGACCTTACCCTCTTTGATAAATGCCGCCGGCTCTAAAAGGTCAGACCCAGCATACCGGTGAATAAGACAGTTAGGCTGAAGACGATCAATAATGTTTTTGGCTTCACCGTCAACGACTATCCCACTGCCGCAGCCGGGGCAGGACTCGATCTCGGTAGTCAGCCAAGTATGACAGTTTGCGCAAATTACTCCTTCCATATATGACACCTCCGGGGCTAGTTTTTACAATTCTGTAAAAATAATGCGTTATTTGCGCGATAACTAAGCAATAATACTCCAGGACGCTAGGTCATGGCCTTGCGTCTTTTTTGTTAACCACGAAGTGCGTGATGCACGCAAAGGGTTGGACGCGATACTATCGCTTTTGCGGTCGGTAAAGTCTATGGACGGGTTTGTTAAAGATGGAGGATACCTAAGTTTAAGGGCGAAAGTAACATTAATAATCATAAAATGAGCTAATAATATAGATTAACCTTGGACAGGAAGGAGACTATTGATGCTATTCGATACTCATATGCATACTACTTTCTCGACAGATTCAAAAATGAAAATCCAAGAGGCGATTGCTAAGGGACAAGAACTAAACCTTGGGATTACGATAACCGAGCATATGGACCTTGGGTATCCCCAATCTAATGCTTTTATATTTGATGTGGCGGAGTATTTGGCAACCTATGATAAATTTCGCAGTGATAATGTGCTGTTGGGTATTGAGATTGGCATGCGGAATGATTGCCTGCAAGATAATCGCTATCTGGTTGATGAGGCTAATCTTGACTTTGTAATCGGCTCAATTCATGTCATTGATAATATTGACATCTACCACGAATCATTTTACCGTACCCATACAAAGCAGCAAGTGTACTATCGCTATTTTGAGGCCATGCAGGAATGTATGAGGTGTTATGATTTCATTGATAGTTTAGGGCATATTGACTATATTGCCCGGTATGCCCGTTTTAACGACCCTGAGATTTACTATACTGAATTTGCTGAACAGATTGATGAAGTGCTAAAAGTTGCGGCAGAAAAAGGCAAGGCGCTGGAGATTAATACCCGGCGGATCACTGATAGCCGTTCGGTTGATTTGTTGATGCCCATCTATAAGCGATTTGCTGAGTTGGGCGGTAAACTAGCAACAGTAGGCTCTGACGCCCACAAACCGCAGGATATTGGCCGCCGAATTAATACAGCGATGGATATTGCGGCAGACTGCGGATTAAAAGTTGTTTATTTTAAAAACAGGCAGCCTAATTATGTTAAAATTTAAGTAAGATAGCCGCTTACTGGTAAAACCTCCCCCGTTTAAAAACGGCGGAGGTTTTTAATTTATTAGATAGCGTTCGTGGCGAGTCAGCGTTATGGTGAATAAGATGAATTGTCAGGTATTACTGAAATATTTGCGGAGGGGTGATGAATAAATGGGTCAACTAGTAAGAGGCCGGTTTATTACTCTCGGGGGGTTAAGAGATATGGCTTTAGCTGCCCGGGATGAATTATGGCAGACTGCCAAGGCAGTCGGGCGGGACGCTAAACTATATCTGCATTGGACGGCCGGACACTATGGGCAGTTTTATGATGATTATCATATTAACATTGACGCTGACGGCAGTGTGTATGCCACGTCTGAAGATTTGGCTGAGATAAAAGCCCATACTTGGCGGCGCAATAGCGGTGCAATCGGGATTTCACTGGCCTGCTGCGCCCGAGCAACGCCTAATGACTTAGGTGATGAGCCGCCGACTGATATGCAGATAGAGTGTCTGGCACAGGTGGTGGCAGTGTTGTGTACCTGCATGGATATACCACTTGACGGGGCTCATGTTATGACCCATGCCGAGGCCGCCAATCTTGATGATTATGGCCCGGATACCACGTACGAACGCTGGGATTTATGGATTTTAAAGACCGGCGATCAGCCCGGTAGCGGCGGCGACATCATCAGAGGCAAAGCAGTCTATTATTGCGCCGGCGAATTAAACGACTCCCGCATCAACGAGTTATAGAAATACAGAACTGTTTCCACCCTTAGACCGTAGAAATAAGGTGGAAAGCCGAGATTGTCACATCCCTTATCCTCGCAATGACAGTAAACTCAGGGGTGTCATTGCGAGTATAGCGTAGCAATCTCGGCTTTTGTTATAACAATGTATGGAGACTTAACCGCTCGCCTGTACCCGTAGTGGTATACTCCCGCTTGTATAAGTGAGCCTTGGGTCCGGAGACCCTTAGAGCGAACTTATTTCGAATTTTACAACCTGTTCCCTAGCCGTCAAGGAGAGGGATTACAGGTTGTTAATGAGATGAAGCGGGAGTCTTAGAGCGGGTTAGTCATCGGATAAATTATCGGTCGTAGTATTTAAACAGCGCTTGAGTACCGCTGTTTTCTTCGCCTTGAGCGGCCAATTCTTGATAAAGCTTAAGGGCTAGGTCGAGAGCTGGGGTTTTAAGGTTCATTTCCTGAGCTGATTCGATGGCAATTTTCATATCTTTAATAAAATGCTTTACGTAAAATCCCGGGGCGAAATTACCAGCTAGCATCCGGGGGGCTAGGTTAGACAGTGACCAGCTGCCGGCGGCTCCTGTTTCAATACTCTTAAGAACAATATCAGGGTTAAGCCCTGATTTTTTTGCATAGGCTATGGCCTCACAAACTCCCATCATACCGGCAGCAATAGCAATTTGATTGCACATTTTAGTATGTTGACCGGCGCCGGCTGGACCCTGCAGGATAATATTCTGACCCATCAGCTTAAAGATAGGCAGTACGGCTTCGAATACCTCGCTGTCACCGCCGACCATAATAGCTAAACGAGCTTCTTTGGCGCCAACATCACCGCCTGAGACTGGGGCGTCAAGTGAATACATCTTATTATCTTTAGCGGCTAGATAGATCTTTTCAGCCAACTTAGGCGAGGAAGTTGTCATATCAATAAAACAAGTACCAGGCTTGGCGTTGGCAATCAGCCCGCTGTCGGCAAGATAGACTTCCTCAACATCTTTTGGATAGCCAACCATTGTTATAACAACATTGCAGCCGGCGGCCAGCTCTGCAACTTGATCTGCCCATGAAGCGCCTTGTTCAAGCAGGTCTTGAGCTTTAGCCTTGGTCCGGTTATAAACCATTACTTTGTAACCGGCTTTGAGTAAATGGCCGGCCATGCTTTTGCCCATAACACCAGTACCTACAAACCCTATTACGGTATTTTCCTTGCTGAAATTCATTGTCATCCCTCCGCTGTTTAATATAAGCCTACACCAATATTTGGAATGTAATTCTCGATATCGGCTCTAAAATCCTTTTTAGTATGGTTAGTTGGACTGAGTTTAAAAAAGGAATAATTGCAGATAATATCCAGTAATGAGTGGGAGGTGGAAACGGTGGGCGAGAATGCCATAACTAAAATTTGTAGCTCAGTTAAAAACCTGCTTGTTTATCAGCCGCCGCGTTTGCCTAAACCATTTGTTCTAAATGAAACGGCCGAAGATCAGGGACAAGACTTTACCCCGGACGCTCGGCGAGGGTTAGAAACCTCAGCCCAGGAAATGGCCACGCTATTAAAATACGCCCATCGATTGCGGGAATTCATGGAAGAGGTCCGGACGGCGATACAACGCCAGGATGCGGAAAAGATTAAAGAACTTGCCTATGAGTTTAAAGTATTGGAGGAACAGCGGAAGGAAGTAGACCCCATCGTCTTAAGTTATGACTATGAGTTAACTCCAATCGACCGCTCAATCAGCTCTCGCATTGATGAGAACGAAGACACTTTAAAAGCGCTCTATCATATACCGCTTAACAAGGATATTGTTATGCGCGATTTCGTTATTCCGGGGAAAAACCCGACTAAGGCCATGATTGTCTTTACCGATGGTCTCATTGATAAGCAGGTCATAAATCTATCAATTCTTCAGCCGTTAATGAAATTTGACGGTACGGACAAAGATGCTATCAGCCTTGAGTATTTAGCATATATCGTTGATAAATGCCTGCCCAGCAATCAGGCCAAAGAGACTACCCTTTTCAGAGATGTAGCCATCGGCTTAAATGGCGGAGATACCATATTGTTCATTGATGGCGTGCCGGGTGCAGCTATTATTGAGACCAAAGGCTATGAACATCGCGGGCCGGAACGACCGCAGATCGAGCAGTCGGTGCGGGGGGCGCAGGCAGCTTTTGCTGAAGCGCTGCGCGTTAACACCGGACTTATCAGATCTATGATGCAGACTAATCAGCTTGTAACCGAGATAATCAATGTCGGGGAGAGAATCCCGGTAAAATGCGCGATTATGTACCTAAAGTCGGTAGCCAATCCTAACTTGGTAGCCGAGGTAAGAAGGCGAATCGAGGGAATATCGACAGACTATATTGTCGACTTAGGCATTCTTGAGCAGCTTATCGAGGACCATCCGAGCATTCCTTTTCCTCAGTCGTTATCCACAGAACGAGTTGACCGGGTAACAGCCCATCTGGCCGAGGGGCGTGTGGCTATTATTCTCGATGGTACGCCTTTTGCCCATATCGTGCCGGCTGGATTTTTTACCTTTTTTCATTCAGCGGATGATTTTAGTTTAAAAACACCGCTTGCCGACTTTACCCGCATTCTTAGGCTGGTGGGGACAATTTTGTCAGTTGTGCTGCCGGCATTATATCTTTCGATTGCTAACTTCCATCAGGAAGCGCTTCCTACTGAGCTCCTGCTGGCAATAGCCGGAGCGCGGGAACGAGTCCCGTTTCCGGCTATAATTGAGATATTGTTAATGGAATTCGCGTTTGAATTAATTCGCGAGGCCGGACTACGCATTCCGGGGCTGTTAGGCTCAACGATCGGTATTGTCGGTGCTTTGATACTCGGTCAAGCTGCCGTTGAAGCGAATCTTGTCAGTCCGATTATGGTAGTTGTTATTGCGATAACAGGCCTGGCTTCCTTTACTATCCCGGATTATCGTATGGCCACAGCCCTACGGCTACTGCGGTTTATCTTTCTGTTTAGTGCTTTGGTTATGGGGCTTGTTGGCGTTACTTTATGTCTTCTGCTAGTAACAGTAGTCCTTTGTAGTATGAAATCATTTGGGCTACCTTATTTGGTTCCAATAGGGCCTAAAACCATGCCAGGTTTTGATATTGTAAGGCGCGGTTCTGTTTTTCGACAGGAAATGCGGCCTGATGAACTTAACACTAAAGACCAGCGGCGTCAGCCCCATATCAGCCGTAAGTGGATTACTGAGCCCCCTGTAGGGAAGGGGGACGAACAGTGAGCTATCAGCCAGGTAATAAGGGAGTAGCAGGCGGAATATCGCTAGTCATAATGCTAACTTTTCCGTTTATCTTTTTGACAACACCAGCCCAGACGGTCGAGCGTGGCGCCGGTCTGGCTTGGCTCATCCCACTGCTTGCTGCTGTGCCGCCGATTAGTATCGTGTGGGGGTTAAGCTATGTGCTCAGCAACTTTAAAGGCGATCTGTATACAGTCAGCAAAATACTGTTGGGGCGGGTTGGCGCATGGTTAGTAACTTTATATTATATTAGCCTCTTTTTTCTTGATGCCATTCTTCTTTCCCGACAATTTGCCGAGAATACGTTGCTGACAGCATTACCCAAAGCTGAATTCTCAGTAATAATTTTGGTTTATTTAGGCGTTGCCGCGGTACTATGTTACGCCGGATTGGAGGCTATGGTAAGAGCTAATTATATAATAACCCCATTTAGTATTTTGGCGCTCGTTCTAGTATTGCTCTTATTAGCGCCATACTACAATATCTATAACCTTGCCCCATGGCAGGGGACAGGGCTTGAGAAGGTTATTCCGTCAGCGTTTCTTGTAGCTGGCGCCCAAGCCGGAGTCCTTGCGCTGATTATTTTAGCTCCTAACTTTCAAAAGCTGTCATCGATAAAAATAGCGGCTGTTTTTGGTATTGGTTTAAGTTCAATGCTTAAGTCGGCAACCGTCCTGGTATTTACCCTGGTATTCGGGGTCGGGGCGGCCCAAGAAAAGGTTTTGCCTTTTTTTGAAATGGCGCGCCTTGTTTATTTAAGTCGCTATATCCAACGAATTGAGTCGCTATTTATTGTCTTGTGGGTAATAGCCGGCGTGTTGGCGATTGCCATAAACCTATATATTGGACTGTATCTTATAACCCGGCTGCTGAATTTACCGACATTGCGGCCGCTCATTCCGATTGCAAGCATACTATTAGCGCAGGCTGCAATGTTGCCTCCCGATATTGCTACTATTATTGTGCTCGACGGCATTCTTATTACCACCTATTTTAATATCGGACTTTACATTATTCCCTCAATACTAATTATTGCCGCTTTGCTGAAAAAGCGTAAGAAGGAGGCAATTAAATGCGCCGGATGATATTAGCCTTGCTTTTGTTGGTGTTTACGCTGCTGTCAGTCGGATGTTTCGGCTCTCGCGAGACAGACGAGAACGCGTTTGTTCTAGTGGTAGGGTTTGACAAAAGTAAAAGAGAAACCGGCAAGCTTGATGTGACCTTTCAGATTGCTGTTCCGCGGGCGCTGGCGACAGAGGGGGGCAAGAGCGAGGACATTACAATTTTAGGTACCATTACGGCCGATACCCTTGCTGAGGCTCGTTCGATGCAAAATTCAGGGGCGGCACGCGCACCTTCATGGTCGCATACCAAGATAATTATAATTGGTGATGAGTTAGCTAAACAGGGACTCGGGCAAATATTAGGGCCGATAATGAGATTTAGGGAAGTTCGCGGCAGTATATTGCTCATCGTAGTAAATGATGACAGCGCGCAAAACTTTATGAAAAAACATAACCCCAAAATTGACGTTGTGCCAACGCGGTTTTATGAAACAATGCTATTGGCCAGTAATGAATCAAGCTATTTTCCGCGAACCAATCTGCATGAATTTTATACCAGGTTAAAAGAGGGGTGCGCGGCGCCTATTATCGCATTAGGCGGAATTAATAAGTTTGAAGACTCAATCGAGCCGACTAGACGAAAGACGTCGCCAAACAAAGTGGACGAATTTGAGGCCGGGAATTTACCGAGGGTCGGCAATGCAGAAGAGCCGGAACAGGCGGGTACTCCGGCCGAAATAATGGGCACAGCGGTTTTTCATGATGACAAAATGGTCGGCATCTTAAACAGTCAGGAAACGCGGATGATGGAAATTCTTCGCGGCAAGTTCAGACAAGGGTTCTATAGTGTCGAAGATCCTGTTATGCCCGGAGTCCAGGTAACTTTGGATATCCGACTGGGCGAACGGCCAAAGCTAACGGCTGAGCTGAATGATGGGCAGGCTTCTTTAGGCGCTGAAGTCTTTATTGAGGCGGAGATTACTAATCTGCCGAGCGGCACCAATTTTGAAATGGAGGAATACCGCCCGATGCTTGAGGAACAGCTGACACGGGCGCTGGAAAAAAGCATTATGAAAATGCTGGATAGAACGCAGGCTATGCAAACAGATGTTGTCGGTTTCGGGTATGTGGCCAGAACAAATTTCCGAACGTACGACGAGTTTATGAAACTCAATTGGCCTGAAATCTATAGTCAGGCTGAATTTCAAGTTAAAGTTAAAACTAAAATTCGGCGGACCGGCCTGATGTGGAAAACGATACCAAACAAGGTTGATTAGCGGAGGAAGTATGGATTATATATCGCTGCTTATTGCGGTTTTGGCCGCCATTCACGCCTATACCTATGCCAAGTGGCTTAAAGAAAATGAAAACAAGGCCGGTGCTTATGGAGTATACGTTCTGATATTAACTGGGTTAACCTTACCGGTATATCGAATTGTTATTCTTAATTGAGAATATAAAAGCCAATTTGTTGACGTGCTTGGCAAGCGGGGACTATAATAAGTAAAACAAATATTTTCTCTGTTAGGTGAGGCTCCTGGATTGAACATATGCCACTGCCCGGAAACGTCGAAAGACGCCAATGGGTATAACAGGTATTACCGGCTTAAGGTTTTACTTAATGTGGCTGAGCATTCTCTACGTCATTCAGTGCCAAAGCTCAACGAGGGGGAAGGTCAAGGGTGCTTTTCGCGCCGTTTGAAAGACCTTCTATTATAGAGGGTCTTTTATTTATTCGTCGAAAGATTTAAGGAACAATAAAAAAGGAGGTGGTTTTATGGATTCCGGGCCTTATCATAGTTTTTATCGCTGCGTAGGGCATTTTGGCCTGCACGGTCATAATATAAACCGCGGACCGGAGTCCGGGGGTGAAGGAGGGGCATAGTATGAACGCTGTTACAGTTCTTGGAGAATATTATTTCAGTTCGCTGCAGGGTAAACCGATTTATGACGCCGATGGCCGAAAGGTCGGCAAAGTAAAAGATATGGCAATGCGNTGGGACGGCAACTCGCCGCAGGTGGTTGGTATCAAGTATGCCAGCAAGACCCACGAACTGATCCCTATAGATATGGTTGAAAGATTAAGTGATAAAGGAATAGTATTGACAGGCAATTTTTCGACAGATAAGTGGATTGCCCTCAAAGAAGAAGATATTTACATCAGTAAATGGTTATTGGATAAGCAAATAATCGACCTGCAAGGCTCAAGATTGGTTAGGGTCAATGATATAACGCTGTCCTGGATTGCTCAGGACGAGCGGCGGTTCATGCTGCTTGTAGCTGTTGATATTGGTGTGCGCGGCTTATTCAGGCGGCTAGGGCTGGAATTTTTATTCAAACGCTGGGAAAACCAGCTGCTCGGGTTTGAGAATATTAAACCACTCGAAAAGCGCACCTCAGTGCTGCAGCTTATCCGGGATAAGCAACAGCTTAAGCAGCTTCACCCCGCTGATATCGCTAACATTCTTGAAGAGATGGATTATAAGCGTCGGGCTGATTTTATTAATAATCTTGAAGAGCAGCAGGCAATTGATGCCTTAGCAGAAATGGATCTTGACACCCAGGTCGAAATTATTGAGCAAATGGATGAGCACCGGGCATCCGATATCTTGGAAGAGATGCCGCCGGATGAAGCGGCAGATATCCTTGGCGAGCTTTCGATTGAAAAGTCGCAGGGCTTACTTAACCTGATGGAACAAGAAGATGCCGATGAAGTCCGCGAACTTATGCAATATGAAGAAGATACGGCCGGCGCGCTGATGACTACCGAATATATAAGTTTCTCTGAACGGCTTACTGCTGAGCAGACCATAAATCGCCTGCGCGAATTAGCCCCTGTTGCTGAGACTATTTATTATATATTTGTAACCGATGAGGCCGAGCACCTCCAAGGTGTGCTGTCGCTGCGCGAACTTATTGTAGCGTCTCCCGAAACCTATCTGCATGATATTATGCATACTAAGGTAGTTGCGGTAGAGCATGATGATAACCATCAAAAAGTTGTTGATATCATCAACAAATACAGCCTATTGGCAGTGCCTGTCGTAGATAGTGAAGGCATAATGCTGGGAATTATTACGGTTGACGATATTCTTGATCTTATTATCCCTGAACGCGGCAAAGGCGATGCCCACTTCTGGGTTGCGCTGCGGAAACGCATGGGAAGGGGGCGCTAAGCATGGGTTTTTTAAGCAGCTGGCGCAAGCGCCTCGGACTTTTTCTGGCGGTAATGGGGCCGGGAATTATCACGGCGTTTGCCGATAATGATGCTGGCGGAATTGCGACTTATTCGGCGGCCGGCGCTAAATACGGCTATTCAATGTTGTTTATTATGCTGACAGGGATTGTTTTTCTGACTATTGCTCAGGAGATATCGGCACGGACCGGTGCTGTAACTGGACGGGGTCTGTCGGATTTAATTCGAGAAATGTTCGGCGTAAAATGGACTTTTTTTGCTATGGCTATTTTGATTATTGCCAACCTCGGGACGACCGCATCAGAGTTTTCTGGGATAGCGACAAGTTTTGAAATCTTTGGAATAAGTAAATACATTTCTGTTCCGATTATGGCTGTTTTAATCTGGTGGCTAGTGCTCAAGGCCAGCTATGATAGAATTGAAAAAATCTTCTTAGCCCTGTGCCTTACTTTCTTCAGTTATGTAATAACCGGTATTCTTATTGACCCGCCATGGAATGAAGTGCTTTCGGCAGCCGTCAAACCAACCTTCTCCGGCGATACGGCATTTCTGCTGATGGCAGTTGGGGTAATAGGGACCACAATTACGCCTTGGGGCCAGTTTTACATACAGGCCGCCGTTGTCGATAAAGGTATTACTGCCAAGGACTACAAACTGACGCGGTGGGATGTTTATATAGGATCGTTTTTTACCGGGCTTATTGCCTTTTTTATAATTGTTGCTACTGCTGCCACGCTGTATGGGAACGGCATTACAATTGAAACCGCCCAAGACGCGGCCTATGCGCTGGAGCCGCTGGCCGGTAAGTATGCTAGTATGTTATTCGGCTTCGGGCTTTTAGGGGCATCAATGCTGGCTGCGTTTATTCTTCCGTTGAGCACTGCTTATGCGGTATGCGAGGCGTTAGGATTTGAGCACGGCATCAATAAGACATATGAGGAAGCTCCGGTGTTTTTTGGTCTATACACTGTGCTTATTGCGCTAGGCGCCGGAATGGTGCTATGGCCGGGCTTGTCACTCTACGCTGTTATGTTAGTTTCACAGGTAATAAACGGCATCTTACTACCACCCATCCTCATATTTATGGTACTCATTGCCAGTGATAAGAATATTATGGGCGAATATGCCAACTCTAAGGCGTACAACACGCTGGTATGGATGATTACGTTGATTCTAATTGCTTTGACGCTCCTTTTGCTGTTTTCGACAATAGCACCCGAGGCAGTCAGTTCCTTGTTCTGATAATAAGACCGCAAAGCACGTAAGGTTTCGCAAGCTAACAGCAGCCTTTGTGTTTTGCGGTTTTTTTTGCGGGACAGTTCCCTTAATTGCCCAAAAAATGTAAAAGATAGGCAGGATACTGGTGATTATTGTCAAATTTAACCTAAGTGATAAAGTGAGACTTGCTTCGGGTAGAGTTTTAGTTCTATCTGAAGCTTAGCCGAACTTACCCAGGGACTTAGATGCTATTAACTTCTATTGCGAAGGGGAGTCTAGTAGCGTCTTGTCATCGGATAAATGGAATGGTATGTGGAGGAAAAGCAATGAAAAACCTAGCCAGCTTGCAAAAATGTATCGTTGAAGCTGAGGCTCGCTTTTTTAAAATGTTTGCAATTATGCAAAATCCCGCCTGCATTATATCTTTACCGGAGGAAAAAGTTGTTAATGCTAACTACCGCTTTATCCAGACATTTCGCTATAGTTTAAATGAGCTGCTCGACAAAACGCTGGAAGAACTGCAAATATTGGACAATAGAAAGCAATATGCCGAGGCCAAGCGGCGGATCATGGCCCAGGGGTATTTGCGGGAATATGTCAGCAGCCTTAGGAGTAGTCAAGGTCATGTACTTACCGCACGCTTATTTGTCGATTATATTGTTATCAAAGGTCGGAAGTTTCTGTTGCTGCAATTAGCAAATGTTGGTGAGCAGCAGGCGGTAGATACAACCCAGCCGCAAATTGCCAGCCTCTTGGAGCAAATGAATGATGGCTATATCAAATTAGACCGGAGTTTAAATATCCTAAATATAAATAAAGAAAGTGAAAGAATGCTAGGTAGACCGCGGGAGGAGCTAATTGGCAAAAATATTGCCGTTGAATTTCCCCTTGAGC
>JGI24707J26582_10000453_pt1 | contig 31384 bp, 32 predicted proteins | sample BioPla1DNA1_FD_26582 | JGI IMG/M metagenome (IMG submission 26582)
CATTACACCACTTTTCCTGTTTAAAAAACGGCTGGCCAACGCCAGCCGCCTAAGTTATTTCCTTTCGTATTCCACCAGTACCATGCTGTAAACCACTTCGCCGTCCTGGTAGATCTGAACTGAGAGGGGCCAGCCCACGTTGGGGGCAACTACCCACTCTGACGTGAGGATGTCAACACGGTTGCCGTCCGCATCTGTCTCCCGCATGCTCCTGGTGAAGTAGTAGCCTTCCACGCCAGCCACATTCCTCTTTTCAATTACCCGAATCCGGGCGCCATCGAAGGTCTGCATGCTGTTCCCCACTTCCAGTTCCAAGTCCGCAGCGAACGTACCCAGCATGAGAAACTCAGTGAAGGATAATCCGCCACCCGTGAGCAGAGAGATGTTTAACATACCGCCCATGAAATTCAACTGATCGTCGAGGTCGTCGTTAGGTATTGCATAGGTATTAGCCATGGTCACTTCACTGGTCTCAGCGTCAATAGGTTTGATTTCTATTGTTTGATACTGCTTGGTTTCTTGCCAATACTCCCCTCCCGCATTATAGTCCCACTGTAGACTTCGGATCACTATTTCGTATTTAAACTTCTCTCCCGCGGTGTTGAACTGATTCCAGGCCCAGTACTCCTGGGCTAGCACGACTGTACTCCCTAACAAAACCAAAGCAACAACTAAGAGCATTACGGTTGTTTTGCGAAACACGCGCTTCGCCTCCTAAAAAGAATATGGTTCCNCGGATATTATGCACCATACCACTATTTTCCTCCTGCCCAACTGCGGTCTTGCGGAAATTTTTTCCAAAGTATGAAATCCGCGTAAAAAAACCTAGGCCACGACCTAGGTTTCTTCTTTCAGCGCGGAGAGCAACCTGTTCAACACCGCTATAGCTTCCCGGCATTCTGCAATCTTCTCCTGTTTGTCTCGCTCTTCTGCCGAGACCCTACCCCGGAGTTTCTGCCAAAGGCGCTGCCAATATTGGCGGGACAGAAAAGATGGATTGGACTCTGCCTCCAGCTCACTGATCCTTTCCTCCAACTTACTGATGCGGATTAAGATATTACTAGCGATAATCTCCCCGGTTACCTCCGTCTTCTCCGATGGACGGCGCCGTCTCAGCGCCAGTTTGTAANAGGCAATGGCGCCATCGAGATCATCCTTTTTCAGGGCATCTAAAGCCGCCTTCACATAGGTGGACTGGGGCATATAACCCCGTTTTGTAAGCTGGGCAACACCCAGCTTAACGGATGCGCCCGTTAAGAGAGTGGTTAAGACAGTTAAGGGCGGTGCCATGTTAGATCCTCAGAGCTTTCTCCAGCCACTCTGCCGTTTTGGGGTTGACCTCTTTGAACTGATGCCATTCCGCTTCGGTAATATCCAACGGGTCTTTGCCAAACATCCGCTCAATGTTGAGCGCAGCTGCCTCCACCAGTTCCCGGTTGACAGACAGGGCTGCTAAAACGGAGCCGCTCACCGCAAAGAGACCATCCACAAAATCCAAGCCGGTGAGGCTTTCTAAACCAAGTTCCAACAACAGCCCAGCCAAAAAGCCAGCGCCGCCGGCCGCCGTCGTTTTCAGTATTTTTTTCACAGAATCAGCTCCCCTCTTCCTTTACACTTTTTATTGCCTTGGCAATGTATTCATCCTTTTTCCTAAGGCGTTTTTCCAAATCGCGGATCTCAGCCCTCAGCTTGTGTTCAGTCCGTCCCCTTTTGGCCACAAAGCGGTGATAGAGGTAGGCAATGTTTAAGCCCAACACTACCCCTACCAGGGTGCCGAAGAGCAAATAAACCATGTTACCGTCCCCCGCTGTACCCATAGCATCCTCCCCTTGGTTCCTTACTTATTGCTTTCTTCCACAAAAAACGGCAAAGCCCTGCCAATTTACCCCCCTGTTGGGCTCGCCCTTGTGCGAATATTGTAATCAAAAGGGGGAGAGGGTAAGCCGTGGGCTGCATCGACGCAGCTGGATACACTTAACAGCTGCGCAAGCCCGGTCCCCGCCTTGCACGCGTTTGTGAAGAGCGTTATAATTTTATTATTCAATAGANGGCATACTATGAAAAGTGCAGAGGAGGATTATTATGCAGAGCAAGAAACGAATTCTAGTAGTAATGCTGCTGGTGTTGGCTACTCTGGTGTCTGCTGGTGCAATAATAAGCCACCTGTCGCCGAGCCAAGAAGTGCGTGCTGAAGAGGTGTCTCCGCCGCCTTCAGTAGGTGCTGCTCGTCCCATCGTCGCTGATAACCCTTACCTAATAGCTGATATTGTGGAACAGGCCAGTCCCGCAACAGTGTTTATCTCGGTGGAATGGCCCCTGCCGGAGCAGGCGCAAAGACGGACCGTCCCGCAGGATCCCTTCAGTTTCTTTTTTGATTACTGGTTCACCGATCCGTTCCAAAGCCAACCCCGTGTAGCCCCAAGCAGTGCTGGTTCGGGCTTCATTATTGACGAATCGGGCATCATCCTCACTAACCAACATGTGGTTGGCAGCCGAGGTGAAGATCAGACCATCAAGGTCTTCGTTGACGCCCCCGGTCTAGAGAGGGAATACGAAGCAGAGATTATCGGCTTCGACGTCACTTTAGACTTGGCCGTTCTCCAAATTACTAACGCGGAAAAGGGCGAGATCTTCCCCACCGTTCCTTTAGGAGATTCGGACGCTTCCCGCATTGGCGAATGGCTGATTGCTATCGGTAACCCCTATGGTCGGGATTTTGAACACACCGTAACGGTAGGTGTTCTAAGTGCCAAGGGTAGGGAAATCTCCATATACGATTCCGATACGAGCACCCAGCGGGTATACCGCAACCTGATGCAGACGGATGCAGCCATTAACCGCGGCAACTCGGGCGGTCCCCTACTCAACCTCAAGGGTGAAGTGATAGGTATCAACACCGCTGTCCATGCCCAGGCCCAGGGAATCGGCTTTGCCATCCCCATTAACGTGGCTAAAGAGGTTCTGGACGACCTGATCAACATCGGTTCGGTCCAGCGCACCTGGCTCGGTATCTCCATGCGGAACCTCACCGAGAGTCTTGCTGCCCAGCTGCGCCTGCCTGATACAAAGGGTATATTGGTTGTAGATGTCTTCGACGACTCACCGGCCCAAAAAGCAGGTATCCAGCCTTGGGACTTAATCCGCAGAATTGATGACCGCGATATTTACGACGTAGAGGAACTAAAAGAAGAGATCACCAAGCGTGATCCCGGCGATGAGTTGCTGCTCACTATCTACCGCAGGGGCGAAATGCTGCTGCTCACTGTGACGCTGGGCAATGAACCGCCCGCTCTTCGTTAGACCAATAGCGCCAACAACCCTAAGAGCCTGATTCGTCAGGCTCTTTTTTTCGTGCCCTGAGTTGTGCGAACAAAAAACAGCGCCTTTCCAAAAGAAAAGCGCCGTCTTGCGATTGATTTTATTTATTTCGGATAACGGGTGAGCTCCACCTCTAAATAATCGAGGGGCCCGCCTATGGGCACAAAGGGCTTGCGCACCCGCACAACTACTTTCTCCAAGTCGCACATATCCAGGATCTGTTCCGCAATCCGTTCGGCCACTACCTCCGGCAGCTGGAACTCTTCTTCTTCCACAATGTCCTTGATAACCGTGTAGGCATCAAGGGCGTTGAAGCCGAATTCCGGGTCATCGCCGCTTAAGGGTAAATCACCGTATACTTCCAAGTCTACCTCAAACTTCTGACCTAGTTCCTGTTCAGCGGCAAAGGTGCCATGGTATCCGTAGAAAACCATATTCTTCAGTACAAGCCGATCGGACATAAATCCAACCCCCTATGCTTCTCCGATAATAGGTTCCTGACCGGAACGTCTCCGCTGTTCCCGGAGTCTCTCCTGTGCTTCTTCTTTATATGCGGCAACTGCCTGTTCCGTTACCTCTTCTGCCTGCCCACTTTCTCCTTTCGGCAGNGGCAGCTCTTCACCTGCCATGAGCGCTTCAAATTCCTCGCGTTCAATGGTCTCCTGCTCCAAGAGGGCGTCCGCTACCGCGTCTAGTTTATCCCGGTGTTCGGTAAGAATGGCCTTGGCCTTCTCGTAGCTTCCTTCCACCAAAGCACGAACCTCTTTATCGATAGTCGCCGCAACCTCTTCACTGTAGTTGCGCTCCCGGGAAATGTCTCGGCCTAAAAAGACGAGATCTTCACCGTTGGGGCGACCAAAGGTCAGGGGACCGAGTACATCACTCATACCCCATTCCATCACCATTTTCCTGGCGATACGGGTTACCCGCTCCAGGTCGTTCTTGGCACCGGTGCTGATCTCTCCCAGGGCCAACTCCTCAGCGGCTCTACCACCCAAAAGGCCCACCAGTTCATCCATGAGTTTGGAGCGATTGGTCACATAGCGTTCTTCATCAGGCAGCATCATGGTGTAGCCGCCTGCCATGCCCCGGCCCACAATGGTTACCTTGTGCACCGGATCACCATGCTCGGAGAAATGGGCTACTACCGCGTGGCCCGCCTCATGGTAGGCGAACACCTTTTTGTCCATTTCACTCATGACCCTGCTCTTCTTCTCTGGACCCATGATTACCCTGTCAATGGCCTCTTCCGCGTCATCCATGGTAATAACCCTGCGGTTGGCCCGGGCAGCCAAGATGGCCGCTTCGTTCAGCAGGTTTTCCAAGTCTGCGCCGGAAAAGCCGGGCGTCCGCTTGGCCAAGAGGGACAGATCAACGGACGGAGCTAAGGGCTTGTTACGGCTGTGAATTCGCAGAATCTGTTCCCTACCCTGCAGGTCGGGTCGATCCACAACCACTTTGCGGTCAAAGCGGCCCGGCCGCAACAGCGCCGGGTCTAACACGTCTGCCCGGTTGGTGGCTGCCATAACGATAATACCTGAGTTAACTTCAAAGCCGTCCATCTCAACCAACAGCTGGTTAAGCGTCTGTTCCCGCTCATCGTGGCCGCCGCCCAAACCTGCACCGCGCTGACGACCCACCGCGTCCAATTCGTCTATGAAAACTAAGCAAGGGGCGTTTTTCTTGGCGTTATCGAAAAGGTCCCGGACCCTCGAAGCACCTACACCCACGAACATTTCAACAAACTCAGAACCGCTGATGGTGAAAAACGGTACGCCAGCTTCACCGGCAACCGCCCTAGCCAAGAGCGTCTTACCCGTGCCGGGAGGCCCCACTAAGAGAACTCCCTTGGGGATTTTCGCACCCAACTCACTGAACTTACGGGGATGCTTAAGAAACTCCACGATCTCCATCAGTTCTGTTTTGGCCTCTTCTACACCGGCCACATCATCAAAGGTTACTTTTCCTCTTTCTTCTGTGTACAAACGGGCTCGGCTCTTACCAAAGGACAGAGCACGATTGCTGCCCCCCTGCATCTGATTCATAATAAACAACCAGACCAGGGCCAGAAGCACTACAAACACCAAGTTGGGCAGGAGTGCTACCCACCATGGCGGTGTTGGAGGCAGATCTGCTTCCAACCTAACATTTTTCTCTTCTAAACGATCGGCAATATCGGACATCTTGCCCAAGGGGATGACGGCGGTGAAATTGGTGCCGTCCCTAAGTGTACCTTCTAGGTGTTGATCCCCCACTAAACGCGCAGATGCAACCATATTGTCATCTATATATCGCAAAAGCTCGGAATAGATCAGTTCCTGCACCGAGCTGCCGGGCGAATAAAGCTGGCTTACGATGGAAATTGCGATGATAGCGATCAAAAAATAGAGGCTGATACCGCGTAAGAATTTGCTGCCCAAATCCTTGCCCTCCTTTTCCATAAATCCAAAGCGTTCCCTGAATCAGGGCACTGTCAATACATCGTCAATACGTCAGTTTATTATATCACAGGGCAATCATCATGACAACGTGTAGGCCGGATTAGGCAGAAAACTGAGCCTCAGCACACGCTCCGTATCTTCGGTCAACGGCGCGGCAGCACCGCGGCGGACCCCGGGAATCCAAATGATCTCCCGCTGATCACACACACAAGGCAGAAAGTCCCGTCTCTCAACCGGAATGCGGGCCTCGATCAAAAGATCCTTAACCTTTTTGCTGTAATCAGCCCCAAAGGGCCGCAGGCGATCACCAGCCTGCCTTGGTCTAACCAACAAAGGCAGCTCCAGGGCCGCGAAATCGAAATCCTCGCTTCCCTCCCTTAAGGGAGGCAGTTGACTCGTGGTGTAAAACTCCGCTTTAATTAGATACGGGCCTGCCTGCACCTCTCCAGGTATCTCCATGGTCTGGGGTTCCCAGCTTATTCCCGCAGGCTCACCCACATAAATGCTATCCTGAGTAGCAGAAACGGATACGCCAGGCAGGGAAAGCTGGGAAACGCTCTGGTTGAGAAGATACTCCCGCCAAGTCTCGATGTGNTCAAAGTCTACACGCAGCAGGTGACCTTGGTAATGGAANAAAAGCGCCCTCAACACTCTCCGCTGTACTGACCGGGAAAGGCCTGAAAAAACGGTGCGAGGAAAGACAAGCTGACCCCAATCCCAGCTGCTGTACTCTGTCAGGATAGCCTCTGCCTGGCGCTGCAGCTCCAAATCGTCATCGCGGGCCAGTTCCGCCAGGCGTAACAGCTGTCTTGCAATCTCAGGATTGTATTCCCTCTCCAAAAGGGGAATCAGTTCGTTGCGGATCTTATTACGCAAATACACCGGTTCAAAGTTACTGGGGTCCTCCACAAAGGGTATCCCAAAAGCCTGACAGTAAGCGATCAAGGCGTCCTTTGGCACTGCCAATAGGGGTCTGATAAAAGGTCCCCGCTGGGGCGGAATTCCGCCCAGGCCGTGGAGGCCGCTTCCCCTGAGCAGCCGCATTAAAACCGTTTCAGCCTGATCATCCCCGTGGTGCCCCAGGGCTATACGGGTGTAGCCTTCCTTTNNGGCACACTCGCGCAGAAGACGGTAGCGGATTTGACGTGCTCCCTGCTGCTTTGATTCGCCGCTTTCCTCCAAGTAGCGGTTGATATCATAGGCAGTAACATGGGCGGGAACAGAAAACTGAGCAGCATAGTCCGCCACAAAGCGGGCTTCCGCTGCTGCTTCCGGCCGAAAACCGTGATCCAGATGAAAAACCCCAATTCTGGTTTTGTCCCAACGCAAAAAAAGGTGAAGCAGGGCCATGGAATCAGGTCCTCCACTCACCGCAACTAAAATCCGCTCATCCCGGCCCAGGTCAAACTGGGCGAGGCCCTCCTTAAATTGTGGCATTAAGTCATTGGCCACTTGTCCCCGTCCTCCTGTAGACGTCCATTTCCCATTGGGTCGGTATTAACCTAGCCACCACCACCATCATATCATCCCGAATCCTGCCCTGGTTTATTTCCAGGCTGTTCTGCAGAATCTCGGCAGCCATTGCGGCAGGATCGCCGTTAGCCTGCAGCCGCCGCAGATTCCAGCACATCCATTCTTCCTTACGGACAATGGTGCGCTGGGCATCCAGGACACCGTCGGTGGCCATGATCAATACTTCTCCTTCTTTGAGGATTCTCCTATCTGCTTCCACCTCAACTTGGGAAAGGACACCCACAGGTAGGGCGTGGTTGTAGATGATTTCAACTTCCCTACCCCGTTTGATAAAACTAGGGGCTGACCCGATTTTCACAAACTCCATCTGTCCCGTGAACAAATCCACAACAACCAAATCTATCGTAACAAACATCTCCTCTTTGTTCCGCATTAAGAGGAGCCTGTTCACCAAAGCGACTGCCGCAGACAGATCGTAGCCAGCCTTAATCATTCTCTCCAGCAGGCGCACCGCCACACTGCTTTCGGTATGGGCCCGCCAACCTACGCCCATACCGTCACTGAGGAGAATGGCCACTTTGCTGTTGGTAATCTCAAAGGAGACCTGGCTGTCACCTGAAATCTCAGCTTGGGCAACCTTGGCTCGGCCGATCTGGAGCTGGTAACGGGGATAGGGGATGATGCGAAAACCACAGGTGCCTTCCCTGCGGCAGTTGTAATTAACAACGCCGTAGTGATGATCGCCCAACTCCTCAGTGCAGAATCTAGCTACCTGTTCGCACACGCAACCTCCACCGCAAGTTTCGTGCATGGCACCGAACACTTCTAAACCGNCTGCACCCCTGACCACTGAAATGTGGGCCGGGTCATGCCCAAAGAACTCCTTGAGCAGTCTGGCCTCTAAATCCCGGGTAAACTCAAAACTTCCCACAAAGGACTCTTTCATGCCTTCCAATAGTTCAATAATCCCCTGCATCTGATTGAGCAGAATGGGTTCGTCCACACCCAGGAGCGTTGTTTCCAGCTCCTCAAAGACGGTCAGATACTGCTCGATCTTTTGATCAAGCATCTGCTTCAGATGCTCATCGTGCCCCCTTTTCTGCCTTTCAAAGGCCTCAGTACCCGGCACTAGGTGGGCGAGATGCTTCACGTGTCTTTCGGGAATACGCCAAGCGGTCCAAACACCCGCCATTAATGTGAGTAAGAACTGGAGCGTATCAAGGTCCGCCGGAGCCGGCATGGTAAAGATGAGGGCTAGAAAGGGCGCGAGATAATAACCCCACCGGTGGCGTGCAAATACACCGGTGAGGAGACTGGCGATCACCACATAAAGCACCAAATGGGTCGGCTCACCCAAGAGGAGCATCAAAAGGGCCAGGCTGGGTCCGAGCAGACTGTTAATGCGGAGGCCATCCAGGCGGCCCCCCAGCACAATTACGACGCTGAACAAGAACGGACGCAGGGCAAACCCGCCCACCTGTGGGCTAAAGGATACAAAGAGGGCGAAACCCAGCAAAAGGGCGCGGAGTTCCTCCGCTGCCAAACCCTTTTCCAGGCAGTGCTGGAGCGTGAAGCGGAAATACCGGTAAAAGGGCACCGCCAAAACACATTCGGTCAAACCCACCACAAACACAATGGGCATTCTCTGCAGCCCATAGTGAATGGGTGTTTTGATCAGTAGACAGAGGGCGATCAACCAGTATTCCCAGCTCTTTTCGTCTTTACCAGGTACCAACCACAGCAAGACAAAAGCCGCGCAGTAGGGTAAGGCCAGGGGGATGCCAANCACGCTGATCAGCCCGGCGGCCACAGCAATGGGCACCGAAAACCCCCAGCCCGCCATATCCACCGCCCGCAGGGCGGCAATATAGGCAAAGCTGAGCGGCCATAATTCGCCAAAGAGGGCTGCTCTTCCGAAGAGAAACCCAGCTCCTGCCCAGACCAGGATGGGTGAGATTACATAGGCGCAAAAGGCAGCAATTCTACTTTCAGGTTCTGCTCTCCCCGGCGCCTGAGGCAGTATTTTTGCCACATGATCAACTCCAACTCCATTACTACAATTGTGTCAATCGTAACAAAGAACCCCCCTGGGTTCCGTCGAAGTATGGAGGTGATCTGAACTTTTTTCCGAGAAAATAATAAAAAACCCTACAAAAAATGTAGGGTTTCGTAGTTTTTTGATGGTAGCGGCGGCTGGATTTGAACCAGCGACTCTACGGGTATGAACCGTATGCTCTGACCAACTGAGCTACGCCGCCAAGACAAGATTTATTATACATATCTCCCTAGGGAAAGTCAAGGGGGCTAAAGCAAATGATTTAGCATTAAGAACCTGGCCAGGACAATGGAGACGATTACAATCAGCTTGAGAAGGATACCGAGAGAGGTTCCCACTAGGTCCGTTCCTAAACGCTGCCCGGACCCTCCCGCATTGGCTGCGAACAGGGCCAAGGCCAGGCCAGTTAGGAGGGCACCACTCAAAAAGCCTACCGTGCCTGCTGCACCCAAGCAGTAAAACACCACTATGGGAGAGGCAAGGGCGAAAAGGGCAGGCAGCAGCGCTGCTTTCAATGCCCGTTCAGCACTTGCATCAACAAAGGAGCTTAGGCTGTACCCTTCCTGGTCTGCCCCTTCATCCTGTACTAAAACNACCATCAGGCCTGCAGTACGGTTCACTGCCAGCATAAGCAGGGAACTGAAGGCAAAGGGAAGCATGCCTCCAAGAACAAGCCCGCCTGCTCCTTGCGCACTGAGGAGGTTCAAATCGGCTCCAAGTTCCAACCCCAACTCGGAGGTTATGGCCAGTATCTGCCCCCGGAACGCCGCCAGCAGGCTCACTGCAGCTAATGCTGCTGCCGCAAGGCCGAAGTTTCTGCCTACAGGACGGGCTGTAGTGCCTCCGGCATCTGCACTGAGGGTGGAACCCAGCGTACTGAGCATTCCCACCACAGCCAAAGCCATACCGTAGAGTCCATAGTTCAGATCGGCTGCACCCCCTGCCGTCTGGAAGCTGGCAAAGGCCACAGCAGCAACCGCCAGCATGACAGGGCCAACCGATCCGAGCCCAACAGCCAAACCCTGCCCCAGGACAGCTGTGTCGCCTAATGCGGCGGTGGCAGCAGTCTCCCTAGCGGCGGGAGATTGGGGCGAGGTGAAAAACTCGCTGGCCCAGCGGATTACAACCCCACCCGCCAAACCACACAGGATGGGGAAATAGAGTCCCACATGGGCCCAGCCCAAGGCAGAAATAAGCACGGGCAGGCTGGCTACAGCCATTACGATAGAGGAGATCACCTTGCCGCGGCGCATTTCCCCTCCCCGCACAAAAAGGAGGCCAAAGAGGGAAGCAAATACGCCCACTCCGCTGAGGGCAAGGGGAACAACTATCCCACCCACACCCAGCCCCGCTGCCACAGCTAGGCTGCAGGCTGCAGCAGTGGCCGCGGTATAAGAACTGTAGAGATCAAGTCCAAGGCTGGGAATGCCAGAAATCCCCTCACCCACGAGGTCGCCAACCACTGCTGGGTGCGGCAGACCTTCTTTGACAGGATTTAAGGCGATTTTACTAACCAGTTGGCCAGTCTGGGCGTACACGCCCCCGCCTACCCTAGTAAAGAAGGTCAAGGCGATGGCTCCGAGACTGGAGTGGAGTAAGATCTCCGCGATTTGTCCGATGCGTTCCGTCTCGGACAAGGCGCTGTANAAGTTATTCAGGAAAAGATACCAGAGGCTTAAGTGCATAAGGGCCACCCCCACCACTATAAACCCGATTGCAGTCCACCCTGCCAAAGTCACTCGTCCGTTATCCAGCGAACCGACTCTCTTCATCTGGGCGGTTGCAGTGAGAGCGACAAAACCAGCAAAGGCTGAGAAGGCTGCCCCTGAAAGAAATGACCAGGGTACGAAGACGTTTATGTAATCAAAGAAGACAAAGCTGTATAAGACAACAAACACACCAAGTACAAGGAATAGGGCTGCTTTGTTATAACGACGCAGGAAAGCGTTCATACCAATCCGCACCGCTTCNGAAACTTCGATCNTTTCCTCGCTCCCATCTGGGCTGCTCATGAGAATACGCCAGTAGAAAATGACGGCAACTAAAGCGGCTGCTGCTCCTGCCAGTGTCAGACAGCGCAGGTATTGGGCCATTTACCCCAGCCTCCTTCCGATTCTAAGAACTTCCATACAACCTTCTACGAAAGCCGCGTCCTCTCCTTTTCCTTGTGCAAATATGGTGCTGTTGTCCATTTCCTGTAAACAAGATATAATGATTTTGCCATACCGAGAAATGGAGAGGATAATATGGGTAGGTCTTTACCATTCGTAATCAGTGTACTGCTTTGCCTCGTTTTGGTGATCCCCGCTTTGGCGCAGGACATGGGTCCCACTGTACGGGGCCGCGTGTTAGAAGTGGTGAACCAACCTGTGTTGGACGAAGAGGAGGGGCTGTGGGTGACACAGCTTGTTACAGTAGAGCTCACTTCCGGTTCTGACAAAGGGGAAACGGTCACACTACTCAACACCCTCACGGGCCATCCCTATTTCGATCTGCGGGTAAGAAAGGGCGATCGGGTCATCTTGGAAGTGGACAAGGAGTCCGATGCAATTCCCCGTTATTACCTGGTTGAGTATTCCCGCGGTACGCCCCTTTGGATCCTGACAGTTCTTTTTGGCCTGTCCATCATAGTGATCGGAGGAAAACAGGGCATTAAAGCTGTAATTTCCCTCCTGGTGATGGGATTTGTCATCGTTTTCATGATCCTTCCCCTTATCCTAAAGGGGCTCAATCCCGTTCTGGTGACAGTGGGCCTCTCTTCCCTACTAACCGCCCTGTTCATTATCCTGCTCAGCGGTTTCAGCCGGAAAACACTCGCCGCGGCAACGGGAACGGTGGGCGGCTTGATTGTGGCGGGTCTTTTGGCCTACCTAGTGGGGAAAGCCGCCTATTTAACCGGCCTTTCGGCAGAGGAAGCCCAGACCCTCCATTTTTTGAACGCAAACATCGATTTCCAAGGTGTTCTTTTCTCTGGTATTATTATCGGCGCGTTGGGTGCCATTTTGGATGTGGGCATCAGCATTGCTTCATCCATGTATCAAATTGCCGAGGCAGACCCTGATACGGACTTCACTACCCTTTTCAACCGGGGACTTGCTGTAGGCCGCGATTTGATTGCTACCATGTCCAACACGCTGATTTTGGCCTATATGGGTTCTGCCCTGCCGCTGCTCTTACTGGTTGCGGCAACGAACACTGACTGGGGTCAGATGCTAAATATGGAAATGGTGGCAACCGAAATAGTCCGCTCCCTGGCGGGCAGCATCGGCTTAACGCTGGCCATACCCATTACCGCCTTTACCTCTGCCTTTCTCTTCGTCAAGCCGCAGCACAAAGGCAAAGACCTGAGCAACTAATTGGAACAGCTCAGGAGGTATCTCCACACCCACGGGCAGCGCTAGAAGCTCGTCCACCAGCTCTTTCTGCTCGTACAACGGTACTCCGTACTCCGCCCCCAGCTCGATAATCTTCTCGGCCAGAAGCCCCTGGCCCGAAGCGATGAGCTGGGGTGCCTTGTTTTTTCCCCTCTCATAGCGTAAAGCGGCTGCCTTCTTCATCTGCCCACCCCCCAATTTCAACCCGGCCTAAACGCCAGCCCAATTCCGACAATTGCCGCTCCAATTCCTCTGCACCAGCCTGCCACAGGGAAAGGTCTTCTTCTGCGATCTGAAGACTCAGGTTGACGTTTTTCCCTGTCACATAAAGCTCGGCACCAACAGTCCCCAACGTCTCCGTGGGAATCTCCAGTTCAATACGGAAAGGGCCTGTCGTTTCAACCTGTTCGCTCTGTCTGTCCCGTTCGTCCCTTGTGATCCGAAGCCAGCAGGCTTTTAGATCTTCCCCCACAAGGTATGGTAGGGCAAAAACAACGCCCGACTGTTCTGCCAAAGTCTCCAGCAGTCTTTCCTGCACAAAAAGTGTGCTTAAGGATTTAATTATGTCCCGGGGCAAGTCCTTTTCCAGCCAAGCAGCTCGGTTGGGAGTAGAACCTTCGGTCAAATCCTCCAGTACCTCAAGAACGCGGCTCCGGGCCAACGCTTCCCCTTCCTCTGGCTCCAAGTTCACCGAGTGGAGCAAGGGCCTACCGGGCTCCGCATTTTCCCCCAGTTCTTTGATCGCCTCAACCAACTTACTGTTTAAGGGAAAGCGGGCCCGCAGCAGAATAAGCGCTTCTGCCAACTCACCCCGCTCAATCCAAGGCAGAAGTGCCCTGACCAAATCCCCTGTTACGGGGTACCCTTCAGAAAGAAGGGCTTCAGCTGCGGTTAGGGTGCCGTCTGTCGCCTCCATGCCCAGCTGGCCGAGGTGTTCTGCTAAGGAGCTGAAGGAGGGAGCTTCGTCCTTCACCGCATCCAGGCCGGTTACCGGTCCCAAAATGGTGAAGGCGAGGGTACCTTCTCCTCGCCTTTCGATCTCAATTTCCGCGCCAGGAATCAGGCTTCCCTTCTGCACGTGCAGAAAACCTAAGGGAAGCCGCAGCTCCTGACCTGCCATTTCCAGTATTAAAGAGCTGGGTGAAACCCTCTTAATCAACGCTGTCAATCTGCCCTGTTCGGCCAAGAGCTTCATCAGCTGCGCACTACCTGTATCGTTGGGCTGCAGCTGAAACGCCCTACCGGCAAATTCAACCCGCACTGCTGCCCCCTCCGTTATACACCGTCTCGCAAGAGACGGAAGACCTGCNTAAGGCCGGGTCTCTTACCGTACATAAGAATTCCAATCCGGTAAATCTTCGCCGAAATCCAGGTCCCTGCCAACACAGAAGCGACTAAGATCGCTACCGAAGCTAGAACCTGACTTACAGGCGGTTTGGTCAGCACAATCCTGGCGAACATCACCATAGGCGATGTAAAGGGAATGATGGATGTGGTCACCGCCAACGAGCTGTTAGGATTGAGGAAAGAAGCATAGGCGGCGAAAAAGCCCACCACAATCAACATCATAATGACGGATACTACCTGGCTCACTTCCTCCACCCGGGATACTAAAGCTCCCGCTGCCGCAAAAATGGAGGCGTAGAAGAAATAGCCCAAGACGAAGAAGAGGCCAAACCATAAGATGTAAGAAAGGGGGACGGTGCTGAGGGGTCCAACCACACCGAGGAGGTCATTCATTANACCGCTTTTGGTTACGGTAGAAACCACAAGGCCTGTACTGATCCAGATTACAAACTGCACCAGCCCCAAGGCACCCACACCAATGATTTTACCCAGCATCAATTCAGTGGGCTTGACGCAGGAGACCATCACTTCCATTATCCGCGAGCTCTTTTCTTCCGCCACACCGGACGCAACCATGTTTCCGTATAGAATAAGTGCCATGTAAATCATAAACAGGAGGAAATAGGCGAGAACCATGGCCTGGGTCTGGGCCACCTCATCCACTTCTTCCCCATCTGAACCACTTGGGCTGATCTCCCGCACCTTGAGATCGACACGCCTAAACAGATCCACCATATCCTGCTCAGATAGTCCCAGGCGCTCCGCGTTCCTGCGGGTTACCGCCTGATTGATTATGCCTTCGATTTCGTCATTGACCATTATGTTAGAAACGTCCGGCGCAACCAGGGTGTACAGGGGCCCATCGATTAAGAGCAGACCAGTAAGGGCTTCATCCAATACCCGCTGGTACAGTTCCGTTTCGGAGGCCCCTTCCGCGGGCAAAATGCTTACGTTCTCCCTTGTGGCTGCAACCTCTAGTAAATAGGGTACAATACTGGCTTCAGTTGGCTGCTCGTAAACATACAGATCAATTCTCTTGGGAGCCATACCGGAAAAGACCTGGTCCAGGAGGGGCGGAATAAAGGTCAGCCCCGCAATCACAAGCACCCCGATCAAGGTGGTTAGGATGTAGGCAGTGCCCTTTACCCTGGATGTGAAATCACGTTTTACTAAGACCGGGATCATTTTCATGCCCCCACACCTACCTTCTCCACAAAGATCTGATCAAGAGACGGCTCCACAAGCTCAAAATGGATAACCTGGCCAGCAGCCATGGCTGCCTGCAGCACTTCGGTGGGGTCAACTGTCCCTAGACGGAATTCCATATAGTCAGCCCGGGAAGAAAGGAGCTGCAGTCCCGGGATCTTAGCCCAAAAGTCCCTGTTCCCTTCCAGGGCAAGGCGGAGTATCTGTCTGCCCATGGAACGTTTGATTTCCCTGAGATTGCCGCTTAAAACAAGCCTACCCCGGTTAATGATCACAATATCTTTGCAGATCTCCTCCACCTGCTCCATGCGGTGGCTTGAGAATATTATCGTGGTTCCCCGGGCGTGGGCTTCCAGCAGCACTTCCTTGAGCAGGGCTGTATTAACCGGGTCTAAGCCGGCGAAGGGTTCATCTAAAATGAGCAGTTCCGGGTCATGGAGCATCGTTCCGATTGTCTGCACTTTTTGTTGGTTTCCCTTGGATAACTCCTCAATACGTTTGCGCCTCACCGCTCCCAACTCAAAACGTTCAATCCAGCGTGCTGTTTCCTGCCGTGCCTTTGCCTTGNTTAGACCGTTGATACGGCCCAAAAACTCCAAGTGTTCGTCCACGCGCATTTTTGGATACAACCCTCGCTCTTCCGGCAGATAGCCNAAAAAGCTCGGATCAAGGCGATCCAAGCTCCGGCCTAGCCAGGTTACCTGGCCGTGGTCCGGCCTGAGAATGCCCAAAATTACCCGCATTGTGGTTGTCTTGCCTGCCCCGTTGGGTCCTAAAAAACCAAAGAGTGAGCCCTGTTCAACTCGGAAGCTAAGATCATCCACAGCGGTGACATCGCGAAAACGTTTGGTCAAGTTTGTGGCAATTAGAGTCATTTCCTACCTCCCCAGTTTATGAACAGGCGCGTGCCACGATCCTAAACTTGGGCGCGCTTTTCAGCATACGCCGAGTTATGATTCGTGCTCCTAGAGCACCAACGAGTAAACCGATAATTGCACCAATGCCCCCGAGCATATCCTCGCCTGTGATCAGGCGGGTAAGGGCATAACCAATAAACAGTGTGGTAAAGGGTACACCGTATAAAACGGCCAGGGCACGGACCATCTTGTTGTCTGCCGTTTCCACAATCACCGCATCCCCCACTTCATAGTCGGCCGCAGCCTGTTCAAAGCTGAGAATGAGGTCCTCCTGGGGCCGGCCGGGCGTGAGCCGTATGCAGCCATTGCACGAGCCGCATACCTCGTTCGGGTCTTGAATCTTCACCCGCAGCCTGCTGTTTTCTTTTTCTATTACTACTCCCCTCTGGCGCAAAAGCCATCGCTCCTTTCAAAAACCACTTGCCTATTCCAGTAAAAGAGGCTATAATATAATTGCGTCAACACGGAGCCGTGGTGTAGTCTGGTTAACACGCCGGCCTGTCACGCCGGAGATCGCGAGTTCGAATCTCGTCGGTTCCGCCATTTATTACGGAGGCGATTCAGGTAACTGAATCGCCTCTTTATTCTCCACCTCTTAATCATATACCTTTTTTCCTCATCCTGCCACTGCAAGATCCCAATCCAGCTACGTTTGATCCAAACTGGTCAACTGATCCCAAAAGATGTCCAGTTCACACATCTCTTCTTCTCCCAGCCAGTGGGTACAGCTGGCACAACTCCGCTCCTCTGCCCACTGGGATGCTTGGTAGGAACTGCACGTCTGTCCCACCATCTCCAGATCGGATAAACTCGGCATGGCAACAGCCCCTTTCCCGTTTTACGCTAGTATGACCGGAAGGAGGCTGAAGTATAAAGGGCCCTTCACTCGAAGGGCCCCGTTTTTTATTCTGTTAAAGCATCTTCCACCGCTGCCATGATTGCTTTGCTGGTAACCGTTGCCCCGCTAACTATATCCACTTCCCAAGACTGGGCTGCAATGATAGCCTCAGGTAACTGTTCAAAAGCATCTTGGGCAATAAACGGTGTTTCATACTCCTCCACAATCTCAATTGCGGTGATAGCCCCACCTGCTACCGTAACTTCCAGCACAAGCTTACCGCCAAAACCTTCTGCAGTGCCGGTGTGGACACCATCGGTGTAGCTGATGGAAGCTTTCCCAATGGCCTGTTCAACTGCCTGCAGCAGCGCCTGGCTGGTATAGGTTGCTCCGGAGACAATATCCACCTCGGTGCTTTGGGCTGCGAGAATCTCATCAACCAGCGTCTCCAAGGCCGGATCGGCTATGAAAGGTGTCTCTTGATGCGGCCTAACGTCGATTGCGGTAATCCTGCCGCCTTCGATGGTCACATCCACACCCAACTCACCCATAAACCCCTGGGCACTACCGAAGTAGACTCCGTCTCTGGGGCCCTCTTGGGCTGGAGCCCGCATGGACCATACTCCCGCCGAAACGAGGAGTAATGCGATGAATAATACCAGACTGATGTTTGTTCTTGTGCGCTGCTTGAGCAACAAATCTATCCCTCCAGATGTCCAGTTTTCAATATGCTCATGGCCTGAGCGGCATCCTTATCCCCTCGACCAGAGACATTTACAATAATAATCTTATCCTTACTGAGTGTTGGTGCCAGCTTGAGGGCTTGGGCAACCGCGTGGGCGCTTTCAAAGGCGGGAATGATCCCTTCCGTTTGGGACAGCTTCTGAAATGCGGCAAACGCTTCCTGATCATTTACCGGCACATACTCTGCCCGCCCTGTGGCATGGTAGAAACTGTGTTCAGGCCCCACTCCCGGATAATCTAAGCCCGCTGCCAATGAGTTGGTCGGGGCTACTTCCCCCTCCCCATCGATTAGGGCGTAACAGCGATAACCATGGAGTACTGCAGGTGTACCGAAGCTGATGGAGGCGGCGTGATTGCCCAGCTCAGAACCGGTACCACCCGGTTCACAGCCGATCATCTGCACCTGAGAATCCTCGTAAAAGGGGGCAAACAGCCCAATAGCGTTACTTCCACCGCCTACACAGGCGATTAAGTAATCGGGGAGGCGTCCGGCAGCTTCCATTATCTGCTCCTTCGCTTCCCGACCAATCACTGACTGGAAGTTCCGCACCATTTCGGGATAGGGATAGGGCCCCACCGCCGAACCTAACAGGTAAAAGGTGTTTTCATAGTTTTCAGCAAAGTCCACCAGGGCCGCGTCAACCGCGTCCTTGAGCCTCTTGCCGCCGGAGTCAACGCCCACTACCTTGGCACCGAGCAGTTCCATACGGAATACGTTCAGTTCCTGCCTGGCCATGTCTTCCCGGCCCATGTACACTGTACAGTCCAGATCCAAGAGGGCACAGGCTGTTGCGGTGGCAACTCCGTGCTGTCCAGCGCCAGTCTCCGCAATGATGCGGCGCACTCCCATCCTCTTAGCCAACAGGGCTTGACCCAGGACGTTGTTGATCTTGTGGGCACCGGTGTGATTCAGATCTTCCCGTTTTAGGTAAATCTGTGCACCGCCCAACTCTCTGCTCAGCCGTTCGGCGTAATAGAGGGGACTAGGCCGGCCCACGTAATGTTTAAGGTAATAGTCCAATTCTGCCTGAAACGTTTCGTCCTCCCAGATTTCCCGGTAAGCTTGGGCCACATGGTTCAAAGCCCGCTGCAAGTTCTCGGGCACGAACTGGCCCCCAAACTCCCCAAAGAAACCCTCGGACAACGTTTCAACTCTTCTCATCTCAACACTACTCATCTCTTCTCTNCTCTNCTCTTTTATTCAGTTTTTAGGAACCCGTTGAGCTACAGATTCCACTAAACCCTACTATAACACGAAAGCTGGCCAAATTCCAGCCTTGTGCGATCTTCCCTGATCATTCTCTCCACAGGGTTCTATTCCTTCCCATTAACACTAATTTACGAGAAATATAACCGCGTAGCGGGCCAAAAAGTCGTATTGAACCATGGCAGCTAGAATGCGCTCCGCATCTTCATCGCTGATGTAAACGCCTGTTTTGCTGGGACCTGCCACGCCAGTGGCTTTAATGATCAGGGGAGCATTGTAATCTAAATCGCCCTCCAAATCGAGGCGCCGCAGCAGTTCGGGTGTTAGTTCTGTACCGTAAGCCACAATGCCCCGCTCCTGTACATAATCTTGGGGAGCCAACACACCGCCGTAGATCAAAAGGCCCGATTCGCTGTAAATGCGGGGGCTGATGCCGCGTCTTACATCTAAATGGCGGGCATCGATCACAAGCCCGGTGTAAAACGGCCCTTCCTTGTCTATTTTCTCACTCCATTTTGCTGCGCTGCTCTGGGCTTCGCTCCGCGGGCCAACGGACAAGTCCCGCCAGAAGTAGCGGCCTTCCGGTTCTGCCCGCAATAACAACTCCCAGCGCAGGGGTCCAGCAGTTATAGCTTCAGTATTAAGGCTGATTTCCTCCCACTCTCCCGGGGAAGCGGACCCTTGGACACTTGCCAGTTCCACAACAGTTCCCCCCGGTTCAACCGCAGTCAGGGTCAGGGTGAAAACCGCATCGGGCAGAAAAGTCCCGTATTTTAGTTTTATGGTATACGCCCTGCCCACCTGCAGGGGCAGATCGATGCGCAACCCTTGTCCTCCACCTAGGTAAACTGGCGTACCATCTTCCATTATCTGAGCCTGAACCACACCGCTGAGAACAAAGGAGATTAAGATTACTGTTAAAATGCGACGCATAGACAATTCCTCCCAGCCCAGGAAAAACCATTCGTGCCGGTTTCCCCCACCTTTTGTATAATTAGCGTACCACAAAAGGGGGAATTATTCTTGACTAGAAAATGTTGGTTGTTAATGCTCATCCTTGTAGGCCTCTTGGCCGCCGGATGCTCTTCTACTCTGCCCAATTCGCTGCAGGGCGCGAACAATCCTCCCCTCTGGCTGGTAGATGGCTTCGATTTTCCAGTCGGTGATCCTGACGGTCGGGGCTGGGGCATTACGGGTTATAAATACTTAGACTGGAGCATTGTGAGCAACTCTTACCATCCCGGCGAAGACTGGAACATACCGGGAGCTGGCAACGGCGACTGGGGTGAACCGGTCTACGCCATTGCCAATGGCGAAGTAGTCTTTTCCGGTTGGAACAGTGCCATGGGCAACGTGGTTCTGATCAAACACAATTTGTCCCGCACGGAAGCGGTTTGGTCCCAGTATGCCCATTTGGATGTACGCATGGTGAAAACGGGCGACATGGTCACCCGCCGCCAGCAGATCGGTACGGTGGGCAGGGGCCCCAACAACCGTTTTGCCGCCCATTTGCATTTTGAAATCCGCAAAGCGGACCTGCCGGCCAATGCCTGGCCCAGGACAAACGGTGAACCTTGGGGCAGCGAACGGGTGAAGGATTATTGGCTCAACCCCAGTTTATTCATCCAACAGAACAGACCGTGGTAGTCTTTTACGAAGGAATGTAATAAAATAGGAAGAGAATAAGGAGGCGGTCTGGTGTTCTTAAGAAACTATCCCCTGTCCAATGTGACTTCCCTAGGTGTGGGCGGCCCGGCTGATTATTTCATCCGCCCCAGCACAACCGAGGAAATAATCGCAGCCCAGCGTTTTGCGCTGGAAAAAGACTATCCGCTGACCGTAATCGGTTATGGTACTAATCTGCTGGTGCGGGACGGCGGAATCAGGGGTGTAGTAATCCAGATCGCAGAGCCCTTTGCCAAGGCCAAGGTAGACAGGAACCTACTAACCGCCACAACAGGCTGCCTGTTCAGCTCGGTGAGTAAGCTTGCGCTGAGCCACAGCCTAAGCGGGCTTGAATTTGCGGTGGGTATTCCCGGCGGTATAGGCGGCGCCGCCTACATGAACGCAGGAGCCTACGGTGGAGAAATCGGGCCCCTGGTAAAAAGGGTGGACTTTGTCCAAGGCGGGGAGCTCCGGAGNTGGGAGGGGGATGAATACTCCTTTTCCTACCGTTCCAGCCGCCTGCAGACCGAAACGGAGAAGGCCATTGCCACCCAGGTTGTGTTCGAGCTCAAACCGGGTGAGNGGAAAGAGATCTTAACAAAAATGCTGGAGCTGCAGGAGCAGCGCCGAGCAAAACAGCCGCTGGAGTACCCCAGTGCGGGCAGTACGTTCAAGCGGCCGGCAGGTCACTATGTTGGGCCNTTAATTGAAGGTGCAGGCCTTAAGGGCCTGCGCATAGGCGGGGCTGAAGTTTCCCGCAAACATGCTGGTTTTCTGATCAGAGTGGGNGACGCGAAAGCGGCTGATTTCTTAAATTTGATCAAAGAAATTCAAAGGGTTATCTGGGAAAAACACGGGGTGCACTTAGAACCTGAAATCCGCGTTATTGGCGAGGATTAGGGGCTAGTGCGCCCTTAGTTTTTCTAGGTTCGATTTTAACTCTTGATACAACGCGCTATCCGGATCGAGCGTTTCCAACAAGGACCACACCCGGGCAACCTTCTGCTCATCAAAGCACTGCCCTTTGCGCAGATAGGGCTCGATAAGTTGGATTGGCTTCTGTCCATTATTATTGCCCGCCAGCGTCTCTTTGACGATTTTTTTGCAGTAACCCACGGGACAGCGTTTTCCCCGGCACCGCTCCTCTGCCAAACACAGCTCATTGAGCGCCTGATCCAGAACCTTCAACCGACGGGCAACCCCTTTTAGATCGGTTGCCTCACTGCGGGACTGGCGCAGGGGCGGCAGCAGAAGAATTAGGAGCAAAAAGAGGGGAGCCAACAGCACTAAACCTGCTTGGGCAGGGTTGATTAATCCGGACAGGACCGCCTGGATCAGATGGAAAAAACCGAATGCTATAAACACTCCACTGGAGATGAGTTTTAGGGCAAACTCGGGGATCCGTTCCCCCAGACGTACTCCTACCGCGATACCAACCAGGCTGGTTAGCACCATGCCTGTGACGGTGCCGAGCAGAACTGCGCCGGCGGACTGGGCAGAAGAAGCCAGGGCAACAGCAGTAAGCTGTGTCTTGTCCCCCAGCTCGCCTAAAAAGAAGGCGAGTGCCACCGCCAAAATCGGACTGCCGTTAAAAGAACGGTCCTCTTCGTCGGATGTACTCTGGGCGAAGAGACCCCATACGCCGAAACATAAAAACAGAGCGGCTGAGCCAAGTTTTATTAAGCCTAGAGGCAGGGCGCTGCCTAAATAGTAACCGATCAGTACCGCTAGGCCGTGGTTTAGAAAAGAGCCTGCCGCAACGCCTAAAAGCACCTGTTTGACCGAGTATCTTAAGGCAAAGGCCATGGCCAACAGCTGGGTTTTATCGCCCATTTCTGCCAAGAAAATTAACGCTGCCGCTTTTATCGTCTCGTAGAACATTGTTTTCCCCTTCCCTGAACATGTCCTAATTCTATCAAAACTCTATTCCTTTTGCTAAGATAAAATTCCGTTCCGCGGCTAGCAGGAATCTGCAACGGCGAACGGGTATTTATAAAAATATCGAGGGGAGGTAATGACATTGAGTACCATGTTTCAGAGCGGAGAGTTTTTTGTGCGGGTGCGCGTACGGGGAGAACGCCCCAAACTAACAGTTTGGAACAATGAAGGCACGAAAATCGTCAGCGAATTTATTAATTCGCCTACGCCTAATTTCTGGGAACAGATTGCTAGACTGACAAGTCGCGAAGTGGTAGACGATATTCTTGCCGCATTAGAATAATAGAATTTGAGCAGCCAACAGCCTTACTGACCCGTTCCCAGTAAGGCTGTTTCGAAAAAAGAGTTCAATCTCTCGGTTTGTTTCGGAGCCTTGGGTGAAAAGATTCACAAAAATATAAGGAGTACCACCAACTCTTTTATTAGAATTTGAGGGTATACCAATGTGGAGAGAAATTCTTGACATCATAATTGCCAGCGCGGAAGGCGCGTTTATTGAAGTTACGGCCTTTGTGGGAGCAGTCTTACTCATCTTCGGCTACATCGACTATCTCCTATCCGGTCGTTTAGTTCAGAAAATAGAAGATTCTAAGAAACTGCAGCCAGTAATCGGTGCCTTTTTGGGCCTTACCCCAGGCTGTGGTGGTGCCATTTTCGTCATGCCCCTTTTTCCCAGACGTATGGTCACCTTCGGCACCGTAAACGCCACGCTCCTGGCAACCATGGGTGATTCTGCCTTTGTGCTTATGACGGCCATGCCCAAGCAGTTTCTCCTGGCATCGGCCATCGCCTTTGTGGTGGCCATAATCGTCGGTTATCTTATTGACTTACTACCCTTGGGCGAACGCCTCTTGGAGAGGTACGAGGCCAGGCGGGAGAAGGCCGCAGCTCTTGCAGCTGTGGATCACGCTGAACTGGACCACGATATTTTCGTGCAGGAGACCGGGATCGACCACGAAAGCTGGGAACATATTGGGCATGCGGAAGGGGATGAAATCGACCTCATCCTCCACCATCAGCTGAGGGGACACCAACCGCCGGACAGCTTAGGTTACAAGTTGACCCACCAAGGCTTTGCCGTGTTTTGGGTGTTTATTGTCATTGGTCTAATCCTCGGCATACTCAGCATTTTCCAGGTAGATCTGAACGACCTCTTCATCCCCAACTTAGGCGCAATTTGGGGAACGCTGGGATCACTACTCTGCATTGTGCTCATGATCTTCAGCAATAAGTTCCTCAGCAACGAAAGCCACGAAGAAGAGGAAATGAAATTGGCCAGTCTAAAGGAGACATTCATCCACAACGCACAAGAGACTGCCTTTGTGGGTACTTGGGTTTTCGTCGCGTATTTGGCCTACGAACTCTTTGTACTACTTTTGGGTTCAGGCAGTTATGCGGCGGGGGAAGCTGCTATTACCGGCTTTCTCACCCAGACCGGCCTAATCTCGGTAATTATCGGAGTATTAGTGGGCGTCATTCCCGGCTGCGGACCCCAGATTATCTTTGTCTCCCTGTTTATCAGGGGTATGGTTCCCTTCTCGGCTCTCCTGGCCAATGCCATCTCGCAAGACGGGGATGCACTCTTCCCCTTAATTGCCATCGATAAGCTGTCTGCCTTCTGGGCCACGGTGGTAACAGGCGTAACCGCCCTGATCGTGGGGCTGATAGCCTATTGGGTGGAATTCACTCTGTTCTAAGGAAAAAGCGGGCGCTCGCCCGCTTTTTTATACCCATAGGTCCGCTTACTCCCCCATTTTCCCTGCCTCAATTGGGTGGTATACTTGTCGTAATATGTAAACAGCAAAGACGGGAGCTTGAACATGACCAACCCTCTCTACTTTCCATACGGTACAACTGAAATTGAGCACCTAAAGAGCCGGGACAAAAAACTGGGCGCGGCAGTCGATCTGATCGGCCCCATTAAGCGGGCGGTAAACCCGGACCTCTTCTCCGCCCTAATCAAGTCCATTGTTGGCCAGCAGATCTCCACCAAGGCCCAGGCCACCGTCTGGCAGCGCCTAACCGAACATTTTGCTCCCTTTGGACCTGAAACATTGGCCGCAGCTAAACTGGCTGAAATCCAAGGCTGCGGCATGTCGCTGCGCAAGGCTGAGTACATCCAAGGGATCAGTCAGGCTGTTTACAGCAAAGAGATAGATCTGAATGGGCTAAAAGGACTGCCCGACAAAGAGGTAATCTCCCAGCTAACCAAACTGAGGGGAGTGGGAGTGTGGACAGCTGAGATGCTGCTTATCTTTTCCCTTCAGCGCCCCGATGTGGTTAGCTTCGGTGATCTGGCTATCCAAAGGGGCATGCGCATGCTCTACCGGCACCGGAAGATCACTAGGCAGCTGTTTGAAAAATACCGGAGGCGTTATTCCCCCTACGGCACAACCGCCAGCCTTTATCTATGGGCGCTTGCGGGCGGTGCACTGCCTGATCTAACTGATCCTGCACCAAAAAGATAAAGGGAGACCTTTATTTCCGCCATCCCTCCCGCGCTGCTCGCCTATACTGCCAGGGCCAGCGCTCCGCTTCAAGGGTATTCTCCAACACCCAATAAGGATTCCTTAAGAGTTCCCTACCCAAGGCCACAAAATCCGCCCGCTGGCGTGAGATAATGTCCTGGACAAGCTCGCACTGGGTAATGAGTCCCACTGCAATGGTAGGTATCTCCGCTTCTGTTTTCACTTTCTCCGCAAAGGAAACTTGATAGCCTGGGCTGAGCTCGATGGGGGCTGGCAGGAGACCGCCGGAGCTCACATCGATCAGGTCAACCCCTTTGTCCTTTAGAGCCCGACTTATTTTCACCGTATCTTCAATGGTCAGGCCGCCTTCTAAATAATCTACCGCCGAGAGCCGCACCGAAAGGAGTTTATCCTCGGGCCACACTTCCTTGACCGCATCTACAATCTCCAACAGAAAACGCATGCGGTTCTCGAACGAGCCGCCATATTCATCTGTCCGCTCGTTAGTGAGGGGAGAGAGGAATTCGTGAATGAGATAACCGTGGGCAGCATGGATCTGCACCAGGTCAAAACCGGCTGCATCAGCCCGCCGGGCACCTTCGCGCCAGCTGGCCACCACTTCCCCTATTTCTGCCACGGTGAGCGCTTTAGGCACGTCCATGTCTGGAAATGGTATGGCCGATGGAGCTACCAGCTCATCGCCGTAGCTTTTGCGGCCTCCGTGGGCGATCTGAATACCCATCACTGCCCCCTGGGCCTTGCAGTAATCCACAATTCTGCTCAAACCATCCACTTGGGCGTCATCCCAGACGCCCAGGCAGTTGTTGCTCAAACGCCCCCGTTTCTCCACCGCTGTTGCCTCTAAGATAATTAAGCCAACGCCACCCACGGCCCGGGTACCGTAGTGAATGAGGTGCCAATCGGTGGCCAAGCCATCCTCTGTTGCACTATACTGGCACATGGCCGGCATAACAATCCTGTTGCGGATGACCGTGTTTTTCAGTTCATAAGGTGTAAGCATTTAACCCCTCCTTCAAAAGCACATTTCTCATCGGCACCGTTTATTCCTCCCTTTTCCGCAGCCTACCTGCCACCCTCTACCAAAATGTACATATCTCCCCAGGCAAGGAACTTGGGGCAGCTAGAGGGAATGGTCTCAGAGAAGTAAAGGGGATGGAAATGAGAAAACCAACGCTTTTGCTAGTATTCCTCTGCACCCTGCTTTTGACGGGCTGTGTGCAGGTTGGAACCGGTACTTATTGTTTGAGGCTAGGGATGCAGGGTNAGGGAACAGTGGAACCTAATGCTGTTCTCACTTACGCCGAGCCCACATTGGTGAGCGTTTCAGCGGTGCCTGAACCCGGTTGGTCCTTTGTCAGGTGGGATGGGCCTGTGGCAGATCCGTTCGCTCCAGAAACTACCGTCTTTGTGGAACGGGACACTACTGTGCAGGCANTTTTTGCCGAAGACTCAGCCGTAGAAATTGCCCTTCCCCCCGGTGGGATGATCCCACGACCCCAAAGACCCGGAGGAACAGCCGATATTGAGTACATCATGCTCCACGCCATCAGCGATGCTGCTGCTAACCCCGCCAATCCCTATGAAATGGACAGAATCGCGGCCANCTTTTGGGAGTGCGGCGTGGAAGCCCATTATGTAATTGACCGCTCCGGTACAGCTTACCAGTTCGTCCGCGACGACAGCACTGCCCGCCATGCGGGCCGCGGCTCCTGGGCAAAAGATCCCCGCTTGACTAATAACATGAACCGCTATGCCTTGGGAATTGAAATTCTGGGCATTGGCACAGAAGGGGAAATGGCGGGGGTGATTGGGGCCCAGGCCAACAGCCGCATATCAGAAGGAGATCGGGGCTTTACGGACGAGCAGTACGCCGCACTGAATGGGCTTTTGAGCCTGTTAACCAGTCGCTATCACATTCCGGCCGATAGGATCATCAGCCACGAGGAGTATGACCCGGGCCGCAAATGGGATCCGGGAGATCTTTTTGAATGGGAAAGAATCAGGCTGCAATAAAAAAACCCTCCGAGGGAATAATAACCAATGGGAGGGAACGCACATGTCCAAGCACTACTTGAAGTATGGCGGCGTGCATTTTGTAAACAACGTTTCGCCGGAAGAAATCAACCGCTTTGTCAACAGCCTGTCTGAGGAAGAGCGTTCCTCGCTCTACAACGTAGTCACCCTGCTGCGGGAAGAGGGCCTGATCAGCCTCATTGACGACGACATAACCACCATCGATCACAGCGCAGAAGAGTTCTTGGTACCCAACGCCGGGGACGAATTAAAGTAAGCCGTTGCGGGCAGGACAAGGGTAAAGCGGGTGCCTATGTCTTCACGGCTCAAAACTTCCAGATGACCACCGTGACGTTCCGCAATCCATTTAGCGATGGACAAGCCCAGTCCGGTACCCCCTGTGGCCCTAGCCCGCGAATCATCTGCCCGGTAAAAGCGCTCAAAGATGTGGGGTATATCCTGGGCTGGAATGCCTATGCCCGAATCCTGCACCACGAAGTGCACATCCTTGTCGCTGCGAAGGACCCGTAGTCTAATCTCGCCACCTGCCGGCGTGTACTTGATAGCGTTATCCACCAAAATCCGCACTGCCTGTTTGATCAAACCCTGGTCGGCGGAAACCCAAACCTCCCCAGCCTCCACCACGAATTTGTGGTCCGAGTCTATCATCTGGGTTTCGTTGTAGATTGTCTGGGCAAGGGCACCTAAATCGAAGTGTTCCAATTCCAGCTGAAGCGTCTGGTTATCACCCCTGGCCAAGAACAGCAGCTGTTCCACCAGTTCCTGCATGTTGGCCGCTTCTTCCTTGATGGCATCAATTGATTCCTGCAGTGCCTCCGGATCGTTTTTTCCCCACCTATCGAGCAAATTCACATAACCCTGAATGGCAGCTATGGGCGTGCGTAGTTCGTGGGACGCATCGGAAACAAAGCGTGCCTGCAAACGATAGGACTGGTTGATCCGCTCCAGCAGACTGTTAATGGCGCTAGCCACGCTTTTCAGCTCGTCCTGGGTTGTATCCAGATCGATACGCGTATCCAGGCGGGCTGCATTAATCTCATCAAGTGTACCTGCCAGAGCCTCCATCTCCTGCACCGAGAGGGGTCCCTTCTCCTTAGAGAGGGTTTGGGCCTGAGCAGCCAGATCGGAAATGGGCTGGAGTACGGTGCGGATCAGCCTGGCCTGGGTAAAAATGGCCTGCACCGCGTGGAATACTTGGTAAACCAGGAGCACCAAAAGGATGATCTTTAACGCCCAGATCCAAGGGGCAAACTGAACGGCAATGCGGTAGTAGATACCGTCCAATTCCAACTGGAATTGGTATTCCAGCCTGTCAAATAGGTTGTAAAAGGGGGTTCCTGCTTCTGCATTTAGAACGAAATTACGCCTGGCTGAAGCTGTTTCAGCCGGGAAAAAGCCGCTATAAGGCTCGGGCACGCTCCAGCCTATGCCATGCTCCTCAACTCGTTCGATCACCACACCGCCCAGCCCAACCAGGCCCGGTTCCTCTGCAATGCGAGGGCCTTCTTCGGCCAACAGGCGTACCGCTTCCACAGCGGACCGCTCCCCGGACAGCACAAGCACCACTGCTGATGTGCCGAGGAAAAAAATGTTCAACAGCAAGAAGGTGCCGATCAAGCGCACCCAGAGTTGAACACTTAGCTTAGAGGCTATGGAAAAGCCGATGGTATGAACCCGTTCTTGTTTAGTCCTCATCCCGAATCACATATCCCACTCCACGTACAGTGGAAATCAATTTGATATCGAACACTTCATCGATCTTGCTGCGCAAAAAGCGGACGTAAACGTCCACTGCGTTCGTTTCCCCTTCGAAGTCAAAACCCCACACGTTTTCCAGAAGTGTCTCCCTCGACATTACCAATCCCTTGTTTTCCAACAAATACTGGAGCAGATCAAACTCCCGCTTTGTCAGTTCTACCGGTACCCCGTCAACCGTTACCTGGCGCCTACCCACATCCATCATGAGTCTNCCGGCAGTTAACACCTGTTCTTCCGGCCTCAGAGTCTGTTTNCGCAGGGCGTTACGGATACGGGCCAGGAGCTCTTCAATGGCGAAGGGTTTGGTGATGTAGTCATCTGCTCCGCTGTCTAAACCGGAAACCTTGTCCACCACACTATCCCGGGCAGTGAGCATGATCACAGGAACGGAGGAACTGCGCCTCAATCTGCGCAGCACCTCCATCCCGTTGAGTCCCGGAAGCATTATGTCCAGGAGGATCAGGTCGAACTTGCCGGAGGCGGCCATCTCCAGGCCGTTGCGGCCATCAAACGCTTTGCTCACTTCGTAACCCTCGTGGGTTAACTCCAGCTCCACAAAGCGGGCAAATTTCTCTTCATCTTCAATGATTAGAATTTTGGGTTTGATGANAACCGCCCCCTACAAGTTAATCAACCTCGTGTTTGGTCACAAACTGATAATGGAACCCGAAGAACAAGCCTGCGATCACAGCCGCAATGGTGAGCCAGGGCGCAAAGATTAGGAGCAGTACCAGGATGGTCACCGGGAAGCTGAGGACATGTTCCTTATCCCTCAGGATCTCGAAGTCAATGCTGTTGCCCTTTTGAAAGAGCCCATAGAAGAACTTCCAGACCTTATCCAGTGTTTCCTTGAAGGCACTGAACTGTTTCCCATCATCTTCCCGCTCGTCATACCCTCCGCCTACAGGCTCTTCTACCTGTTCGCTGCGGTAGTAGCCTCCGCCCTGGGGCGGCCTTACCTTGCCCTGCCGTTCCAGGTAAATAAGGGCCTCCAGCAAATCGCCGTCCGCTTGCTCGTACGCCTCCCTAGCCTCATCATAGCTTACCTGAGCCCGTTCACGCAACTTTTCAATCTTCTCGAGTTTTTCCATCTCCANGACCCCTTTCCAATTGATGTCAACCTAATTGTACCGAGGCTGCCTTTAACACCAATTGGAAGTAAATTAAAANCAGATTAAAAGCGAATTAGGCCTCGCTTGAAGGCGAGGCCCGGTTTATCCTAACCTAGAATGGGAATTGGTAGTCTAACCCCAATTCCTCAACAAGCTGCTTCATTTCCTTCTGGAGGCTCTCGCCAATGGGCACACCGTTCTTTGTCCTATCCAGCGAAGTTAGGTATTCTTTTTCACCTGCTGTGTAAATCCGCTCTTTACCNGGTGCAGTGCCGGAAGCCCGCAGTTCACGCAAGATGTCGCCGGTGATCCGTTTAAACTCATCCAACTCAATGAACGATTCAATGTCGATGGCTATGAAGAAGTGGCCAAGGGCATGGGGGGCTGGTTTGCCATCCTTCAGGCCCGAAAGGGCATGGAGGAAAGCGCCGCCCTGTAGGGCCGCAGACAGGATCTCTACAACCGTGGCGTAGCCGTAACCTTTATGACTGCCCGACTCTTCTGTTATGCCGCCGAGGGGAGTAAGGGCTGCTTCCTTAGTCACCAAATCTTTCAGGATTTGATGGGTGTCGGTGCGGCTCTTGCCATCGCTGCCGATTACCCAACCTTCAGGAATTTCCTTGTCATACCTGGCGTAAACCTCGATCTTACCCCGCTGGGCGGTTGAGGTAGCGCAGTCCAAGAAGAAGGGAAATTCCTCATCGGTGGGCATTGTGAACGTCAAGGGGTTGGTTCCCAGCATGGGTTTGACCCCAAAGGTGGGCGCAATGGACGGCCGGGCGTTGGTGCCGGTAATGCCAATCATACCTTCTTTGGCACACATTAAAGTATAATAACCCGCGATACCGTAGTGGCTGGAGTTGCGCACCGCAACCATACCCATACCGTATTCCTTGGCCTTTTTAATGGCCATTTCAGTTGCCCGTACCGAAATGACGTGACCCATACCGTGGTTACCATCCAAAACAGCAGTGGTGGGTCCTTCCTTCACCACATCNATTTTCGTAACGGGATTGAGAATTCCCTGTTTGATACGGGTGTAGTAGATGGGCTTCAGGCGGCTGATCCCGTGGGAGTCAATACCAAGCCTGTCTGCCGTGACCAGAACATCGGCTACGATCTCCGCATCTGCCTGCGGCACACCCACTCCGGTCAAAACGTCAATCATAAACCTCTCCAGTGTTTCTAAATCAACGCGAGGGACGTTCGTTGTGGCCTCCATTTAAACACTCCTTTGCATTTTGTTTACATTTCGCTTATTCACTATCACAACCGATTTTCCTTTTCTGTTCCTCCCAAACCAGTGANAAAAACAAACTATGTAATCCATTCTTCTGTTAATATTATAACACAATAGCCCATGTCTTTTGCCCTCAAAAAAACTCGAAGAAGCGGGATCAACAAATGTTACAGAACCTAAACGAATCATATGGGAGATCGCTTGAATGGCATTCAAGCGATGAGCCC
>JGI24707J26582_10000455_pt1 | contig 31363 bp, 26 predicted proteins | sample BioPla1DNA1_FD_26582 | JGI IMG/M metagenome (IMG submission 26582)
AGAACGCCGGAATATATCGTCGCAATTCGTCCGCTTAAAAATGGTGTAATTTCGGATAGCGATATGACGCAAAGTATGATACATGATTTTCTGCGTAAAGTATGCGGCAATTTCCTATTCAAACCACGAGTGATTATATGTGTTCCGTCGTTCATTACCGATGTAGAATCGAGGGCGGTATTTGAAGCGGCAAGGAGTGCCGGAGCTAGAAAAGTTTATTTAATACAGGAGCCTATTGCTGCACTTTTAGGAACGGGGAAAGATATTTCCGAACCACGTGGCAATATGATAGTCGACATTGGCGGTGGCACAACAGATGTTGCAGTTATATCCATGAATGGAATTGTCGCTGCTAAATCCATTCGCATAGCGGGGAATAAATTTGACGAGGCATTAATTAAATATATTAATAACAAACACAAAATTTCCATCGGGGAAAAGACCGCCGAACAAGCAAAGATGCAAATTGCAAACGTTTACGATGCAATAGGCAAGAAAAAGATGGTTGTTAGAGGGCGGCATTTAATTGAGGGGTTGCCAAGTCAAGTTGAGATTACAGATATTGAAGTTGCTCGTGCATTGAAGCCCGTAGTGTCGGAAATTGTCGCTGCTATTAGGTCGGTAATGGAGCAGACACCGCCCGAACTTGTCGGTGATATTCACGATACTGGTATCATATTAACTGGTGGTGGCGCATTGCTAAATGGGCTTGATCGTTATATTGAAAGGGAGATTAATGCACCGTGCAATATTGCTGAAAATCCTATTGAATGCGTCGTTAGAGGAACAAGCATAGCATTTAATAAAATTAGCGAATTGCGTGATGGATTTGAGATGATCTCACAATATAAATATAAGTAATATTTTCTACAAGTCTTTCGATATACAGTCCCTGACCAAATTATGGTTAGGGATTTTTTGATTTATTCGGTATAATTCTTTGGAAGTTCTTTATACTATCTAATGTTAATTGCATAACGCAAGAACACAAATAAATGGTAGGAGGAATTTAAATGGCAAACTTAACATCAAAAGAATTGACTGCAATTGAAGATCAACTATCGTCAGAACAAACGATGATAAAGAAATACCAGATGTATGCTCAGTCATGCACGGATCCTCAATTAAAGCAGAAGTGTGAGCAAATAGCAATGAAGCATCAAGAACATTATCAGAAACTTTTCAACCATTTAAATTAGGAGGGAATATAATGCAGGGAAATCAAAACTTCGCAGATAAAGAAATGATGCATGATGCATTAATTTCTCAAAAATTTTTAACTGATGACTACAATATTTTTACAAATGAGTGTGCCACTCCACAGGTTAGGGAATCATTCAAGTGCATATTGAACGAGGAGCACGAAATCCAGAATGAAATTTTCAATGAAATGCAATCACGGGGATGGTATCAGGTGAAGCCAGCAGAACAGCAAATGGTCGATCAAGCTAAGCAGAAATATTCGAACATGAATGGATAGCCTAGTAAGCATAAAGANAATCGCATTGCCAGATGGCATTGCGATTATTTTTATAAAATTTAAGTCCTAGCATATAATGAGGGTAGCTTATGCAGAATTAATATGTCACAAAAAGATTGTGAAAAAAACTACAATATTATCATTGAAATTAGGTAAGAAATAAGGTATAATAAGATGAATGCCGTTTAAGACGGACTAAAAATAAAGAAAAGGAGAATATCATGGATTGGGGTTATATAATTTCCATAACAATTATCGGGATATTGGTTGTATTTTCAGCACTAATTCTACTTGTACTGTTTGTACAGTCAATGGGGCTAATATCCACTAAATCATCAAATAGGGATAAGAAAGATAAAGATGCTCCCACCGATAAGGGGCCTGCTAACATAACAAAAGAACAGAAGCCCACAACAACTCAGAATATATCACCGGTAGTAAACGATGATATAGACAGTGAAATTGTAGCTGTAATCACAGCGGCGATTTCACAAATGCGCTTGAAAGAGGGTAACACAGCCGGATTTAAGGTGAAAAANATAGCAAGAGCTAGCAACCCACGCCCGATTTGGGGACTAGCTGGGATACAAGAAAATACGAGAGCATTTTAAAAAATAAGAAGGGGAACAGATATGATAGATATACTTATAGAAACTGTAAAAGACCTAGCGATAACGTCAGGTCTATATAACTTATCTTGGCAACAGGGCATAATGCTTGCGATATCACTCGTGTTGATGTACCTAGCAATTGCAAAGGGATATGAACCATTATTGCTATTACCAATAGCATTCGGTATGATGCTCACAAACTTACCATTAGCGGAATTATATCATCCTGAATTATTTGCCGGGACGGAATTAGATATTATAGAAGTTGTGAAAAAGGGCGGCTTAGTCGACTTCTTATATTTAGGTGTAAAGCTTGGGATTTTCCCGCCGCTTATATTCCTTGGGATTGGTTGTATGACGGACTTCGGTCCGCTAATTGCCAATCCAAAGAGCTTCCTACTAGGTGCGGCGGCTCAATTCGGTATATTCGGCGCATTCCTTGGAACAATGGCATTGAGTCCACTTCTTGGCTATACATATGCTGAGGCAGGGGCAATTTCAATCATTGGTGGAGCTGATGGACCCACAGCTATCTTTGTAACGGGTAAGCTAGCTAGCCATCTTCTAGGGCCGATTGCCATTGCAGCATATTCATATATGGCGCTAGTGCCGATAATACAGCCACCTATTATGAAGGCGCTAACTACTAAGGAAGAGCGTGGCATCGTAATGGGACAACTACGTGAAGTATCTAAGAAAGAAAGGATTATATTCCCGATCCTAGTTACTTTAATTGTTTCACTTCTAGTGCCGTCGGCGGCAATTTTAGTTGGAATGTTAATGCTTGGTAACCTATTTCGTGAGAGTGGAGTGGTCGATAGATTAGTAAAAACTGCTCAAAACGAACTGATGAACATAATTACAATTTGTCTTGGAATTTCAGTTGGTGCGACGGCAACAGCGGCGAACTTCCTATCACCTAAGACGCTTGGAATCGTTGCAATTGGTCTTACTGCTTTTGCAATTGGAACTGCGTCAGGAGTGCTATTCGGCAAGCTTATGTGCAAGCTATCCGGCGGAAAGATTAACCCACTTATCGGATCCGCAGGTGTGTCGGCAGTACCGATGGCGGCAAGAGTATCGCAAAAAGTTGCTTCTGATGAGAATCCGCATAACTTCCTACTCATGCACGCAATGGGGCCTAACGTTGCTGGTGTTATAGGATCGGCAGTAGCGGCTGGTGTCTTAATCAGTGTATTTGGATAATTAGTGCTAAGTTATAATGATTACGCTTTATTATGCTTAACAAGCATATTGACATAAAAAATGACATATTAAGGAGAAGGTAGAATGAAAAAAATACTAGCTACATCACTAATTGTATTTATGGGAATGTCACTTTTCGGTTGTTTGACTAAACCGGACGATGAATCAACAGGAACAGAAGAAACAACTCAGCCGACGACTCTAACTACTGAGCAGACAGAAGAGGATTCGGCAGAGGCAAACGACGAAACAGATCAGGAAGATGATGACAAAGATGAGGACGATGAAACTAAGGACAACAAAGACCAAACAAGTTCTGGAGATATTACTCCTGTAAAAAGCAGCATGGAATCACCTGCAAAGGTTGGCGATTGGTTAGAAACTATGCGTTATGCGGTGGCAGACAGTAGTGACCATATTGTTTATTATCGTATTACAGAAATAATTCGCTATAATGATGAGGTACAGGCGAAGATAGATGAATATAACGACGATAATCACCTATTCAGATTTGATCCATTGGAGAGAGATGACCTAGAGTATTGTTTGTTTAAATATGAGGTATACTTTCCTGAGGATTTTCCATCTAACGATATTGGAATCCTTTCTGCTGATTTGTCATTCTCAGTACGATCATCTGAAGGAAGTAACATTAGAGCAAACGGTGTTTCATACATAGGAATATCGCAAACATATAATATGGGGGCTTCACCCGATGCTAAAGAGCTGTTTGCTGGGGATACATTCACAGGCGGCGAGCAATTATTTGTAATGGTTAAAGATGTAGATGAGTACAATATTGAGAACAAGTACACCGATGATAATGGTGAGGAAGTTGTAAACTATATTAAAGGTGAATAAGCGGACGATATATAGATAAGAATATATATGCAGAAAATTCCCCTTAGACAAAAAGTCTGGGGGAATTTTTTGTTGTTTTATGAAACTTTTAATATTGATCAGTTTTGATAATACTCACTTGAAATCCCTAACTATCATATGCTGACAATTCCGAGGCAATTTTTTTATTTTAGGTATTCTTCAAGTTGGCGGCTGTTCGGTGGCANATCNTCAGCATACACTCTGCCGAGTTCATAGCTATTGTCGGCTTTAATGTCAGCAATTTTTAGCCGCATTGTGAGCCCTAATTTACATCCTTTTTGCCCTAGCAATTTAAATGCATTCTCATTATATTCACTATACGGATGGCTAATCACCCACGAATCTGCGCTAATTATATCATTCCAATATTCTAGTGATGCATCTATATCATGATTAATCCTATCCGAATCGGCAATACCCGAACCCGATGGGATATCATATCTTAAACCGAAATTCATGCCATTTTTCTTCATTACCTTGATTTGCTCACGTGTTAAATAAAGTCGCCGTGAAAAGCTATTTTCATCAATGCCGACAAATTCTCGAAACAAATCACTGAGTATTAAACTACTTAAACTTTCATTAAGTTCCGATAATAGCAATCTTTTGACGAATGCAGTAGATGCATTATCAAATCGATTAGGCACTGCGAATTCGTTATATAGAACATCATTTTCTTCAATATCGTACTCAAGTCCACGATAATAATCAAGCTTTTTAAAGACACTTTNGACAAGTATATCAATCTTTGCGACGGCGAGGATAAAGTGCAATTTATTAACATCTAGGAGTGTATTATCACGAATGCAATGTGTAGGTAAAAAGAAGGAAGCCTGAATTTTTCTATCGCTAAGAAGCGGAAAAACATTCGTATAATGATCGATATACCCATCATCGAATGTTAATAAGGCGGCATTNGGTGGTAAAGTCCGTCCTGTAGTTACGGCATTAATTAGGTGGTCCATAGTGATAATTCTAAAATGCTCTTGCATGAAGTCAAGTTGCATTTTGAACATATTTGCACTAATCGCCCTAATATTAGGGTAAGCAGTGGTATTCTCATCATGGACAAAATGATATCTAATTATAGCGACTTTGTTTGTATCATATAATGGCATCTTNTGCTCCTTTCATTGACAACAACATCCTTATAATTCAATGATATAGTAAAAGTNTTTGCTTGTCAATATCCCATGTCCGTAGTTTGACAATACTCTAATTCATATGGTAAAATTGAAGTCAATAAAATATGCTTATTATCGGAGGTATTTATGAGAAAGAAGCGAATTGCTGAATCAAGATCCGTTTTGTCGGATGTAATGTTGCCAAGCCAAGCGAATCCCGCTGGCAATGTTCACGGTGGTGAAATAATGAAGATGATGGACACTTGCACAAGTGTAGCTGCAATGCGTCATGCAAGGGCGAATGTCGTCACTGCCCGTGTCGATGAATTGGTGTTCTATAACCCGATATTTGTAGGACAACTAGTTATATGTGAGGCCGAACTTGTATTTGTAGGTAGAACATCAATGGAAGTTAAGGCAACGGTAAAAGTAGAAGATATGACTTGTGAGAATTCGGCGAAAATTGCACTAACTGCATTTTTTACCTTTGTTGCGCTTGATTGCGATCAGCAACCGTGTGAAGTTCCACAACTCAAGCTCGAAACTCCTGAGGAAGAATTAGCATTTAAAAAGGGCGAAAAAAGATATCTATATCATAAGAGAAAACGTGAAAAACCCTAAATCAAATAAAATGAAAAAATTGAGGATACAGTAAATGAAGAAGCTATTTTTAGTTACAATTATATTAACTACGATTTTAACCAGCTGTAATTTTAGTAAGGAAGGGACTCAAAATATGAGCAAGAAACACAGTATTGACCCTAATAAACCTGTTATCGCCCTAACATTCGATGATGGACCGAACACTACAACCACGATTGAAATGCTTGATAAACTTGAAAAATATGATGTTGTTGCATCATTTTTCGTAATTGGTAATCATATCAATGACGATACTAAAGACGTCATAAAAAGAGCATATGATATGGGTTGTGAAATTAATAATCATTCACGCACCCACAAATCCATGACGTCGTTAACCGCACAGGAAATTAAAGATGAGGTTGAATTTACTGATGACAAAGTATATGAAATCACGGGCGAACGAACGAAGTTTTTCAGGCCACCCTATATTGCTACAAATGATGTTGTATATGATTCGATTGATATGCCTTTTATTTGCGGCTATGGAGCGACTGATTATGAAGAAAAAGTATCACCGCAGGAGCGCTCATCTAAAATATTAGAGCAAATTTCCGATGGCGGCATAATCCTTCTACATGATTTTGAGGGGAATGACAAAACTGTCGAAGCTATGGATTTGCTGATTCCTGCGTTAATTGAACAGGATTATCAATTTGTTACGGTGTCGCAACTTTTCGATGTTAAGGGTGTTGTGCCGAGCCAAGAAAATGGTGTAATATACACTATCGTAGAATAAAAGGAAAATTATACTTGACGAAATAAGTTCTATAGTATATAATAAAATACATATTACCGCTTACCGTCTGCGGAATACAAATGTACGATGAATGCATTCGATCCTACTTCTGCTTTTGCTGAAGTAGGATTTTTTTGTTCAAATAAATAATAAAGATAGGTGTAATTATTACACCTATCTTTATTATAATTTATGGTTTTTCTCTAGATTAAAGCGGATTAATTAGTTTAATTGGATCTACCCATTTTCCATCTTTTTTAACACCGAAATGCAAGTGGGGACCTTCCTCTACTTCAATTTCAGCGGTTTCGCCAACGGATCCGATAACCTGCCCCGCTTTAACTTCTTGATCAACTTTCACTGTGACGCCTGCGGATAAATTGCAATAATGCGCCTCTAGCCCATCACCATGATCAATTACAATACACACTCCCCATAGAGGATCTTCCTTAATTGCCTTGACCGTGCCGTCCGTCATTGATTTAACATTGTCACCAATTGTAGCGGCAATATCGACGCCGTCGTGCGTTTTCCAAGACCCAAGTGTCTTAGATTTTACAAGTTCGCCATCGCTGAATGGATTGATGATTTCGCCGTTAATCGGCATCACCATAGGTTGAGGGTTCTTAATCGGCTTATTTGCAGGTTTAGTGGAAATAGTTTCTTTTTGTGATGTTGTTGTCGTCGTTGCCTCCGTTGCCGTTGTAGTAGTTGTGTCTTTTGGGATGTCATGCTGCTTGCGATCGACAGCATCGGCATCGTCATCGTTGGGGAATCCCCATTCATTTTGACTCGATGTAGTGACATGCATATTTAAATTCTGGTCATCGCTAGACAGTCTATCTAGTGACCGATTATAAGCTATGAAAGCAGCAACCCCAATAGCTAATAGACTACAAAATAATGTAATGTAGAATCCTTTTCCTGCGACCATTTTTGAGAACCTTGAGTCTGAGAAGTTTATTTTTTTCATTTTGCGTTCTTTCCTTTCAGAAAATACTTGTAGCTTTTTATACTAATTTTTCACCACTCTAAAAGTAGTTTTAACAGCTTTTACTGTTTTATGCTATGATAATTTAAATTTTATTGATATTTATTTTTACTGGTGAATTTACCGGCATGAATATCTAGTTAATATTATTTTGGACTGATTTACTAAATTTATACTAAAAAGCATGCAAAAAAACCCCATGCTAAGTAGCACGGGGCGAAGAATTTATTATAATTCGATTATGATTTAGACTCTTTGCGTTTAATGTATATAAGATTTATATTCAGATTATTTCGTCTTACCGATTTAACATCGAAGCAATTTAATGAGCTAATGAAAGGCGTAAGCTTAACAAATCCATAGTTACGAACGTCAAAGTCAGGGAATCGCTTAATGAGAGTATTCCCAATATCGCTGAGCGGACTCCATCCATCATCGTCGGATGTTTCATCAACTATTGATAGGATTGCATCTTTAACGATTTCACGAGGCGTCACAACAGCATCGAGGGGCGTTGTCCCATTTGTATTTGCATCAGCGGATCCCTCTTGCTCATTACCATTGAATACAAGACTCTTTGCTAACACTTCAAGATATTTGAATTTGTTGCACGCTGTAATGAAGGGTGTTGGAGTCTTTCTTTCGCCCATTCCTACTACATACATACCCGATTCACGCAATCGTGATGCTAACCGGGTAAAATCGCTGTCACTTGATACTATGCAAAATCCCTCAACATTACCCGAATATAAGATGTCCATAGCATCGATAATCATTGCTGAGTCGGTAGCATTCTTACCTGTAGTGTATCCGTATTGCTGGATTGGAGTTATCGAATGGTTAAGAAGTATGCTTTTCCATGAACTAAGAGCCGGCTTAGTCCAGTCACCATAAATCCTCTTATATGTTATTATACCGTCATTTGACAATTCATCAAATATGAATCTAATATACTTGTCGGATACGTTGTCCGCATCAATAAGCACGGCAAAACGTCTGTCATTCATAATTTTAGCCTCCTGTATTATAAATCGTAAATACCACAAAGGTTAATTCGCAATTTTTGTCTTTAAATCTCATACATTCACTAGCACTCATATCGCACAGATAGATTATTAGTTTAACATATAAGCACTATATTCATTTACACTATAACATAAATATGTGCTAATTGCAATAACAAAGACTATACTGACGTTTTGAATATTGTAGTTGACCCTAAACGATAAGATGATATATATTATGCACTATAAAATACCTACTATCATATGATGTAATACCATTTATTTCTATTTGGAGATTGATAATTATATGGAGGTAATACCATTGCCTAATAAAAATGAAAAAACATTTTTAGTCGCTGGCGGGGACTTGCGGCAAATATATCTAGCCAATTGTCTTGCGACTAAATACAAGGTATATGCAGTCGGCTTTTCAAGGAATCTTATGGAATCGAATAATGTTATCTTACTTGATAGCAAGCTAAAACTTGATAAAAGGGTGGATTGCATCATTTTACCGATACCAGCAACTACGGACGACATAACAGTTCATGCGCCTTATTCGGGTGGCACGATAGACCTAAAAGGGATTCTATATATGTTGAAAAGGGGCGGAACAGTTTTCGCTGGGAAAGCAACAGAAGAGCTCAAAAGGCTCTGCGAACAGAACGAACATACATTAATTGATTATCTTGGTCGTGAGGAATTGTCGGTGCTCAATGCAGTCCCAACTGCTGAGGGCGCCATTCAGATAATGATGGAAGAAATGGCGACAACTATATTTGAGCAAAATGTTCTTGTCGTCGGTCATGGTAGAATAGCAAAAGTCCTAATGCGATATTTATCTGCTTTCGGTGCGAATGTCGACGTTACAGCACGTAAATATGCAGATTTAGCATGGGCTGATATAAANGGTTGCACGGGTATTCATCTGTCAAAGTTAACACCTTACTTAGGAAAATATGATGTAATTTTAAATACCGTACCAGCGATGCTCTTTGATGAGGGCAAATTAGCCATGATTAAAAAAGAATGCCTTGTCATCGATTTAGCCTCCAAGCCCGGCGGCGTTGATTTCGATATGGCGAAGAATATGGGCATAAAAACGATTTGGGCACTATCACTCCCGGGGAAGGTAGCACCAATAACCTCCGGTAAGATAATATGCGATACAATCCTTAATATTTTGGATGAAAGGGGTGAAAGTTGATGTATGGAAAACTGGAGGGGAAAAGAGTAGGATTTGTAGTATGCGGTTCATTCTGTACGTTTGTTCCCGCATTCGAACAAATGAAGAGGCTGGTTGCTATCGGGTGTGATGTAACGCCGATTATGTCTTTTAATGCAAGCTCCCTTGATACTAGATTTGGCAAGGCAAGAGCGCATATTGATATGTTAGAGGGCATCACGGGTAAAGAAGTGATACGCACAATTGTTGATGCTGAACCAATAGGACCTAAGGCGCTGCTAGATATAGTAGTTGTAGCACCATGCACGGGCAATACTCTTGCGAAACTTGCGACGGGGATAGTTGACACGCCAGCAACAATGGCTGTGAAGTCCCATATAAGGAATTTGCGGCCTGTGGTAATTGCGATTGCAACTAACGATGCGTTATCCGGTGCGGCAAAGAATATCGGGATACTGCAAAATTATAAACATTATTTCTTTGTACCTATGGCACAAGACGATTATAAGAATAAGCCGAATTCAATGATAGCATTGTTCGATTTAATTCCCGATACGGTAAAGGCAGCATTTGAAGGGCGGCAACTTCAACCATTAATTAGATGATAGATTTAACAGTAGTCAATTATTTTATTAACTTTAAATTCACCTTTGAATTAGCTTAATATATTACAATGAAATACAAGGTGGTTGTTAAGTCAATTGCCAGCATGATTATATTTGTTTGACAATGTTAGTTGTTAATAATTTAGCAGTAATTCTACAAGAAAGGTGTCATAAATGAAACAACAAGGAATAAGCAAACTCGATTTAAAAAGGCAAAATCGTATGCAGATATTAAAGTTATTAAAGCAGCAAGGACCGACATCTAGGATTGATATAGCTACAACTCTTGAGTTGACTAGAGCGGCAGTTACAATAATAATAAATGAAATGATTGAGCAAGGTATCGTTAGTGAGATTGGTGAGCAGAAAAGTCCTAATAAAAAACCAACAAGAGGACGTAAAAAAATCCTTGTTGATATTAACCATAACTATAAGTTTGCTATGGGAATCATGGCGGACAATGAGCAAGTTAGCATTGGACTTACTACACTTGAAGGTGCAATTTTAGATAAGCGCAGCCTGTTTTTTAATGAAAATACAACATTTAATCAGATTATTGATTTCATGCGTGATGGCATGGAAGAAATTAGGGATTATAATTGCCTAGACGAGAGCCGTATCTTAGGCATAGGTCTAACTGTAACTACCGATGCTTGTGACAGATTAATGCTTAAAATTGATAGCGAGGGATATTTCGATTATTCAGTTCTTAAGAGTGAATTTGACAAATTCACTTCACTTCCGATTTTATTTGATAATGCTATTAGCACTTTGGCATCGGCGAATATTGACTTTAATAAAGAGAAATCTATGATTCCACATAATGCAGTAATGCTTTATTATGGGAATTCTCTCTATTCGGCGATTATACAAGGAAATGATCCGTTAAGGGCGCCCGATAGAGATGTAAGTTTAATTGAAGAAATTAGAATTGGTGCCGATGGCGCTACGGCAAAGAACCTCATCACACCTAATGCAATAATTTCAAGGATAAGGGAGGTATATTCTGATACGAGTACACCGCACCTATATGAAAGCACCATTGGCAATATTGCTGATGTTAAAATCGAGGATATTTGCATATCATATGACCGTGGTGAAGCGGCGGTAGTGCAAGTTGTAGATGCAATTTGCGAAGATATGCACATTCTAATTAATAATATAATGTGCATTGTTAACCCCGATAAGATAATAATTCACGGCATGGTGGGCGAATATAAATATCTATATGATTTACTACTAAAAAGCCTAGATAAACATGATAATTTGAAAGATAGGATAATTCACAGTTGCGTCGGTAAAAATCTTGAATTCCTTTCAGGCTGCTCACTTGCTATAAGGGAATTGTTTTTTACTAGGGGCGGCTTCGATATTTAAATTCGACACTTGATACAATAAAGGCAGATACGATTATCGTATCTGCCTTCTCTATTATGAATTGATAACTGAAAGATATTCGCCAAATGCCTTTTCCCAATTAAGTGAATCCTGAGGCAAGAACGTCTTTACATTTTCATTATCACTAATCATTTGCCTAGCTTGATTTCTGTCCTTAATTTCACCGAGTGCAATGAGTGCAGTTGAAATATTCCCGATAGCTGTCGCTTCAATTGGGCCAGCTACCACCTTAACTCCGCAAGCATTGGCGGCTAATTGGCACAGAAATTCATCTTTCGTTCCTCCGCCAATAATATGAATTGTATCATATTCTTTCACCGTAACATTCGAGATTTGCATTAGCGAGTTTGCATATTCTAGTGCAATACTCTCATATACACAACGCATTATTTCTCCAATTGTTGACGGAATCGGTTGGTTCGTATCTTTGCAATAATCCCTAATACGTGATGGAAGATCTCCAGGCGATTCGAAACTTTCATGATTTGGATTAATGAAGGATTTGAATGGTTCAGCTTCTAAAGCTAATTGTTCCAATTCGGCATAGCTTAAATCGTTACCTTCTCTTTTAAATTGCCTTCTAGATTCCTGTATCAACCATAACCCCATAATGTTTTTTAAGAAGGTAGTTTCCTTATTTACGCCCCCCTCATTCGTAAGGTTGTATTCGTAACTTTTTTCATTAATAAAAGGAGTCTTGCTAAGAGTGCCGAATAGCGACCATGTTCCGCAGCTAACGTAGATGAAATCATCATTCTGCGCCGGAACAGCGGCAATAGCGGATGCAGTATCATGGCATCCGACAGCAATAACGGGCACTTGAGTAATTCCAATATCATCACAAATTTCCTTACTAAGAAGTCCGTAACTGTCGCCACTGTGAATTATAGGCGGGAATATATCTTTATTAATGCCAATTAGATCAATTAATTCCCAATTCCAATCATGAGTATCGGGGTTGATTAGTCCTGTTGTTGTTGCCTCCGTGTATTCGCTTCTTATCGCTCCCGTCAACATATATGCAAGAAGATCCGGCACCATTAATAAAGTTTTTGCGCTATTTAAGAATTCGCTGCGATTAAGCTTAAGGGAATACAATTGGAATATCGTATTGATTCGCATAATCTGGATACCCGATTGCATATAAAGTTGCTTTTTATCAATTAACTCAAATAGCTTTTCCGGTATACCGACTGTCCGCTCATCACGGTAATGTACGGGTAGTTCGAGCAAATTCCCATCGTGTCCAATTAGGCCGAAATCGACTCCCCAAGTGTCAATGCTAATAGCATCAAATCCGCCGCTATTTTTTGCGATTTTCATTGCAGTCTTAATTTCATCAAAAAGACGGTTAAAGTCCCAATGAAGTGTAGTATCAATGGTAATTGGCTCATTAGCGAATCGGTGAATTTCATCTAGGACAATCCTACCATCCATGACTTGTCCAAGCATTGCCCTACCGCTAGAGGCGCCAAAATCAAAGGCTAGAACACGCTTAGTCGACATTAGTTCACCTACTTACTATATTTCTTATATCCGGGGTGTTTGCCGGGCACATTAAACACTTTACGTATATCAATACAAGCATCAATTTGCGATTTTGATAGCTCAACTGCGCCGCCTAATTGATGTGCGACTAGGCTCACTTTAGCGAAATGCTCCAGTGTTTCCATCTTATAATATGCAGTTGTCAAATCAACGCCCATTGAAATAGCGCCATGATTTTCAAGTAAAATGCAGTCGTGATCTTGTAAGAATGGTACGAGTGATTCGGGCACTTCATCTGTTGATGGTGTCCCATATGGCGCAATTGGCACCGATCCGAGGAAGATGATAGCCTCCGGCATTGTATACTGGTCGAGCGGAATGTGCGCAACGGCGAATCCGGTAGCAGTCGGTGGATGCGCATGGACAACAGCTTTCAAATCGGGTCGCTCTTTATAGCAACGAATGTGCATCTTCACCTCTGATGAGGGTTTGTAATTTTCATTGCTTTCAATAGCTTCGCCCTTTGAATTAACCTTGATGATCATATCCGGTGTTAGGATTGCCTTGCTTACCCCAGTCGGCGTTGATAGAAAGGTATCTTCATCGAGTTTCACGCTGATATTTCCATCATTAGCAGCGACAAATCCTAGTTGCCATAACTTATGCCCCACATCGCAAATTTGCTCCTTATATTGTTGTTCGGTCATTTTAAAATTCCTACCTTTCATTAAATAGATATATTACTAGCAAGTTAATTATACGACAGTTGGAGGAATTTGTCCATAACCAAACTTTAAAACTACCGAATATTGATTTTATTATTTGTAAATGCTATAATTTTCATTGATGAATAGATTTAAAATTTAAAAGAGGGATAATATTTGAAGAAGTATAAGAACAGGGTAGTAATATCTATTTTTATAGCTAGCCTACTGATAATCGCATTACTTTCTTATAATTTAATTATGGACAAGTCTTTGCATATACTAATCTTAATAGCTGTAATCGTAATAAATATATTAGCGGTGTTGGTTGGAGCATATTCATATCAAAAGCTGAGGAAAAAAATAACTTTACTAGAAAATGATGAAATTCTCTATTCTAAGCTTATTGAGCACTTACCACTTGAAGTGGATGAAATGAAAATTAAAGAAAAAATTGAAGGGAAGGTTTGCCTCATTACAGGCGGTGGGGGCACTATTGGATCGGAGCTATCGATGCAAGTGGCGAAGTTTAATCCGAAGCGGCTAATAATCATTGATATTTATGAGAATAATGCATACCACATTCAGCAGAAATTGCTGCGTGAATATGCAGATCTAAGTCTTGATATTGAGATTTCTTCGATACGTGACTATGACAAAATGGATAAGCTACTTTGTAAGTATAATCCTGAAATAATCTTCCATACGGCGGCGCATAAACATGTACCAATGATGGAGAATTCGCCCGATGAGGCAATTAAGAATAATATCGGCGGTACATTAAATATGGTAAAGTTAGCTGAAAAATATAAAGCCGAGGAATTTGTGCTAATTTCTACAGATAAGGCGGTAAATCCAACCAGCATAATGGGCGCAACAAAGTATTGCTCTGAAATGATTGTAAGAGCTTTTGCCAGTCGAACGAGTTCAACGAAATTCCTAACTGTTCGCTTTGGTAATGTTATTGGCTCAAGTGGTTCAGTGATTCCATTGTTTAAAGAACAAATTTTAAATGGGGGACCGCTAACATTGACAGATCCCGATGTTGAGCGATATTTCATGTCGATTTCAGAGGCGGTGATGCTTGTTCTTCAATCGACTATATATGATGAGGGTACTTTTATTCTTGATATGGGCAAGCCGGTAAAAATCGCTGATATAGCTAGGGATATGGTATCTTTGTTTGGATATAAGCCAAATGGTGAGATTAAAATTAAGTATATAGGATTGCGACCGGGGGAGAAGTTGCATGAAGAATTTATCGGTAATGATGAAAAACTAATCGATTCGGAGCATAATCGTATATATAAAGTTGCCGCTAGTAGCATTGAATATCATGAATTGATGCTAAGAATAACAGAGTTAATTCAGCTAGCGGAGGGGGGGAGCCCCTCAAGCGAGTTAAGGGATAAATTGTATGGAATTATAAAGATGTAGAGAAATCGCTTATTTTATAGAAACAAAAAACTCTACCGATAAGAAAATTCTTATCGGTAGAGTTTTAAATTGGTGCGGATGACAGGGGTCGAACCTGCACGTCGTGAAACACTAGATCCTAAGTCTAGCGCGTCTGCCAATTCCGCCACATCCGCATAGGTAAATGACGACTTTAATATAATAACATATAATCAATCACGTGTCAAGCATTTTTCTAAATAAATTTAAAAGAAATATTCCGAATTGACAGCATAATCAATTCGGAATATAATCGTAGATTTCAGCCTTATTTTAATACGGTTCCATTCTTGCCTAAAGGTATTTTGTGGTCTAGCCCGACGAATTTGCCATTTTTCTGCCATAGAACTTCTTTAACAAAATTATATTTCTCCATGTCCCAAGTTGTCCAGTCATCTAGAATCAAACCGCCAGTATCGCCAGAATTCTGATTAAAGCACCAAAATGTATGGTGTAGCTTATGCGTTTTAATTAATTTTCGCATATGCTTCATCCATGTTAAATTCGGCTCCTGCATAAATCCGCCCCATTCCCCAATTAATAGGGGCGCAGTCTTGTTTTCATATATGAAGAACCAATTATCACGCCAGCAATCTTTCATTAACGAATCGTAGCTATATCCAGACTTGAACCACGGTTGCTCATATACGGCGGGACCATAGTCATGAGGTGAATAAACAAGTTTGTTTTGATATTTACCTAGATTAATGGGATAATCCTTAACTCCCCTAAGATTCCCGCCCCACCAATTAAAATGATAATCACCGGAATTGGTAGACGCAAATGACGAATTTTTCTTAATATCTTTCGGATATATCTCAATTCCTTCAACCATAATTAATGCATTTGGATTCTGTTCGAGGACTTTTATCGCTGCTTTTTCGGCAACGTATTTCCAATTATCATCACTTTTCGAATTGTTCCATATTGCCTTAGGTGATTCGTTCGGCTTACCGTGAGGTTCGTTACACAGATCGTATGCAATGATGGTGTCATCATTTTTATATCGCTTTGCCATCCACGCTAAAGCGTTGTAATAATCGTTGGTACTAATTTTGCCAGAATACCACATTGGCGCCATATGTCCCATAGCATCGGATTCGGCACTGTGTATATCTATCATGATTTTAAGGCCGATGCTTTGACAAGTGCTAACAACATGGTCGAAAATTTCGAGGCTATTCATGCCAACAAGATCGGAATTTATAGCCTGATTAAAGTTAGCTTCGGGATATTTCCCAATCGACCATTCTTTTATGAGTTCAACTGAAAAGGGGATTCTCAGCAGATTAAAACCATGGTCGGCAATTGATTGCAAGCTATCTTCTAGATGGCATGCCCACAATCCATCAAAGCAATTTGTCCCAGTATTGTACCCGAACCAATTCACGCCCGTTAGCCATACCTCTTTACCGTTTTGGTCGACGATTTTGTTGCCTTTAACGCTCAACCAGTCATCGCCTGAAACCGCCCCCTTGTTTGGCTCATATTTCGATGCCGCATTAGCAGGTGGATTTTCATCTTTTTTAGGCTTGCTATTGCCGCCGTTATTAGAATTGTTACTACCGTTATTATTATCTTTATTTTCTACTTGCTTACTACCGTTAATAACGTGACTGGTAGGATTAAAATCGGGACTTGAAGTAGCAATAATGAAACCAAAATCAGCCGAATTGTTGGCGTCAATCGTTTCATTGTGAGTGACTGCCGTTATATGGAGTTTATTATCTGAGTGTGTGAATTCGCCATTCCAGCCTTGTTCAAATTGGCTATCTTTAGGGACAGTAATCTCTACATTCCAATCCCTAATTGAAAAGTTATTGCTATTCTTCAAAGTACAATCGAATTGTGCATAGAATAATCCGCCGGATTCCCATGAATTACCCTTAATGATGCTCAATTCTAGCCCTAAATCATTATTGTTTTGCAAATTTTTATCGGGTGCGGTGGTAGTCGTTTCTTGATTATCTACTACTGTAGTAGTAATTTGTGAAGTAGATGTAGATCCCTCATCTAAATCAGATGAATCACCACCGACTGCACTTATATTGATGTCGCCCGTGAATGAAAACATTATAAAAACAAAGGCGATAGCTAAAGCAATGTATCTTTTCATATGTCAATCTCCTAGCCTAATTGAATTGTTACATTTATTATACACAAAATCGCAACAATTGTAAAGATAAAAAGAGAACCATCTCAATAGACGGTTCTCTAAGTTTATATTATATTATTTAATAGAACAATTTTGATTACTTGAAACAATGCCTTGTACAGCATCAATAGTTACAGTAGCGCCGCATTTAAGGATCTTCGTTGCATTTTTCGCACCAACAATTACAGGTATATCTAGTGCCAGCCCGACGATTGCGGCATGGGAATTCATGCCATCTTGCTCAGTTACAATGCCCGATGATTTCCTCATAATGGAGAGAAGGTTATTCGTTGTTTGTGGTACGACTAAAATATCTCCGTCTTCAAATCTTTCTATTGCTTCTTCTTCGTTATCACATACACAAAGATTCCCGCAAGCAGTTGTATTAGTAATTCCTTTTCCGGAAACGAGCACATCGCCAATTACATGGACTTTCATCATATTTGTAGTTCCCGAAATGCCGAGAGGTACACCAGCTGTAATAACAACAAGATCGCCATTATCGACTAAATTGTTCTTCTCCGCCGCTTCAACCGCAGCATCGAAAAGTTCGTCAGTGCTTTCCTTTTCTTCTATCAAAAGTGGCGTTACTCCCCATGACATATTCATTTGCCTTAAAACTGTTGGCTCAGTAGTACAACCAATAATTGGATATGAAGGGCGGTATTTTGATATTAATCTGGCGGTTTGTCCAGTTTTTGTGACGGTGATAATTACCCTTGCATTAAGGTCGTGCGCAGTTGTAACGGTCGCATGTGAAATAGCATTCGTTACGTTTGGCAATTCGTCTACATCACGCAGTCTAAATCGCCTTAGATAGTCTATATCATGTTCCGTTGTTCTNGCAATAGATGCCATTGCCTTGATGGTTTCAATTGGATAATCGCCGGCGGCAGTTTCTCCCGATAGCATTATAGCNCTAGTGCCGTCATATATTGCACTTGCGACGTCATTTGCCTCCGCCCTAGTTGGACGAGGNTTCTTCATCATTGAATCGAGCATTTGCGTTGCTGTTATGACTTGCTTACCAGCATTATAAGCCTTTTTAATAAGCNTTTTTTGAATTACGGGAATACGTTCAAANGGNATCTCTACTCCGAGATCGCCCCTAGCTATCATAATTCCATCCGTCACACGCAGAATATCATCTATATTATCTACACCTTCAGCATTTTCGATTTTAGCAACAAGCTTAATGTGATGACAATGTTCCTCATCTAGCACCTGTCTAATTTGAATAAGGTCGTCCGCCGATGTAACGAAAGATGCGGCTATGAAGTCAAAGCCCATTTCTATTCCAAATTTTATATCGCTAATATCTTGATCACTTAAATAGGGCATCGATAGCTTAACGCCGGGTATATTCACACCCTTATTATTGGATAAGAATCCGCCGTTAATAACATCGCATATAATTTCTGTTCCCTTAATTTCAGCNACGACTAATTCAATAAGACCGTCATCAANAAGGATTTTAGTACCGATAGAAACATCATTTACTAATCCNGCGAAACTGATGAATGACTTCTTATCGTCGCCTTCACATTGCTTTGTGCTTAAGATGTAACGCTGCCCAGATTTAATTTCAACTTTATTCCCAACGAAGGAACCTAATCTAACTTCGGGCCCNTTTGTATCAAGTANCGTCGCAATAGGTCGCTTTAATTCNTCACGTAACTTTTTTAGCTGATTAATNCTCTCTCTGTGGATTGTTTGATTTTGGTGTGAAAAGTTGAATCTAGCAACATCCATACCNGATAAAATGAGTTGTCTAAGTACCTCAGGGTCATCGGTTGCAGGTCCAAGAGTGCACACGATTTTAGTTTTTCTAATCAAGATAGCCATTCCTTTCAAATGTAGACAGGCATGTTAAGCCAGCATAAAAATTTNAACAAANAGGNTGAAAATCAAGCATAAACCAATTCTCCCCTAAGAATACTATACTATAAAAGCTAAACATTATCAATGATAATATCCTATAAAAGAAATCGAATTATTTAATAAAAACTATTGCTTTTTATTAAATAACATGTTACTATACTTGTATGAGTACGAGTAATACAGTTCAATTCGGGGGTGGATATATGTTTTCAATTGATTCACGTGTAAGAATACCAATATATGAACAACTATACAAAAGAGTATTGGAGTTAGTTGTCAAAGGCGTTTTAAAGGAGAATGAACAGTTGCCCGCAGTTCGAGTATTGGCAAAAGATATTGGAATAAATCCTAATACAGTGCAAAAAGCATATCAAGAGCTGGAACGTGATGGAATTATCTATTCTCAACCGGGCAAAGGGAGCTATGTTGCATCACTAGATACTGTAATGGGAATAGCGCATGAGAGGGCAATGAATGCATTTACAGAGGCAACGGTTGATGCATTAAATTCCGGTGTCAGTAAAGAGGATTTGCATAAAGTTATAGATAATACATTTCTTCAAAAGAAGGACGGAGGGTTATAATGATTAAATTTCAGAATGTTACTAAGAAGTTCGGTAATTTTGTTGCGCTTGATAATATCGATCTAGATATAAATAAAGGATCCGCATACGGTATACTTGGATCTAACGGAGCAGGTAAGTCAACGATATTAAGATTAATTTCCGGTGTTTATTCGGCGGAAGATGGCGTAGTAGAGATTGACGGCGAGCAAGTATTTGACAATGCTCACGTAAAGGAGAAGGTATTCTTCGTTAACGATGAAACTGTACAATTCGGCAACTACACATTGGAGGAATTGAGCAGATATAGCAAGATGTTCTACCCCAATTATAGTGAAGATAAATTCGAGCAATTATGGGAAATAGTGAAACTCCCCAGAAAAAAGAAGCTTGCGAATTTTTCTAAGGGTATGAAAAGGCAGGCAATTGTAATTTGTGCATTAGCTAGTCAGCCGGATTATCTTCTACTAGATGAGGCATTCGACGGGCTTGATCCGACTATGCGCATAATCGTTAAACGCATGATAGTTGATTCTATGGTAGATAATGAAATGACGGTAGTTATTTCATCACATAACTTAAAAGAAATTGATGAATTCTGCGATACGGTCGGGCTGCTTCATAAGGGGAAAATCGTATTTAATCGTGACCTTGATAGCGTTAAGGGTAATGTGCATAAGGTGCAAACGGCATTTAATAAAGAATATACACAGGACGACTTTGGCGATTTAGAAATTCTTCATTATGATAAAAGGGGCAGTATTACCTATCTCATAGTGAAAGGGAGCGAGGAAGAAATAAATACAAAATTAATGGAAATGGAGCCGATAATACTTGATATTATTCCGCTCTCACTAGAAGAAGTATTTATTTATGAAATGGAGGGTTTGGGATATGAGNACAGCTCTATCGAAGGTTAGGGGAAACTCCGCTTACAAATATTATAAATTCAGAATGAAGCGTAATTCAAGGGCGTGGATTGTAGCATTAGTGTTAAATCTGCTTGGACTACCAATGATGTTTATAGCGCAGAATATATTTTATACAAACAAATTAAAGACTGCAACCGNTGCTGGCGAATTATTCAATCAATATGAAACTGGTGTTGCTGTTTTTGCAGNGATTGGAATATTTTGTATTGCAATAGCCGCAATAGGTGGAGTATTTACAGTATTCGCATCATTCGATTATTTGTATAATAAATCGCTTGTCGATATGGCATATTCGGCACCGCTGACTGGTACAGCACGATATACTGCCGATTTTATGGCTGGTCTTACAACATATCTAGCGCCATATTTAATTGGCGGAGTTATCGGCTTTATTTTTGGCGCACTAACGAATCTAAGGATAGAAGAGGAATACCGATTAATACCCAGTTTAAGCACTATATTGCCGATCTTTTTAGGTGTCGGTGTTGCCATGATAATGGCATATGCGCTAACAACATTCGTTAGTATTTGTTGTGGAAGCTTACTTGAAGCAGTGACATATGCACTTGTCTTAAATGGGATTATACCTATCGCAATTGCAGTAACTGTATTTGGTGCAATGAATAACATCTATGGGATTTTCCAAGAACAAATTGCATTTGATTTAATTACCGTAACTTCCCCACTGGGCGTACTGATAGGTACTTTAGGGAATGCATTCGGATTANATGACGGGCTTGAAGGGAATGGGAATTTCATTTACAACATTAGGAACATCATGCCAATTATATTAATTACTGCGATAGCAATTATCGGTGCATTCCTGCTTAATAAAAGGAGAAAAGCCGAAGCTTGTGGTAAGCCATTCGTATTTAAGGTGCTTTACTACATTCTCATATCAGTAGTAACATATTGTGTAATCGTGCTCCATTTTTCGACTACGATAACGAATATAAGCATTGCATCGGCGCTAATAACATCGGCAGTTATTTATTTCATATTAGAAGTAATCACCAACAGAGGGTTTAAGCGATTCTGGCTATCGGCAATACGGTATGTTGTCACGGCTGTTGCAATTATGATCGTTGTGGGGCCATTCGTGCAGACGGATGCATTTGGATTGTTCTATAAAGTACCAGATGTAAATAGTGTTCGATCAGTGGAGCTAACATATAACTATTACGACACATACCATCGCAGTAGTGATATAAAAGTAATATTTAAAGATAAAGAAAAGATTGGAGATATAACAGAATTCCACGAAAAAATTTTGGAGCGATATAAAACTGCAAGGGACAATCCGTATGTTGCTGATGCTGAATTATTAGTGGATCAATATTATTCATATCCATATAAATACAGCTTCAGAGATGTTAATATTTCTTACAAGATGAAGAGCGGAACAAAAATGAAGAGAGTTTATTACAGCAATGATCAGGAATATGAATTAATACGACATCTTGAAGACACCGACGAATTTAAAGATGCTGCAATTAAGATGGTTGAGAGGAACTTAACCGATGTAGAAAACATTTCTTTAATCGACGAAATAAACGAAGAATATATTGTAAACATAAATCCCATCATGACAAAAGATGAAAATCTAGCTCAATTGTCCGAGGCAATAGCTAAAGATATTAGAGCGGGCGCAAAACTTGTAGAAAGAGATTNATCAGTAAATATACTTGGAAAATTAGCGGTGACTAGGGAAGAAGATCATTCGTCAACTTCATGGAGCATTGATATAACGGAGAATCACATCAATANTATTAGCTATCTAACGCAAAAAGGATATTCTTCATTCTTCGCAGCTGACAAGGATCGATTCCCGAATGCTGACACAGGTTTATATTATTTATACCTCATTAAAACGGATGGATTTTTAATTAGTGAAGGCGATGAGGATTTTTACAATCTAGACAATCTTTTCTACTCCAATATTCTATATTCCGAGTCGAATCAGTTAGAAAGTGTAAGAGGGTTAGTTGTCAATGATAAAGTAAGGGAACTTACTTCTAAGCTTGAAAGATTTGATCGAGAAGCATTACCTGACTATATGATCAAATTAGGCGGCAAGGTATTCTCAGTGCCGGAGGAATACAATTCCCTAGCTGATGAAGTGTTTGATAGCAATGTAGCAATCGACGCTGAAGAATTCTATAAATTATTGGACGCAGGATCTAGCGAGGATGTAAGGGACTTNATAGAAGGAGTACTCAAATGAAGAGAATTACCNTAATATTCATGGTAGCTACCCTAATTTTGGCGGCATCCTGTGCTAAATCGGGGCAGGTCGCTGATGTTCCAGTCGATGATATTGCATTGGCTGTTATGGATAGCATCGAATTCCCTTCACAATTTCAGGAGATTACGGATAGCGAGCGTATAAGCAGCGAATTTGAAATATCAATGGATAATGTTGAGGAAGTCACCATCTGGCAATCACCAATTAGCGTGCATTTATACGAGATGATTATCATTAAATCTAAAAGTGAAAAGATAGATGAAAATAAGAAGTGCCTAGATAATCGATTAGATAAATTACAAAATCAGCTAGCATTCTATCCCGAGCAAGTAAATATTGCGGGGAAGGCTATAATCGGGCAACAGGGCAACTATCTATATTTAATTTCACACGAAGACGCAAGCAAAGGAGAAGATGCATTAATTTTAGCACTTAAATAGCATGAACTTAATATATTCCATTGCCTCTATCCAATATATTGGATAGAGGCAATTTTACTATGAAAAAATCTTTGATAAAAATTGTAATTCTAATATATTTTGTCCTTTAACTGAATATAGTATAAGGAAAATGAAATATTGTGGGGGACTTTTATTGAAGATTTTTGATGTTTTAGATAGGGGTTATTCTCATAAAGAGGACTCTATAAGCAAGGAAAGTTTAATTGGTGTAGTAGATTTAGATGAAATTACCGCCTCAAATGCGGAGCCTAAAAAGAATATCGGACTCAGCAATAAGGCGGCACAGGAATTGCTACATAGAAATGGTAAAAATGAATTGCTTAACAAAAAAAGAGCGGGAGCATTATCTATCTTTGCTGGGCAATTCCGTGATTTAATGATTATGATTCTCCTTNTTGCGACCGCAATATCTGCACTAATGGGAGAGGTTTATGATGCAATAACGATAGTGTCAATAGTTTTTCTGAATGCGCTACTTGGATTCGTGCAGGAATATCGCACAGAAAAGACACTGCAAGCATTAAAGGATATGACGGCGCCATCGGCACGAGTATATCGTGATGGAAGATTGCAATCAATTCCAGCGAGTGAACTTGTCGTTGGAGACGTTATTGAAATCGAGGCTGGTGATAGAGTGCCTGCCGATGCCGTTCTAATAAGCAGCATGGGGCTTAGCGCCGATGAGGCAATACTAACTGGCGAAGCCGTGCCCGCCTCAAAGGTGGCGGCATCAAGCGAAATTACACACAATAAGCCCAATATGCCCGAACTTATATATATGGGAACAGTTATTACTAAAGGGCACGGAACAGCGAAAGTAATAGCTACTGCAATGGCAACACAAATGGGAATAGTCTCCGGGATAATCGCTGAGATAAAGCCTACCCAGACCCNCCTTCAAAAAAGGCTGGGTCAATTGGGGAAGACTTTGGCATTCGCTTGCATTGGGATTTGCATAATTGTTGCAGCAATTGGTGCATTGAGGGGTCACGGACTGATGGATATGCTCATGATGGGCATATCTCTAGCAGTAGCCGCAATTCCTGAAGGACTACCGGCGACGGTAACAATATCACTTGCATTGGCAGTGCGGAAAATATACAAACATCATGCACTGATACATAAACTCCATTCAGTTGAAACACTTGGGAATGCAACGGTAATCTGTTCCGATAAGACAGGGACTCTTACGGAAAATCGCATGACGGTAACACGAGTTTATGCGGGTGATGAATTTATTTCAGTCACAGGTAGTGGATATCAAATAGCGGGGAAATTTGTAAAAGGCGAATTAGAAGTAAGCATTCATAGGAATGAAATTCTAGCAAAATTGCTCACGGCGGGCACATTATGCAATAATGCTAATATATCGTCGGTACGCCCCGTGAAAAGTAGGAATCGCAATATACAAACGGCTAAAGGAGAATGGTCTGTTAGGGGCGATCCTACTGAAGTTGCATTGCTGGTTAGTGCGGCTAAAGCGGGCATTACCAATGCGTCATTGGAGCAGGATTGTCATAGAATCGATGAAATACCGTTTGATAGTAGAGTGCGGTCAATGACTGTACTAGTGAAGAAGAACAATGGTGGGAAGCAATGCTATGTTAAAGGTGCGGTAGATTCTGTAATTGAGAATTGCGGATTCGTATTATCCCACGATGGTGTTGTTCCAATGTCGCCAGCTAGGAAGCGAGCAATCCTAGAAGCTAATGAGAAAATGACGGGCGATGCTCTGCGTGTACTTGCATTTGCCTACAAGGATATGAGCGGTGCTTTTTCTCATAATGAAAGCCAAACGGGATTGATCTTCTTAGGGTTGCAAGGAATGGTCGATCCACCAAGATTAGAAGTTAAAAAGGCAGTTCGCACTTGTAGATGGGCAAAGGTTAAGACGGTAATGATAACAGGTGATCATAAAAACACTGCCTGCGCCATCGCAAAGCAAGTCGGAATATTAACTGCTGATATGCAGGTAATGACGGGGAGCGAATTGGAAAGGCTAACTGATGAGCAACTTGATTCAAAGATTTCTAATATTGCAGTATTTGCAAGAGTTAGCCCGACGGATAAGCTGCGTATCGTAAAAGCATTTAAACGTATCGGCGAAATTGTCGCTATGACGGGCGACGGCGTTAATGATGCCCCCGCAGTTAAAGAGGCGAGCATTGGTGTATCAATGGGCATAACGGGGACAGATGTGACTAAAGAAGCATCGGACATTATATTGCTTGATGATAATTTTGCAACATTAGTTAAGGCAATTGAGCAGGGCAGAACAGTATATGAAAATATTAGAAAGTCAATTCGATATATGTTATCGTCGAATACTGGCGAAGTGCTCACAATGCTTCTTGGTATGATAATGGGATTCCCAGTTGTGCTTGTACCAATTCAAATATTGCTTGTTAATTTAGTTACTGATGGGCTACCGGCAATAGCATTGGGGGTCGAGCCGCCCGATGAAGATATAATGCGCCGAGCACCACGACATCCTAATGAAGGCATATTCGCAAATGGAATGCTATTTGCGATAGTAATTAGGGGGATATTGATTGCACTTGCGACATTAGGAGCATTTAGTACAGTATTTGGACTGTCGGAGAGCGTCAATATGGCGAGGACGGCGGCATTTCTAACACTTGCATTTTCGCAATTCTTCCATGTGTTTGAATGTAAACACGAAAAAGGAACGTTATTGAACGTTCCTTACCTCAACAATATAAAATTAATTTTCGCCGTACTTGTTTCAGCATCTATATTAATGCTAGTATGTTGCGTTCAAGTATTGCAGAAGGTTTTCGCAGTTGAGCCTCCATCAATGCAGGCTTTACTTTATATAGCAATTTGCACATTAGCANTACCAGTTGTATCATCAATATTGGGATTGCTTAAGCGAAATAAATGAGATAATACAGCATAGCTAATTCCGTTTAGAAAATATTGAGGGAGCAACTTCATTCTCCTGCTCGTGGCGCCTTCTGAAATATTCTTTAATTTCATTTAAATTTGAAAAAACTGAAATCAGCACAGTTAATACGGTGATAGAAATCGACGGAAGATGATTCCTGTAAAAAGTTATGGAATTCACTAATTCTAAATTTGAGAATCCAACACCAATGAATATTAGAGCGAGGCTTGCTACACATGATAGTATTGGAGCAAGCTTTGTTCTACCGAGCATAATAAGTATTGTGGGTATTATGTAACCTAAAATTGTCGTTATTATGAGCGCTATGCCGAGAGCTGGCGCCTTAGTATAAACTATTAACCCAATAGCCCCGAGCAGATTTAATGCTAGTCCCCATATTGAAGTAAAAAATAGCAGAAAAACTTTTAAAATCGTAATTAAAATTTTGATACAAATTCCTCCTTGGATAAGTTAGTTAGGATATTATTGATTAAAGTGTTTAAGATAAATAAGATGGTATTTTTTTAAAAAAAGATTTGATAGAATTTATCTCATTATAATATAATATCATATTTTCATTATAATATGCAATAGTCTTACCGTTTTAAATATTACATATTTAGTGTTTGTTTGAGTATTTACTAATATATAGCCTCACCAATTTACCTATTATATTATCATAATTGCAGTGAATAATAATAAAGCAAAAGAAGAAAAAAGTTTTATTTGATGGAGGAAAACAACGTATGAGAAAGATAGTTATGTCGCTTACATCTGCTGTATCTATTATGGTAATGGTGGTATTTAGCGTTGTAGTATACTATAATGTAACATTACCGAATCAGTATTATATTACTGAAGATAGCTCATTGCATTTGAATCGGCATTTTGAAATAATAGCGGAAAAAAAGATGCACAAAAGCGTTAAAGGTCAGGTATCGAAATCACTTCAGCCATCGGATNCCACAGAATTAAAATTGCTTGGCATTTTCCCAATAAAAGAAGTCAGCGTCAAAACAGTCGAAAGACCAATGCTAATTCCAGGTGGAAGTCCATTCGGCATTAAGATGCTTACTGAGGGGGTAGTCGTTATTGGGATTGCCGATGTCGATAGCGAAGATGGGTATCTATGTCCCGCACGGGAAGCGGGAATACAAGTAGGAGATGTGATTCTTGATATAGACGGACAAGAAGTTGAAAGTAATGATGATATTGCAGGAATAATTGAAAAGAGTCAAGGCAGCAAAGTAAAAGTATCACTAAAGAGGGACGACAAGAAATTAACAGTGTCTTTAGAACCGATNTTTTCAAGTTCGAATGATTGTTATAAAGTNGGTATATGGGTGAGGGATTCAAGTGCTGGTATTGGTACTGTAACATACTATGATCCGAAGAATTCCACATTCGGTGGACTTGGGCATCCAGTGTGTGATGTAGATACGGGAGAAATTCTACCACTTATGTCGGGCGAGGTGGTTGCAGTGAATATTAGCGGCGCTACAAAAGGTGTAGTGGGCGAGCCAGGGGAATTAATCGGTAGTTTCGTATCGAAAACCGCCATTGGGAAATTGCTTATTAATAATGAAACGGGAGTATTCGGCACATTGAATTCAGTACCGACAGCATTCGAGGCAATGCCAATGGTGATGAAACAAGATGTTGAAATAGGAGCGGCGAAAATTCTTGTAACAACTGAAGGAAATCAGCCGAAAGAGTATGATATTGAAATAGAGAGAATACAGTTCCGTGATAAAAATGCAACGAAAAACCTAGTTATCCGAGTAGTTGATCCGGCATTATTAGCTAAAACGGGGGGCATCGTTCAAGGAATGAGTGGTAGCCCGATTATACAAAATGGCGCAATTGTTGGTGCGGTTACGCATGTATTTGTGAATAACCCGGAAAAGGGATANGGTATATTTTGCGAAAACATGTACAATTTCACACAAAACATTGAAAATGAGGCGGCATAATGCTATAATAGGGAATATAAACGCCACTCCGAAAAAGTTTTTGATAAAAATGTAAAAAAGTATTGCATCTTATTCCACAATATGGTAATATATGATTGTAATAAATAACAACGGAGGTATTTTGACATGACAAACAAGGTAAAAATCATGGTCGGTGACGATAGTGCAGATTATGGGGTAATTTGCGCAAATAGTTTAAAAACTATGGGGTTCTATGTTGTCACCAGACCAAAAGACGGAATGATCCTATTTGAAGCAATCAAAAACGAATCCCCCGATGTGGTAATAATCGATGCGATTATGCCCCACTTAGATGCAATAGAGCTAATGAAGAAGATTAATAGCTCTGTGTATAAGAAGCCAATTTTCATTGTAACTACTGCGTACGATAATCCTTTTATTGAACGTGAAGTTATGTCTAATGGTGCCGCATATTATATGTTAAAACCATTTGAAATGAAAACATTGGCTGAAAGAATTGTCGCATTAACTGGAAATGATACTGGTGAGGCTAAATCCTTTAGCTATACGATTAATGATAACACCAATGACCTAGAATATGTGGTTACTGATATTATTCATCAGATCGGTGTACCGGCTCACATTAAAGGGTATCACTATTTAAGGACAGCTATTTTACTATCAATAGAAAATGGTGAAATGATAAATAGTGTAACAAAACTACTATATCCGACAGTGGCGAAAAAGTATAATACAACTTCTTCTAGGGTAGAGAGGGCGATCCGTCATGCTATTGAAATTGCATGGGATAGGGGCGATTTAGATACGCTCAATTCGTTCTTTGGATATACGGTTCATACGGCAAAGGGGAAACCGACGAATTCAGAATTTATAGCGCTAATAGCTGATAAACTGCGATTACAATTCAAGTCAATACTAAGAGCATAAGATAGATAAATGAGTACCGGATTTAACAAAACGGTGCTCATTTTAATCCGAAATGTTAAGATATTAATGATATAATTAGTGAATCTATTATAGAAAATGTTAGGGGGATTAGTTATGCAGCCGAAAAGATTATTCAGATCGAGAACGGATAAAATGATAGCAGGAATATGCGGTGGTATTGCTCAGTATGCGAATATTGACCCAACAGTGGTAAGAGTTTTAGCAGTGATTATGGGCTCAATGGGTGGATTCGGGCTTATAGCCTATATTGTTCTAATTTTTGTAATACCGGAAAACCCCGAATTTTAAATAAATTTGTCTTGACTTTTTTAATTTTGACTGATAACATAATATAAGGTGCCGTCTTGTGGGACGGCACTATTTTAAATTATTACAAAAACTTGAACAAAGGAACTAATACATTTTACAAAGAGATGTTAAAAAAGAGAGGTTATAAATGAGTAATTTTCATCAGAATCTAACGCAGGGTAGTGTTGGAAAACAATTGATCAAATTCGGGTTGCCATTCTTGGTGGCGAATATTCTACAAGCGNTTTATAGCATGGCGGATATGGTAGTTGTAGGACNGTTCGTCGATGATATAACAACATCTAAAGGAACTGCGGCACTCAATATTAGTGGACAAATTATGATGACAGTAACGGGCGTAATTATCGGTCTAGCGGCTGGCGGAACTGTATTAATCGCCCAACTTGTTGGTTCAGGTAATATGAAAAAGTTGAGTGAAACAATAGGTACTTTCCTAACTGCTTTTTCAATTATTGCTATTATCGTAACAGTAATTCTATATCCGCTAACCGACCCGTTGCTAAAGCTTCTTAACACGCCTGAATCGGCATTTGAGGGAGCATCGGATTATCTTAAAATATCATCACTTGGTATTGTTTTCATATTTGGATATAACGCATTGAGTAGTATTTTAAGAGGAATGGGGGATTCACGTCGCCCAATGTTTTTTGTGCTAATAGCAGCAATTACAAATATTGCACTTGATTTGCTTTTCGTGGGTGTTATTTCATTGGGAGTAAAAGGCGCAGCTTATGCAACAATTGCGGCGCAGGCATTGAGCTTTATACTTGCGACAATTTATTTAATCAAAAAAGATTTCGTGTTCGACTTTAAACCATCGAGCTTTAAGATCAACTTCCCNATATTAGGGCAGTTATTAAAAATCGGGCTCCCCAATGGAGTCCAACAAGGACTTTTGCAAAGTTCCTTCCTAGTTCTAGCATCATTAATTAATGGCTATGGTGAAGTTGCATCTTCAATATCGGGAATTAGCGGCAAAATATCGGGATTTGCAGTATTGCCTGGGGTAGCGATTATGATGGCAATTTCATCTATGGCGGGGCAGAATATCGGAGCTGGCCTATTTGACAGAGCCAAAGAAACTATGTTAACAGGCATGAAAATTGTTGTCCCATTAATATCGATAATTACAATTGTAGTTTTTGCTTTTCCAGAGTTTTTTATGGGTCTATTTACACCTAACCTCGATGTTTTAAATAACGGTGCAACTTTTATTCGCATTGCCTCACTTGAATTCCTAATATTATCAGTGCTATTTTGCTACAATGGTCTTACAATTGCGGCAGGGTACCCACTTGTAACTTTAACGAACACATTAATCAGTTCACTAATTCTCAGAATACCGCTTGCATACCTACTATCACGTGGGCTAGGCCTTGGCATGACTGGTATTGCAATTGCAATGGTCATTGCCCCAATGGGCGCACTACTGAATGGAATGCGATTTATCAGGTCGGGCAAGTGGAAGAAATCCAATATTAAATTAGGTGA
>JGI24707J26582_10000459_pt1 | contig 31240 bp, 29 predicted proteins | sample BioPla1DNA1_FD_26582 | JGI IMG/M metagenome (IMG submission 26582)
TTTTTCCCCTCAAAACCATGCAAAATTGCATTTTCTATCGCCGGCTGCAAAATCATTTTATGAACGGGAAATGCCATAGCTTCCTCTGTAATATTGTATATACATTCAAAGGAGTTGTTGAATCTTATTTTTTGTAGATATACATACTTCTTAAGCCATTCTATTTCCGCTTCTAATATAACGATAATATCTATATTAGAAATACTGTACCTCAGAAGGCTCCCTAGAGTGCTTAGCATTTCACTTATTGTATCTTGATTATTATCTATTGCAATCCAATTAATCATATCCAAAGTATTATAAATAAAATGGGGGTTTATTTGGGCCTCTAAGGCTTTTAATTCGGATTTTCTTTTTTGGTCAATCGCTATTTCTGTATCTTTTTTTTGCCTTTCCAATGTGCCTACAAGATGATTAATCTTTCTAGTCATTGAATTAAATTGATGGGCAATTGCAAATAGTTCATCTTTCTTCTCAACTTCAACCTTAACATCCATTTGCCCTTCCCCAAAAGATCTAATACCCCTAGAAATTTGTTTTATGGAGTTAGAGTATCTATTGGTAACCGTAATAATCAAAGTAAAAAATAACACTGTTGTTCCTATACTGATTAAAATTACTAAAATTCCATATTCCCTTACATGTTTAAAGATATCATTTTTATCAATAATATTTATAAGTCTCCAGGTGGTATTTATAATCTCTTTTTCTTTGATAAATAACTTACTACTAGCACCGCCCTCTATAAATTCGGAAAGGTTCTTCCCAATATTAGATTTATCCTGATGGGATACAATATTATTGTCTTCATCAATAATAATATTTTTATTACTTATATTAACCCTACTTGAACTTTCTTCAGTAAGAGTTGATAAAATTGATTCGTTAATTCCAATAAATAATACCCCATACTGTCTTTGTGTAATATAATCCTTTACAGGCATGGCGATAAAAAATATATATTGATCCTTATCCTTAATTTTCCTAAGGTTTCTAGTTGAGATTAAAGTAACACCCTGTTCATCCACTACTTCCTCTAATAATGCCTTTCGTACTTCCCTATCATAAAAATAGGATTCATAAGATACAAAATTGTCTTTATCATACAGTGCATAATCTAAGGAATTACTGATAAATGTAATGCTCCTTACATCCACTTTAATATTTGCATAAGAAATTAATTCCTGAGTCATAAAATATTTACTAACAGCTGTCTCCTTATCTTCTTGGATTTTTTGGCTATAATATAAAATATCCTTATCCAATGCCACATTATATAGAAAACCCTCAAAATCCTTTATGTTATCCCCAAGTATCTTTCCTGCTTGATTCATGCTATATTCAAGTAATGTATCTATTTGATTTTCTATGCTTCTTGAATAAACAATATTAGAAAATACAGTAATAATAAGAATTGGGATAACCGCCAAAAGAATATATGCAAAAATAAGCTTAGCCTTAATACTTGTATAATCAAATTTAATTATTTTCATTGAGTACCTCCGCCAATCACAATTTTATGTCAATCTTATTCTTTAATATCAATATAATTATACAGGTAGTTTAAAAATCATACAAGCTTATCCTTTCCACTTTTTTGAAGCCATGATATACTATAATAGTAAAATCCAAGATAAAGGAGTGAATTTATGTCTTTTCAAAAAATTAATTCCCAAGATACAACTAGAAGTATTGAACAAGTATCTATAATGGCATATGGTTATAATGAAAAAGAGCTTAAGATATTAAATGATTTCTGCCATAAACAATCCATTAATAATATGATTGTAGTAAATAATGAAATCCTTGATATGACCTTGGAAGATATATTAAGCGGAACCGTTTCACCGTCTCCTTCCCCCCCTTCCGGTAAAAGCAATTATCATGAATGGATTTTCCGGAAGTGATTTACAGTCATTCCTTAAAGGGTTTAAAAGCATAAACTTAGAAAGGCCTATATTTGCTACTGTTACTCCCACTTCAAAAACCTGGTCTTTTAAAACTTTAATTAATGAACTTATTAAGGAGCATAATATAATGAAAAATAGGAATAAAAAATAAAAGCACCCACTGGGTGCTTTCTGTATTATGATTAGTTCCTTATTTAAAATAAATCCTATTTTGGTTCTCCATTTTCCCATGTTCCTTTGTAAATTATATTTCCATCTTTATCATATTTAATCCCTTCACCATGGAAATTGCCCTTATCAAACTCTCCTTCATACATTTTTTCCCCTGTCTCATAATATTCTATCCCTGTCCCATGGGAAAAATCATCTTTCATATCCCCATTGTACCAAAGTCTACCACTTTCGTAGTAGCCCCTTCCCTTTCCATTTGCTCTGCCTTCTACTAATTCTCCCATATACATTGTTCTACCATTTTCATAATATATCTTACCCCTTCTATTAAAGGTTCCATTTTTCCAATGCCCTATATAAAAAACACCCCCATTGGGATAATAGGCTACACCTTCCCCATCTGGGCATCCATCTTCTACTTCTCCTTCATAAACCTTGCGACCCTTTTCATCATAAAAAACACCTTTTCCGGACATCTTTCCGTTTTTAAAGGTACCTTTATACATTATCTCTCCATTTTTATAGTATCTATCCCCTTCCCCATGGGGAATCCCATCTTTCATACTTCCTTCATAGGCCAAGGTTCCATCTCCGTGATAAAGCCTTTTTTTATCTAAAACTTCATTAGTCTTATCTTTCCTATCCAAAGCCTCAATATTTCTTATGACCATATCGTAAATTTTATATTTATTACCCTTTTTTCTAAAAGTGTATTCAAAGGTATTTCTCCTATCTATGTAATTTTCATTTTTCGTGGCCTTAGCTAGTATATTGACTTCTGCCTTAATATCTTTCCCTGTCTTTTCTAAAAACTTAATACTCTCCAACTCGTAAACCAATCCATAATAGGATAAACTATCAATGGTTTCCTTAAGTTCCGTATAATTTAAAGAGTAAATAGGACTGTCACTGTGAAATAAATAAAGGTAATCCGAGTACTTTTTTTCTTCTAGTGTTTCTAATAAGTGTTTTAATATCTCTTTTATTTCTCTTTTATTTCTTTCATCTATTACATTTTCCTTAATTTCTGTTTTATTCTCTGTAGCCCATAGGGTGTTGGAAATGCCAATATTTATACCAAGTACCATGATTAGAAAAAAAGTAACTTTAAAAAACCTACTCATATTTACACTCCTTATATATTTATATAATTATCTTTAACAATTTACCCTTTGTCTAATTACTTCATACATTAATATTCCTGCTGCCATTGCCGCATTTAAAGATTCGGCCTTCCCGGGCATAGGAATTTTTACTAAGATATCGGTTTTTTTTGCTGTAGTATCTTTGATACCACTGGATTCATTTCCTATTAAAATCGCTATGCCTGCCTTTAAATCGCAATCATAAGGATACCTTTTCCCTTTCAAATGGGCAGATAAAACTGATACATTGCTTGTTGTGAACTGTTTTATGAGTTCATCCATATCTATATCGATTAAAATAGGAAGATGAAAAATCGAGCCCATGGTAGAACGAATAACCTTGGGGTTATATAAATCTACACATTCCTTCGTTAAAAATATGCCGTCAACCCCTGCTGCATCTCCCGTTCTTATGATAGTACCTAGATTCCCTGGATCTTTGATATCTTCCAATACAATATAGAACCCATTTCTCTTTGTTATGACTTTTTCTAGAGTAAATGTTTTTTGTTTACAAACTGCTAGAATACCCTGGGGAGTTGTGGTATCTGCTATCTTATCAAATATCTTATCACTCACTTCTATTATAATATCTTTTTTTAAGAACAACTCCCTTAAAAGCTTTTCATTTTCTTTTTTGAAGGAGCTGGAAACAAAAACAGAATCAATCTCCCAATCCCTTGGAATTTCTTCAACTATTTTTATCCCCTCTATAACAAAGAGCTTTTCCTTATTTCTTTGCCTTTTATTCTTTTGAATTCCCATAAGCCATTTAATATGCTTATTTTGTGTACTCTCAATCATAAAGTTCACTCTTTTCAGCTTATATCGTTAAATCTTCGAATTTTCTCTTCCAATTATTATGGCAAATATCCTTATCTCAAGTTTTTCTATAAAATATAACTATTTTTGTATATTCTTTGCCTAGAATTCACATTCTAAACATAAACTATCTATGGATTTCAACTTAAATATTATATCATAACAGGCATAAAAATCAAAAACTTCTTCTAACTTAAGCGGCACATGTTGACAATGAACATATCTTTTGATAGATTTATTATTAAGGGATATTAATTATCATTTATTAAAGATATATTATAAGGAGTGAACATATGTATAAACCTCTAGAAATTTCTAAAGACCTTTACTGGGTTGGGGTTCTTGACCCCGATCTTAAGATATTCGATATTATTATGGAAACAAAGTACGGTACTACATGCAATTCGTATTTACTAAAGGGCAGCAAAAAAACCGTTTTATTTGAAACGGTTAAAGATAAATTTGCTGATCAATGTATCGAAAGAATAAAAAATATCTGTAATCCCGAAGAAATTGACTATATAATTGTTAATCATACGGAGCCGGATCATGCGGGATCCGTTTCCATACTTCTTGATTACTGCCCCAATGCCACCATAGTGGGGACCGGCCCTGCCCTTAAATTTTTAAAAGAAATAACCAACCGTCCTTTTAATGCCCTCCCAGTATCCGATGGGGATACCCTAGATATAGGAGATAAGACCATACGTTTTATTATGACCCCCTTCTTACACTGGCCAGATACAATGTATTCTTATATCGAAGAAGATAAAATATTAGTGACCTGCGACTCCTTTGGGGCCCACTATTGTGATGAAAGAATATTTAACGACGCTATCGAAAAGGAAAAAGAACCAGAAATATTGGATTCTTATAAATACTATTTTGATATGATTATGGGTCCTTTTAAGCCCCATGTTCTTCAGGCTCTTGATAAAATAAAAGNTTTAGAAATTAAGACTATCTGCACGGGTCATGGTTTGGTTCTTAAAACCGAAATACAAAAATATCTTGATTTGTATAAAAAATGGGCAACAACCACCCAAAGAGAGAAACCTTCTGTTGTTATTCCTTATGTTTCAGCCTACGGATATACTAAAAAGATGGCCGAAGAAATTAAAAAGGGGGTTAAGGCCGCTGGGGATATTGATGTATTATTATTTGATATGGTATATGAAGATAGTACCAAAGTAATGGGAGAAATATCTAATGCTAGGGGTATACTATTTGGCTCTCCTACCATCGTAGGAGATGCCCTTCCTCCTATTTGGAACCTTCTTATTTCCCTTAACCCTGTAATCCATAAGGGTAAAATGGCCGGGGCCTTCGGTTCTTACGGCTGGAGTGGTGAGGCAGTGTCTAATATAGAAGGCCGCCTAAAACAATTAAGACTTAAAATACCTGTGCCGGGGCTTAAGATATCCTTCAATCCCTCGGATACCCAACTTAAACAAGCTTACGAATTTGGAGAAAAGTTCGGCTCGGCCGTACTAGGAAAGGAATAAGATAAAATATGGGAGAAAAACTACTTATTGTGGGAGGCTGTGTAGCCGCTAAAGAAGCTGCCATGGCTGCAAGGAAGATAAATTCTGAATGTGAAATTACTATACTGTCTGAAGAAAAGTACTATCCTTATTACAGGCCTATGCTTTCAGAATGTATTACCGGCGATGTAAATGAAAAGCGATTTTATTTAGCCTCCAAAGAAGATTATGAAAAAAACAATATAAATTTGAAGTTAGGGGAAAAAGCAATAGAATTTTCACCTGACGAAAGGACAATAAAGACCGATAAAGGCAGCATCTATTCTTATGATAAACTTTTGATAGCAACAGGAAGCAAAAACTTTATCCCTCTCCCTGATGCTATGGACATCCCTGGGGTATTCTCTATAAAAACCTACAATGATTCCAAAGATGCCAAGGCCTGGGTCTCTTCCCTCAAAGCAACCTCGGACTTATATTCTAATCTCCCTACAAATGACAATACTGATGTTGATGATAGCAACCCCGTGGAGGCAAGTCTTCACCCCAGCTCACATGTCATAATAGTAGGCGGTGGTCTATTAGGCCTTGAAGCTGCCTGGGAGCTAAAATCTTCAGGCCTTGATGTAACCATAATTGAACTGGCCCCAAGAATTTTACCTGCCCAATTGGATGATGAAAGTTCTTCCTTTTTTTCTAATATTATTACCTCCAAGGGAGTCAATATAATACTAAATAAATCTATCAAAGAAGTATTAAATGATAACAACATAAACTCTATTATTCTTAATGATGGCACTTCCCTAGATTGTGATATGCTTTTATTTTCAGTTGGAATAAGACCTAATATAGATTTGGTGAAGGACTCAGAAATCGAAATAGAGCATGGCATTTTAGTAAATAACAAAATGGAAACCTCTCTAAAAAATGTATATGCCGCAGGGGATGTTACAAAAATAAAGGACTGTCCCCAAGGAATATGGCGCCCTGCCTTAGAACAAGGAAAAGTTGCCGGTACCAATATGGCAGGTGGTGACATTACCTATAATAATCCTCCAATACCCATATTCCTTAACTCCTTTGGCACCCAAATCTATTCCATAGGAGAACTAAAATCTGCAAATGAAATAGACTCTATAAAATCAATAGATACACATAAAGGGGTCTATAAAAAGTTATATTTCAATAACGATATTTTAGTTGGTGGCATATTAATAGGAGATATAAAAAGCTCAACTAAATTATCAAAAGGATTAGAAAATAAGATATCCAAAGAAGAAGCCCTCTCCCTAATATAAAAGCTCTCGCCCAAGCGAGAGCTTTTATATTAGGGACTACATAGTTTATTAGGTTATTGTATGTCTTGCCTTTTTTAAAATGAACTCTTTTAAGAATGCTAACATAGAATAATATAAACCATCTGTCTGGAGGAATACCTATGTTTATAAATCCTTATCGCAAGCTAAACAACCAAAATCCCTTAATTGTCTTCTCAGTCCAAGGTGATGTAACGGGTGATGGTATACCTGATAATATTTATCTTACAGGAATTAAAACTGAAGACAGCCCCTTTATTCAAAAAATTACTCTTGTAATTAGGGACGGTAGAACAAACAATATAGCAACTATTCCCCTTAAAACTAATGCGGGGTATAATCCCACAATTTTTCTCGGGGATTTTACTGGAAATGGGATAAAGGATATTCTTATCTCAATTAATTCCGGAGGTAGTGGGGGAATTATGTATTATTATATCTATTCCAATGTAGGAAATAACCCTAGTTTGTTATTTGATTATGAAACCTTTAATGAGAAATATGACTATGAAGTAATTTACAGGGATTATTATAAGGTAGATGTAATAAATATTACGGAAGAAACTAAATATGTAATAGATATTTCTAACAGAGAAAAAGACTATTTACAGGAAATATATAAAGAAGATGGCACTCTTAAAGCACCTATAGAAGGATTTGTTAGCCCCCTAAGCGGCCTTTATCCTATAGATTTCGATACTAATGGGATATATGAACTTCTAGGATTCCAGAGAATTTCCGGTAAGTATGCCGCTGATGCTTTAGGGTATATACAAACCTCCTTAGAATGGCATATGAATAACTTCAATCTAAGAGATCAGTTCGTATCTATTTATGGGATGAATATAATTACTAACTAACATGTGCCAGGTACGCAGGCTATAAGGTTATCTGTAAAGCCCTATTAATCTGTGTATCTGGTACATGTTTATATTGACAGTAGTTTTCATTTGTAATATACTATCAGTAAGAAATTTCGTTTTTTTTGTTTATATGTTGATAATGATTATCATTATATACGAGGAGGGTTTTTATGAGATTATCTAATGCACATCCCGGTCAAACAATAGAAATAGTATCCATTCCTGATTCATCGATTAGGGCTCAGGCTATTCGGTTTGGTCTTTATGAAGGGGCAAAGGTTAAATGTTCCCAAGCTATTAAAAAAGGACCTGTTATATTACAAAATTATATGCAAGAGATTGCAATTGGCCATGGTCTTGCCAATAAAATAGAAATTAAACTTGTTTCGTAACTTAGGAGGAGTAGCTATGAGTTCTTGTCATTCTAATATACCTATTGACCTTAAAAGTCATGCCGATAAAACTAAGCTTATCTTAGTTGGAAATCCTAATGTAGGTAAATCTGTTTTTTTTAATGCCTTAACAGGTCTATATGTAGATGTATCTAATTTTCCTGGGACAACAGTGGATATAAGCCATGGAATATACAAAAATTATGTTGTTATCGATACCCCCGGTGTCTATGGTGTTTCTTCTTTTAATGATGAAGAGCGGGTTGCTAGAGACGTTATTCTTGAAGGAGATATCATCTTAAATGTGGTGGATGCTGTTCATATGGAAAGGGATTTGTTTCTTACTCAACAACTTATTGATATGGGGAAAAGAGTAATAATTGCCCTTAATATGATGGATGATGTAAAAAGAAATGGACTTCTTATAGATATAAAAAAGCTATCAGAATCCCTAGGGGTCCCAATTATCCCCACAATTGCAGTGGATAAAATAGGCTTGGATGAAGTAAAAAACAGCTTAGAAAAAGCCTCCATAGGTAATCCCATAAGCGGAATTAAAGGCCTATTGAAAGAGGCCTCCACCTTGGTGTCAAATCCATCCGAAGCCCTCCTTGTACTAGAAGAGGATGAAAATATAATAACAAGGAATAATATTAAAAATAATGATAAATATGAATCTAGGGAAAAAATATACCGCCAAAGAAGGGAAAAGGTTAATGAAATCATAGATTCTGTTGTAACCCAAACCATGGATGGGGCTAATTTTAGAACTCGCCTCAGTCAAATTATGTTAAGACCCCTTACAGGTATACCTATACTTATTTTGACTTTATATATTATGTACAAGTTTCTGGGGGTTTTTATAGCCCAAACTGTTGTAGATTTCACAGAAGAAGTAATTATGGGTACTTATTATAATAATTTTATAATTGATATCTTTGGTCCCCTTGTAGATGGTCACAATTTCTTAAAAAGGTTTTTGATTGGAGATTTTGGAATATTGACTATGGTTCCCATTTATATACTAGGGCTTCTCCTTCCTTTAGTTATAGGTTTTTATTTTTTACTAGCTTTATTAGAGGATTCTGGGTATCTACCAAGAATTGCTACACTAGTTGATAAAGTTTTAACTAAGTTAGGCCTAAATGGACGGGCAATTATTCCAATTATCTTGGGATTTGGTTGTGTTACCATGGCGACTGTTACAACAAGAATACTAGGCTCTAAAAGAGAAAGATTCATAGCAACCATGCTTCTTGGACTTACAATCCCTTGTTCTGCTCAACTAGGGGTAATTGTTGGGATGATTAGTGCCCTAGGCCCTAATTACTTTTTAATTTATCTTATTACCATTATTGCCGTATTTGTAATTTCTGGGACTGTTTTAAATAAGGTTTTACCCGGTCAATCAACCGACCTTTTAATCGATATCCCTCCCCTTAGGATTCCGAGAATAAAAAATATTTTGTCTAAAACTTATACAAAGACCATAATGTTCTTAAAAGAAGCTTCCCCACTATTTTTAATTGGGGCTATACTTATTACCTTTATGGAACACTTTGGTATCCTAATTGCTATTCAAAATGCTATTTCTCCTTTAACAGAGGGATTTCTAAAACTTCCTAAGGAGGTAGCAACTGCATTTATCATGGGTATTGTAAGAAGGGACTTTGGGGCTGCGGGTTTATTTAGACTAGTAGACTTAGGTATGCTAAACCAAGCTCAAACATTAATTTCTCTGGTTGTAATTACCCTTTTTGTACCCTGTATAGCAGCTATCTTAGTTATTTTTAAGGAAAGAAGCTTAAAGGAATCTATTGCTATTTGGTTTGGAAGTATGTTTACCTCATTTTTAGTGGGTGGAATTCTAGCAGCTATATTAATCTAGTATGTAATGGACCTAATTCTTACTTATTGGAAGGTGATAATATGAAATGTCCAACTTGTGGTAATGAGGTAGATGTAAAGGCAACCTCCCGATGTCCTAGATGCAACTCCATCATCTCATATCCTTATAAGAAATGTGAGGAATGTAAGGGTTGTTCCGTATTTAGTAAATGCCCTTCAGAAACAAATAAAAAGTAGGTAATTTAAAAAATTACCTACTTTTTATTTTTAGAAAAAACTTCATAATTTATTGTTCTTCAAATTGATCCTTTGGCACCCCGCACATAGGACAAACCCAGTCTTCTGGAACATCTTCAAAAGCTGTTCCAGGAGCTACCCCATTATCCGGATCCCCATCTGCTGGATCGTAAACATACCCACATACTAGACATACCCATTTACTCATAAAAATTCTCCCTTCATAATGTATTATGTATAATTATAAATATACCCAAATCTTATACATAATATACCACTATTTTTTTCCTTTGTCAAAGACTTATTACCTGATAAGAATTATTATTTAGCTTTTACTTTTTCTTTTCTGGAACCCCATTATAAACAAACCCTTTTTTACTTTCTACAGTTATTAAGGTCCCACTTCTTATTAGAGCCACAGCATTATCAGCCCCGATAATCACAGGTATATCTAGAGCTCTTCCGACAATGGCAGCATGAGAATCTTCTCCCTCTTCCCCATCTTCTACGATAATAGCAGAGGCTTTTTTCATATAAGGTAGAAACTCATTATTAGTTTTATGAGTTACTAGGATATTCCCTTTTTTAAAATACTTTTCAGCTTCTTCTATTACCTTAATCACACTGGCGGTCCCCGAAACAGTTTTTCGTCCTATACCTATTCCCTTAACTAATACATTTCCCACAATATGGACTTTTAAAATATTGGTTGTTCCTGATATTCCAACAGGAACCCCCGCAGTGATTACAATCAAATCCCCTGATTTAGCCAATCCGATTTCTACTGACTTTTCAACTGCTTGGCTAAAAATCTCGTCCGTTGTTGGTTTTAACTCTGTCATAACTGGTACACAGCCCCAAACCAAACTCAATTGTCTCCAGGTTTGTTCATCCGTGGTGCAACCCAGTACTGGAGAAGAAGGTCTGAATTTTGATACCAATCTTGCTGTTCCCCCAGATTTTGTTACCGTTACAATGCAAGCGGCATTTAAATCCGCAGCAGTTGTACAGGTAGCATGGCTTATGGCATTGGTTATATTTGTTTGGATTGATCTGTGGTATTCATTCATATTTTTAATATAATCTATAGAGCTTTCTGTCCTTTTTGCTATAGTTGCCATCATCATTACACTTTCTATAGGATAAGAGCCCTTTGCAGTTTCTCCAGATAGCATAATAGCATCTGTACCGTCAAAAATAGCATTGGCAACGTCATTAGCCTCTGCCCTTGTAGGTCTTGGGTTCCTAACCATGGAATCTAGCATTTGGGTGGCAGTTATTACTGGTTTTCCAATCTTATTGGCTTTTTTAATAAGCATTTTTTGAACTAAAGGCACTTCTTCCGTTGCAATTTCTACTCCTAGATCTCCTCTAGCCACCATTATCCCATCGGCTACTTCTAGGATTTCATCTATATTATTTACGCCATCTCTATTTTCTATCTTCGCAATAATTGCAATGCTATTTCCACCATTTTCTTCTAGTATCTTTCTAATTTTTATTACATCATTAGCGGAACGGATAAATGAAGCCGCTATATAGTCAAAGCCCATTTTTATACCAAACTTAATATCTTCTGTATCTTTTTCAGTTAGGGAAGGTAGATTTACATATACATCCGGGATATTGACTCCTTTCTTAGAGCTAATGGGCCCCCCATTTATTACTTCACATTCCACTTCTGTATCAGTCAAGTTTTTAACCCTAAGTTCTATAAGTCCATCGTCTAAAAGAACTCTACTGCCCCGCCTTAAATCGAAGGGTAGGTTTTTATAAGTAACACTAACCCTATTTTCGTCTCCTTCTATCTCTTCACTAGTTAGGGTAAAGGATTTTCCTTGTTGTAAAAAAACCTGTTCCTTGGCAAAGTTTTTAATGCGAATTTCAGGGCCTTTAGTATCTAAGACCAAAGGTATGGGGACATTTAATTCTTCCCTAGCTACAATAAGATTTTTAATGGTTTCCCCATGGGATTCATAGGTACCATGGGAAAAATTGATTCTTGCTGCGTTCATCCCATTAGTAATTAATTTCTTTATGGTTTCCACATCACTAGAGGATGGTCCTAAAGTGCATACAATTTTAGTTTTTCTCATTATATTACTCCTATATCGAAAGAATTTTGGATACTTCGTACATTCTTTCATCTATTGTTTTTTTCATTTTTAATGCCTCGTTGATATCATAGTCTGTATATTTTCCTTCTCGGTAAGCTACGACACGGTTGGTTTTTCCTTCACAAAGAAGATCCACCGCCATAGCTCCCATCATGGAGGCATGGAGCCTATCAAGGGCAGATGGACTTCCCCCTCTTTGAAGATGACCTAGTATACTAGCCCTGGTTTCTATTCCTGTAACCTCTTCTATTTTGCTAGCGAGTTGCTCGGAACCTCCAACCCCTTCTGCTGAAATAATCAAATAATGTTTTTTACCTTTTTGTTTACTTTCTAGAATTTCTCTTATTATGTCTTCATCAGATGATCTTTCCTTTTCGGGAACCAAAACCATTTCCGCTCCATTGCTTATTGCACTCCAAAGGGCGATGTATCCTGCATTTCTTCCCATAACTTCTACAATACTACATCTTTCGTGAGATGTTGAAGTATCCCTTATTTTATTGATAGCCTCCATAGCCGTATTTACGGCGGTATCAAAACCTATTGTGTAATCGGTGCATGCAACATCAAGGTCAATTGTGCCAGGAACTCCTATTGTATTGATACCTAAACTAGCTAACTTCTCTGCTCCCTCAAAAGAGCCATCCCCACCTATAACAACAAGACCTTCTATGCCAAATACCTTACACATATTGGCTCCTCGTTTTTGTCCTTCTAACTTAACAAACTCGGGACATCTTGCAGTTTGAAGAATAGTGCCTCCTCTTTGAATGGTATCGGATACACTCTTTGTATTCATTTCAAAAATATCTCCATGAATAAGACCATTGTATCCTTTTCTTACACCCATTACTTTAAGTCCCCTTGCAATAGCTGTACGCACAACAGAGCGAATAGCTGCATTCATTCCTGGAGCGTCCCCACCACTTGTTAGTACACCGATAGTTTTTATCTTCTTGCTCATTTTATTCCCTCCGTTATTGTCTTTGTTTATCTTATACTTAGTTTATCCCTATTCTCTAATGTGTATATTATTATGCTTTTAAAATTTTTATCGAAAATCTATATACATTGTAATAAATTTAGATTTTTATTTCAATAAGAATCTAATTTTTGTTTTGCTTCGGGCTTATTTCTCCGTAATAACTACATTTTCTTCCCCTAGTATATGTTTTAATTTATAAATTAAATCCTCCTTAGGGGAAATCCATAGACTTTTAGCAGCTCTCATGGTTTTATTTAGGGCTTCAATGTGTATTATAACCGGTACATCGCCCCTGCAATTTAGTAAAATTGGCTTAATCTCATCTATTATCTCCATATTTCCTTTAGATACAGGAATTTTTAAATATAGCTTAGTTTTTTTTATCTCTTTTTGTTCTTTCATCTCTCCAAAAGGGATTATTTCTTCACATATTAGTTTTGCATCCTCATCTTCCCTTATGGCAACTCTCCCTTTAGTATATATAATTTCATCTTCTTGTAGGTACTTAGAATACCTTTCATATATCTTAGGAAACACTATAATCTCCACTGCCCCCTGTAAATCCTCTAAAGTTACGAATGCCATGACCTGATTGCTTCTAGTTGATTTAATGCTTTTATCGGCAATCATCCCCCCTATAATGACCCTTTGTCCATCGACTATAGAAGGTAGTTCTTCCTCCCTTTTAATAAAATCAAAACTTGAGGCGCTAGTATTATTTTTCAACTCCTGAGCATACTCATCTAAGGGATGCCCACTCAAATACATACCTAATACTTCCTTTTCCATGGCTAAAAATATTTTCATGGGATATTCGTCCATACTTGGAAGAGTATCTTCTTTGGTGACTCCCTCTTGCCCAAAGTCAAATAAATTAATCTGACCTTCGATTGTTTTTTTCCTTTGATTATTAATATTATCTGAAACCTGTTTATAAACTGAAATATATTGGCTTCTTTTTCCCCCCAAGGAATCAAGGGCCCCCGCCTTAATAAGGCTTTCCATACTTCTTTTATTTAAATCCCCGCTATCCATTCTTTCAAAAAAATCTACTAGGCTTATAAAGCTACCATTTTTCTTCCTTTCTTTTACAATAGCTTCTACCATAGACTTTCCTACATTTTTTATTGCTGCAAGTCCATATCTTATTTTACCGCAGGATACAGAAAACGAAGGCAACCCTTCATTGATATCAGGGGAAATCAAATCAATCCCCATCTTCTTGCAAGCATAAATGTATTCTTTAATCTTATCGGTATTATCCATTACAGAGGTCATAAGTGCTGCCATAAATTCTACAGGGTAATGGGCTTTTAGCCATGCAGTCTGGTAGGCCACTACAGCATAGGCAGCAGCATGGGATTTATTGAAAGCATATTTTGCAAAATCCGTCATTTCATCAAATATTTTTTCTGCAATCTGTATGGGAATTCCCTTATTAACACATCCAGGAACTTCTTTACCATTGCCATGGACAAAATTTCTTCTTTCTTCTGCCATAACATCGGCTTTTTTCTTTGACATGGCCCTTCGGACCAAATCACTCCGTCCTAGGCTATATCCTGCCAAATCCCTTACAATCTGCATAACCTGTTCTTGATAAACTATGCAACCGTAGGTTGTGCTTAAAATCGGCTCAAGGGCAAGGGTTGAATATTCTATAGCCTCTTTATTTTTTTTACCTTTAATATATTTAGGGATAAAATCCATGGGACCCGGACGATAAAGGGAAATCCCTGCAATGATATCTTCAAGGTCTCTCGGCTGAAGTTCTTTCATAAAGTTTTTCATTCCTGTACTTTCTAGCTGAAAAACTCCTTCTGTTTTGGCTGCGGATATTAAAGCATAAACTTCTTTATCATTAAAATCTATTTTATCTATATCTATTCTTGTTCCATAATTAGATTCTATTTGCTCTAGGGCGCTGCGGATAACCGTTAATGTCCTAAGTCCTAAAAAGTCCATTTTAAGAAGCCCTAACTCCTCTAGGGTTGTCATAGTAAATTGGGTTGTAATTACCCCCTCATTAGCATTAAGAGGAACATATTCCACTACTGGTTCTTTTGATATAACTACCCCAGCTGCATGGGTTGATGAATGTCTTGGAAGGCCTTCTAGTCTTCTTGACATATCTATAAGATAGCGGATTCTTTCATCACTTTCATACAATTGTCTTAATTCATTATTAATTTCCAAAGCCCTATCGATTGTTATACCTAATTCTGTTGGAATCATTTTAGCTATCTTGTCGACTTCTGCATAGGGCATATTTATAGCCCGTCCGACATCCCGAATAACTGCCCTTGCTGACATGGTTCCAAAGGTAATAATCTGGGCTACTCTATCTTCCCCATATTTTCCTATAACATAATCTATAACTTCTTGCCTTCTCTCATAACAAAAATCAATATCTATATCAGGCATACTAACTCTTTCAGGGTTTAAAAATCTTTCAAAGAGTAGCTGGTATTCTATGGGGTCAATGTTGGTAATAGAAAGGCAGTATGCTACTATACTTCCTGCTGCCGAACCTCTTCCAGGACCTACCATAATACCATTGTCCTTAGCATATTTTATGAAATCCCATACTATTAGAAAATAGTCCACATATCCCATTTGCTCTATGGTCATTAATTCATATTCAAGTCTTTTCTTAAGTTCATTATTATGATTAGGATACCTCAGGTTAAAACCTTCTTGACATAGCTTTCTTAAGTATTCATTAGGGGTATATCCCTTGGGAACATCGTATTGGGGTAATTTTAATTCATGAAAGGTAAACTCCACATTACATCTTTGGGAAATTTTATAGGTATTTTCTATTGCTTCTTTAGCATAGGGAAACCTTTCCAGCATTTCATTGGAAGATTTTAAATAAAACTCTCCCCCCGGATAAATCATTCTATCCTCATCTTCCATAGTCTTTGCTGTTTGAATACAAAGTAGTATTTCATGGGCCTTATTATCCTCTTTATAGGTATAATGAACATCATTAGTGGCCACTAAAGGAATACCCGTATCTTTACTCATGCGAAATAGATTCTGATTGACTTCTCCCTGTTCCCTCATCCCATGATCTTGAAGTTCAAGATAAAAGTTACCCTTACCTAATATTTCTTCATAGCTAAGGGCAATCTCTACTGCCTTCTCATAGGAGACTTCCCTTATAGTTTTGGCAACTGGCCCCGCAAGGCAAGCACTAAGCCCTATTAAGCCATCGGAATGCTTTTCTAAAAGTTCCAAATCAATTCTCGGTTTATGATAAAATCCTTCTATAAAACCATGGGAGACCAACTTAACTAAGTTTTTATAGCCTTTCATGTTTTCTGCCAAAAGAACAAGGTGAAAATAATTTGCATCTTGTTTTTCCTTATCAAAACGGCTCCTTGGAGCTACGTACACTTCACAACCTATAATAGGCTTTATCCCTTGTTTTTTTGCTTCTTTATAGAAGTCTATAACGCCATACATAGTTCCATGATCCGTTATGGCTATACTATCCATTCCCAATTCCTTAGTTCTTGTAATTAACTCATTAATCTTGCAAGAACCATCCAAAAGGCTATATTCTGTATGAACATGAAGATGGGTAAAGGAGATATTGTTTGATGTAGTTTTATCCATATAATGCATCCTTCCGTAAACTCATACAATATCCCTATTATATCATACTCACACAGGTTTACCTAGCTGGCCAAAATAAAAAATATCCCTATTATTATGCTAAGGGATATTTTTATTTATATTTTTAAAAATAAATGAGTTTTATCCTATAAAGATATCTTCCCCATTAGTATAATCCTTCCTTTTTGGGTAAGAAAAATATTTTTTTACAGCTTCAATATTTGCATTGATAAAAATATCGGGATAACCTGATGCTCTTAATTCGTTTACATATTTTTCAATCACCGTTTCTTCTACTTCCTCTAATTCAATGTCATGATTATCTAGATATTCTGCAAAATGATGCATACCGGATATATATCTTATCCTATTCTCCATAGATGTCTCGTAAGTGCTAAAGGTATTGACAATTTCTTTATCCACAATCTCTAAATCCATAACAGGCCTCCTTTTTTATTTATCAGTATCTCCTTTTATAATAAATTTATTAAGGTAATTCTATTATAACACTTCTTCAAGAAATTTCCATATAAAATACAGGTATCTTTTATACCTGTATTCCATGAGTTTAAAATATAAAATTTATCAAAGATAAGTAATCCTAAATATCCTAAATATCTAATGTTTCAAGGCGATTTTCTATAAATATAATATATAATGAAGCATAAACCAAAAGTGACACATGCTTCCTCCTAGTACGAACAAATGGAATATTTCATGAAAACCTAATAATTCAAAATTAATTTTTGGCCTTTTAGTCCCATAAATTATTCCACCGACAGTATATAATACTCCACCTGCTACCAGCCATCCAAGTCCCTTAGGTGAAATAGCATTTACTAAAGGCACAAAGGCTACCACTACAAGCCAACCCATTACTATATAAATTAAGGTAGATAATCCTCTTGGGGCGTTGAACCAAAATATTTTAAATAATATTCCCATTATTGCAATTGCCCAAATACTTGCAAAGAGGCTCCAACCCCAAATTCCTCTTAATGCGATTAGACATACGGGTGTATAAGTTCCAGCTATTAAAATATAAATCATCATATGATCTATTTTTTGGAGAATTTCTATTTTCTTTTCTGATAAATTGAGGGCATGATATAAGGTACTAGCTGTATATAGTAGGATTAAACTGACCCCAAATACACTAAATGTTGCTATATGCCATGGTGTACCTCTTACTACAGCATAATAAAGTAAAAATACTAATCCTATTATTGAAAGGATATCCCCAATTAAGTGGGTTAAAGCATTTATTGGCTCTCTCATTTTTGCAAACATAAAATCACTCCTTATGTAGTATTGTTTACTACTTATAGTATATACATATATAATAATACATATTCATCATAATTGCAATACATTATATCTACACTTTAATATCTAGGGTTGACTTAAATTATATAAATACCTACATTCACTTTGTCAATGCAGGTGTTTATATTTTGCTTGTTATGATACGTATATATGGTATAATGGTATTAGCTCATTTTAATTAAATTACCATATGCATTGAATAGGAGAGATATAAATGGATTTAAATAAGGATATTCTAAATGATTTTATTAAGGATTTTAGTTCTTTAGAAGGAATACCCCTATCGGATATACCTAATATTGATTTATATATGGATCAGGTCACTACCTTCTTTGATGATAAATTAAGCCCTTGGAAGTTAGATGATGAGGATAAAATCCTCACAAAAACCATGATTAACAATTACGCCAAAGCCGATATACTTTTTCCTCCTATTAAAAAGAAGTATTCTAAGGAACATATGGTTTTGCTTATATTAATTTATCACCTAAAACAGATTCTTTCCCTTAGTGATATACATACTTTATTATTTCCTATAATTCAAAAAAACATGTCTAAAGACTCCTTTGATTTATACTCCCTATATGAACAGTTTTTAGATATTCAAAAAGATGAATTGGAAAATCTTGAAGGAAACTTCTTTAAAAAAGTAGATGCACTTTTTGAGGGATTAGAAACCCAAGAAGATGCAGATTATCCTTTACTGCTTCTTACTGTTATGAATCTAGTAATAAGTTCTAGTATCCAAAAAAACCTTGCAGAAAAATTAATTTATAAATTTAAAAAAACATTCATTAAGTAAAAAGGATAGTAGTTACGAATACCGAATATGGAAATGTGGGCTGACAGGCACCTTTTTAAGGTAATAAAAAAAGCAAAGCACTCTACAAAAACTTTCAAGGTAGGTGCTTTGCTCTTTTATTCTTTATGTGAGGTTAAAAATTCCATTAATTTGTTTATGGCCTCTTCTTCATCATTTCCTTCTGCCCTAATGGCTAACTCTTGTCCTTCTAGGGCTCCTAGAGACATCATGCCCATTATACTTTTTGCGTTAACTTGTTTGTCCTCCATTAAAACATAAATATTGCTTTTATATTGACTGGCAATTTGAACAAATAATGCTGCCGGCCTTGCTTCTAAACCTGTTTCAATCTTAACAACAACTTGTTTTTCAATCATTTTCTTCCTCCATTTCGCCACCCTTTGGCATATTTAAGTGGTGAAAACAACTGTTTTTTGTTCTCACATTTTTTCTCCTCTTTGTTCCCTTAATTGTTCTGCTATTATACCTATTTTTCTTAATCTATGATTCACCCCTGATTTCCCCACGGGAGGGTTTAGTAGGGCTCCTAATTCCTTTAAGGTAGCATCAATGTACTGGGTTCTATATCTTGCTGTTTCCTCTAAGGTTTTAGGAAGACTGGATAATCCTATGGTATTTTCTATAAATTTTATATCCTCTAGTTGTTTTACTGCCGCCGAAACAGTTTTTTTAAGATTTGCTGTTTCACAATTAACAATACGATTGACATTATTTCGCATTTCTTTTACGATGCGGACGTTTTCAAGATCCATTAGGGCTATATGAGCTCCCATGATATTAAGCAAATCAACTATTTGGGCCCCTTCTTTTAGGTAAACTACTTGATGTCTTTTTCTTTTAATCACTTTTGCATCCATATTAAATAAATTAATAAGTTCCATTAAGGCTTGTGCATGTTTTAAATGCTGATTCACAAATTCCAAATGGTATGTTTTTTCAGGGTCACTTAGGGAACCTGCAGCTAGAAAAGCTCCCCTTATATATGCCCTCTTACAACAGGTAGTTTTTACAATCAGGGGATAAATCCCGTGCCTTCGTATTATCTTTTCATTTTCTTCTTTTATTATCCCCGTAGCCTTTAATATCTTTTTTGTGTCTTCTGTAGAGGCAACAAAAAGGAAATAAACAGACCTTTTTTTAAGTTGGGTATTTTTTCTTATTAATACTTCCGTATTTATATTAAAAGTTTTCTTTAATAATGTAAAGTACTTTCTAGCAACTGCTGCATTTTCAGTTTGAAATTTTATGGATATGTTTTTGTCCTCGTGGATAAAAACTTCTCCACATACATTAATTAAGGCAGCAATTTCTGCTATTCTACAATGCCTAGTCTCATCTATATGGCGGGTTAATTCATTCTTTACTCTAGAAGAAAAGGACAAATCATTCACCTCCATAAGAACCTTTATAATTATTAATTATAATGTTCATTACCACTTTTGCTAACTTTGTAGGGTCATGGCGAACTAATTTTCTATCAGGATATACCCTAAGTAAGGGTGCATCTATTATTTTAAATTCCTTATCCTTTACAGTCTCTTTATCCCACTTCACTTCTTTAGACCTATCCTCGTGGTATATTTTCAATAAATCCTCAGGAATATTTTCTGTATTTGCAACCACATAATCTATAATATCTTTTCCACCATATTTTCTCAGCTCTTCTATATGCATCAATAAGTCAAAATCATCGGTTTCCCCTGGTTGGGTCATTATATTACTAATGTATATCTTAATTGCTTTACTTTGCAAAAGGACTTCTGGAACCTTATCCACTAGGAGATTAGGGATAATACTAGTGTACAAACTCCCAGGCCCCAGTATCACTGCATCGGCATTTTTAATTTCTTCCAAGACTTCAAAAAGGGGTTCGGGTTTTTCAGGGTATAAATATACTTCTTTAATACGCACATGACTTTCTTTGCTTTTTTCTACTATTTCACTTTCTCCGCAAATAACTTCTCCATCCCTTAGTTTTGCACAAAGCTGGACATCTTGCTTAGTAACCGGAAGAACCTTTCCTGTTACCGCTAACACTTCACTCATTCTTTGTACTGCTTCTTCAAAATTGCCGCATATTCCAGTCATTGCTGCTAAAAATAAATTCCCAAAACTTTGCCCCGTTAAACTACCTTCCTTAAAACGATATTGGAGGAGTTTTTGCATTATGGGTTCTGTATTCGCTAAGGCTAGGATACAGTTTCTGATATCCCCTGGTGGAAGCATCTTCATCTCTTGTCGCAAAATCCCCGAGCCCCCTCCATCATCTGCTACCGTTACAACTGCAGTTATGTTGGGAGTAAATTTTTTAAGACCCCTTAGCATAGTGGAGAGCCCTGTCCCTCCCCCTATAGCAACGATCTTAGGTTCCATCTTTAACCCACTCATAGTCATTCCTCATTTTCCTAATTTACTATCTTTTTCAATATCTCTATGCTGAAGTACCGTACGATGGTTACCCTTTTTAAGGATTTCATATAAGGCATTAGCTAAGGTAACTGATCTATGTTTTCCTCCTGTACACCCAATGCTTATAACTAGCTGGTTTTTCCCCTCTTTAATGTAATTAGGAATCAAAAATTCCACTAGGCCTACCATCTTACTTAAAAATTCCCTGCTTTCATCCCAATGCATAACATACTCCCTAACTTCCATGTTGTTTCCTGTCTTATGGCGCATATCTGGAATATAAAAAGGATTTGGTATAAACCTAACATCAAAAACTAAATCTGAATCATTAGGAATTCCATATTTAAATCCAAAAGATAAAACCGTAACCATCAAACTTTCAAAGGGTTTTTCTTCAACAAATATATGAAATAATTCTTCTTTTAATTGTCTTGTCAATATATTGCTAGTATCTATAATATAATCTGCTCTTTCTTTCACATCTTTTAAAATTTTTCTTTCTTTTTCTATGCCCACATTAATTCTTTCGTCTTCTATCAGAGGATGCTTTCTTCTAGTCTCCTTAAAACGTTTAACTAAAACAGCGTCTGAGGCATCTAAAAATAGAATTTCATAGTTGTAACCTTTTGTTTTTAGGGCTTGCAATCCTTCAAATAAATCCGAAAAAAGCTTACCTCCCCTAGTATCAATCCCTACTGCTACCTTATCTATTTCACTTCCTGGATTTGAACAAATTTCAGCAAACTTAGGAATGAGTGCAGGTGGAAGATTATCTACACAAAAAAAGCCCAAGTCTTCTAACATCTTCGCCGCTGTACTTTTTCCAGCTCCAGACATTCCAGTAACTATTATAAAACGCATGATAATCCCCCTTTTGTCATATGTTTATACTTATCTTTATTTTATCATAAATTGATTCATTAATCCAAAGTATAAAAATGGTTAACACTTGAATTTAAGGGCTTTGCTATTACCTAAGCTGATAAAAAGATTGTCCTCTTGAGTATATCATGTCTAATATTTGCAAATAATCTTTCCTTTATTTAGGAAACTATCCCTACTCACCAATTACCCTTACTTCCGTATCCATGGATACTCCGAATTTTTCTTTTATAGTATTTTGAATATGTTTTATTAAATTGAGTACATCTTCTGCTGTGGCATTTTCTTTGTTTATTATAAACCCACAGTGTTTTTCTGATACCTGCGCCCCTCCAATGGAGTACCCTCTAAGACCTGCATCCATTATCAACTTCCCTGCATAGTAACCCTCTGGCCTTTTAAAAGTACTACCGGCACTGGGTATATTTAAGGGTTGTTTTGTAGTTCTTTGTTCTGTTAGATAATTTATTCTCTCTTGAATTTCTTCTATGTTTCCTTTTTGAAATTTTAACTTTGCATTTAAAACTATATATTCCTTTTTTTGAAGAATGCTACTTCTATAGCCTAAGTTCATTTCCTCATTGCTAAGGGTGAGTATCTTTCCTTCTTCGTCCATAATATCGGCGGATACAAATACTTGTTTTATTTCACCACCATAGGCTCCTGCGTTCATATAAATAGCACCCCCAAGAGTTCCTGGGATTCCGCTGGCAAATTCAAACCCTGTAAGGCTTTTTGCCATTATTTTTTTAGATAGGGCAGACAGTAGTATGCCGGATTCTGCCCAGACTTCATTTTCTTCTATCTTAACCTCACTTAAATTTTTATAAATTTGTATGATAACTCCTCTAAACCCTTTATCTTTAACCAAAAGATTGCTACCATTACCCATAATATAAAAGGGAATCTTGTTTTTTCTACATATCCCTACGGCACTTCTTACTTCTTCTATAGTTCTAGGAGAAATAAAAACATCTGCAGGCCCCCCTATCTTAAAGGATGTATGGTTTTTCATAGGTTCATCTAATCTAATGGATTCTTGGGAGATACTTTTTATGAATTCTTTTAGTAGGCTATCTTTTTCCAAACTATTCACCTCCATACATAGCATTTTTCACTTATTATGTGAATATGATTTAGCCTTCATTTAAATAGGTGCGATGTTGTATTATTCCTAATACATTATAATATATGTTTTTATATTAATAAAGAATACCTTCCTAGATAAGGAAGGTTATAGTCCGAGCATTGCTGCCCCTATTATTCCTGCTTCATTGCCTAATTCCGCAATTCGCAACTGTGTTTTAAATGACTCATTTCCATATACTTCTTTTTCAACAACTTCTTTTAGAGGGTTAAGAAGATTATTCCCTTGCGCACATACGCCTCCTCCTATTACAACCACCTCTGGTTGCAATATATTAATCATATTGGCAATTCCACACCCTAAATATTTGATATAGTTATCGACTAATCCTTTCCCTATTTTATCTCCACTCTGAGCTGCATCAAAAGGAGTTTTAGCATCTATTTTATTGATATCCCCATCTACTAAAGTATACACTTTTGATTCGGGGTGCCTTACGGCTTCCATCTTTGCTTCTCTAATAAGGGCTGTAGCTGAAGAATAGGTTTCCCAACAGCCCTTCCTGCCGCAGGTGCATTGCTCTCCATCCACAACTATAACATGATGACCTACTTCCCCTCCACCATAAAAGGTGCCGCTAAAGATTTTTCCGTCTATGATTATTCCACCCCCTACGCCTGTCCCTAGTGTTACGGTGATTGAATTTTTATATCCTTTGGCTGCTCCTGCTATTGCCTCCCCTAGGGCTGCACAGTTGGCATCATTTTCTAAATGCACTGGAATATCTATGTATTTTTGAAGTTCTGTACGGATGGGAACATTTTTGAAGTTTAAGTTGTTGGAGTAAACCAATATTCCATTTACAGGGTCAGGGGTTCCGGGACTTCCTACTCCAATAGAATGAACTTCATTGAGAGAAATTCCCTCTTCTTTAATAATATCCTGGCATAAGTTTCCCATATCCATTAATATTTCTTTATAATCCCGCTGTCTTAAAGTTGGAATGCTTTTTTTCCTTACTAACTGACCTTTCTCTGTAACAATCCCTGCTGCTATATTTGTTCCTCCTAAGTCTACACCAATATAATACATCTCCTACCTCCATATAATGTTGTTTTAAGAATTTAATTTTTGTTTTTCTTTTTTCTTTTTAAGGTTTACCATTATGCGGTTATTCAGTTCTTCCGCAGCATTATATCCCATTTTTTTCTGCCTGTGGTTTACTGCTGCTGTTTCACAGATGACAGCTAAATTTCTTCCTGGTCTTATAGGAATTGCATGACAAACGACCTTATTCCCTAAAAATTCAATATATTCCTCTGTTAAGCCTAATCTATCGTATTCCATTTGTTCATTCCATAATTCCATTTTAATGACCAAATCAATATTATGGACGTCCTTTACAGATTCAACCCCGTAAAGTTTTTTCACATCTACAATCCCGATTCCCCTTAATTCTATAAAATGCCTTATTACTTCGGGAGAAGAACCAATTAAAGTCTGATTGGAAACCTTTTTTATTTCTACTACATCATCGGCAACAAGACGATGCCCCCTTTTTATAAGCTCTAGAGCGGCTTCACTCTTGCCGACTCCACTTTCCCCAGTAATAAGTACCCCCTCTCCAAACACATCTACTAAAACCCCGTGAATAGATGTTCTAGGCGCTAGTTCTACCTTAAGCCATCTAATAAGTTCAGCCATAAACTCTGAGGTAGTTTCACTAGTCCTTAGCAGGGGAACATTATATTCTTTAGCATAGGAAATCATTTCAGGAAAGGGTTCTAATTCTCGGCATAAGATTAAACAAGGTATATGGAATTGAAATAATCTTTCTAAAATCTTTTCTCTTAAATTTTTATCCATCCTACTTAAGTATGTATATTCCACTTTTCCAATGATTTGCACTCTTTCTGCATCGAAATAATCGAAATATCCCGCCAGTTGCAATGCTGGCCGATTGACATCAGATTGGGTAATTTGGATATGCTCATAATCAATATCAGAGAGGCTATTTTCGAGATTAAACTTTTTAATTATTTGACTTATATTGACATAATACAAGTTCATCCCTCTTTTCATAGTATAATAGTAGGAATTAATTTTAGTATAATTAGCCTATATCTTCTTTATCATTCTATCATAGTTTTATGTAAAATCAATCAAATAATACCATAGAAGTTCTCAAAAAAATCGGAGAATATTTTCTCCGATTATTGAACTTTAATTGTGAAGTTTTCATCCATAATTTCAACCTTTTTATCATTCTCTTGATTAGGATATTTTACGTAAACTATACAATCCTCTAAAATGCTTATGTCTGCTTTTAACAATTGATTTTGCTGAAGCTTGTTTAAGATTTCAGGCAAATCCCTTTCAATGTTTCTATCATCGTTAGATTGAATTAGAATTTTCATCTTATCGTTTTCTACCCTTAGGGATATTTCTACATCACATAGCTCCCCTGTATCTTTAGAAATATATGCATAGCTAAATTTATGCCTTCCTATCTTTGCCATCCTCTCACCTCATTCAATATTGATTTTCTATTAATCTTATGTCTTAAAGATTTAATTATCCACAATACATATTACGAAAATTATCTTAGAAATCAACTTTGAGTATATTGAATAATTATTATCTTAAAACTATTTTTCATAGATTAAGCATACCAATATTTTTTAATAATTTCAATGATTTATATCCCATCTAAAACGAATTACCTATTTTCCAGAATGAAAAAAGGTATATACTTTTTCTGCAATACTAAGTGGTACTCCCTTTACCTTCTTTATTTCTTCGATAGAAGCATTTTTTATTTTTTGTATGCTTCCGAAATACTCAAGAAGTGCCTTTTTCCTTGCAGGACCTACACCTGGTACTTCGTCTAATATGGATTGAATTTGTGCTTTGCTTCTGAGTTTTCTGTGGTATTCAATAGCAAAGCGATGGGCCTCATCCTGTATTCTGGTAATAAGCTTAAACCCTTCTGTTCCTAGGGGAGGACCTATTTCCTCTCCGTTATAGAGAAGTCCCCTGGTTCTGTGCTTATCATCTTTTACCATCCCACAAATAGGAATATCTATATTCAATTCATTTAATGCTTTTTTAGCAGCATTGACTTGCCCCTTACCCCCATCAATCAGTATAAGCTGAGGAAGCTTTGTGAACTTTCCTTCTTCTACAGTTAATCCTCTTGCTTTTAAATCCTTTAATTCTTTTATAGCATGGCTAAAGCGTCTCCTTATAACCTCCTCCATACTTGCATAATCATCAGGACCTATAACCGTTTTTATTTTAAATTTTCTATATTCGCTTCTTTTGGGTCTGCCTCCTTCAAATACTACCATGGAGCCAACGGACTCTATCCCCTGAGTGTTTGAAATATCATAGGCCTCTATTCTATCTATAATATTTTGAAGCCCTATAGTATTTTGAATTTCTTCCACTGCACCTTTAGTCCTTTGCTCTTTTCTTTTTATTTCTTCTCCAAATTGATTGAGGGTCAAAAAGGCATTTTTTGCTGCCATCTCTACTAACTTCGACTTATCTCCCTTTTGTGGTACCTTTATATATACCTTTTGCCCCTTACGATTGGTAAGCCAGGATTGAATAATATTCAATTCATCTATCTCCTCCTGAAGGATAACCTCCTTTGGAATAAAATTAGTTCCTGCATAAAATTGTTTTACAAAGGAGGTCATAATCTCATTTTGATTTCTTTCATCGACTCCATCTACAAGAAAATGTTCTCTTCCTATTACCTTACCTCCCCTAACAAAATAGACTTGAACTAAGGCCTCGTCTTCTTTTTTTGCAAAGGCAATGATATCTTGATCTTCCATTGCAGAATTTATCATTTTTTGTTTTTGAGCAATTCGTTTTATGCTATTAATCTGATCCCTTATATGGGCCGCTTTCTCAAAGTTCAACTCTTTAGAAGCATTAAGCATTTCCTTTCCTAGATCTTTTATGACTTCTTCATATTTTCCATCTAAGAAGGATATTATTTCTGTAATCATTTTCTTATAATCTTTTTCAGAAATTAATCCGGCACAGGGGGCCATACATTGCCCTATATGATATTGCAAACAAGGACGTTCCTTCCCTATATCCCTAGGTAAAACCCTGTTGCAGGTTCGTATAGGCCAAAGTTTCTTAATGATATCTAGGGTTTCCCTTAGGGCAGTACTATCGGTATATGGGCCAAAGTACTTGGCCTTATCCTTTAGAAGCTTTCTTGTCATAAAGACCTTGGGATAAGCCTCATCTAAAGTTATTTTTATATATGGATAATGTTTATCATCTTTTAAACGGATATTATACTTAGGGCGATGTTTCTTTATCAAATTACATTCTAGGATAAGCGCCTCTACCTCTGAATCTGTAACAATATATTCAAATTCTTTTATATGAAAAACCATCCTTTGGACTTTGGGTGAATGATTTCTAGAGTTTTGAAAATACTGACGAACTCTATTTTTAAGATTGACTGCCTTACCAACATATATTATGTTGTCGTATTGGTCTTTCATAAGATAAACCCCAGGTTTTTGGGGAAGCTTTTTTAATTCTTCGTGTATGTCAAACATATGATGCCTCCTATACTTATCATCATTAGCGTATAAAACATCTTAGATTCTTCACTACGTTTGGAATGACAGGGATAATGTCATATTAGGTATGACAAAAATATTTAGTAGATTGTATAATATTATGATATAATATTTTTAAATTCTAATGAACATTTTGAGGTGAGTATATGCGTACAATTTTTTGGTTTACTTATTTTTGGATATATCAAGTAGTTGCTTTATTTTTTCTTATGAGAATTTGCTTCTTAAAGAAATTTAGCACTCCAGATAAAACAAGTGCCTACATACACAAGGTAACCCATAACTGGGCAAAATCCATGGTAAAAGCTACTGGAAGTACCATTACCATAAATGGTCTCGAAAACATTCCTAAAAATGAACCGGTGCTTTTTGTAAGCAATCATCAAGGAAATTTTGATATTCCCCTTCTTATGGGTTTTATTGATAAACCTAAAGGATTTATGGCAAAAATAGAGCTTACCAAACTGCCTTTAGTACATACTTGGATGAAATTAATCCGCTGTGTTTTTATGGATAGAAATGATTTAAGGCAAACCCTTAAAGCTATGAATGAAGGTATTCAAATATTAAAATCGGGTTATTCCATGGTGATTTTCCCCGAAGGCACAAGGAGTAAGGGTGCTCCTATGGGAGAGTTTAAAAAAGGCAGTCTTCGTTTAGCCGTGAAAACAGAAGTACCGGTTATCCCCATTGCCATCAATGGTTCTTATAAAATGATGGAGGCAAATGGATTTAAGATTAGACCTAGCCATATAAATATAAATATAGGAAACCCTATAATCCTTACGGACCTTCCTAAAGATGAAGCTAAAAATACCGTTTCTCTAGTTGAAAATACTGTTCGTGATTTACTTGAAAATTAAACTCAATAATTTTATATAAGTATTTTTGCGATTGATTCTCATATTATACCACACTGTATATTCTTTAGTCTTTAGTAAGTATAAGGTAACATGAAATAAGATATAATAAGATTACTATGGACTTAAAGGAGTACTTGAATGAACCCCAAATATCAACCACTTAATATACATAACCATAACATCTACGCAGCCTTTAACAATCATAAGGTCTATCTTAAAAATAATAAGGTTTTAGATGAACTTATCAAAAATGAAACCTTAATTTGTAGGGATATAGCGCAAACCCTTAAAAATGCCTATAGCGAATTTATGAAGAAGGAATTAAAAATTACCACAGACTCTATGGCATTAGAAATCCTAGGCAATGTATACCCTAATAAAGTTTCCCCCGTAATATATAATATCCTACCTGCTCTTAGTTCTGTTCCTGATTTTTCATTGGATAAAACTGATATTATCGATATCGGGGAATCTGGATATGATTCCAGCCGATTAATATGGGATAAACTTGAACCTCTTTATCTTGCTATTACTTGCCGTTTACATTAAGTTTATGTTACAGTCTTCCAATTACCCATTACTTTCCTTGAAAAAAAAAGTAATTTCTCCTATAATAAAACCATTATCAAAAATATATCAAGGAGGTTTAAGAATGTTTAATAATTCTAAAAAACGTTTGATAGCATTAGCAACAACTGCTACTATTTGTTTATCCACTGCTACAGCTATATATGCTGCACCCGAAATAACAAAAACTTTAAAAGCGCAATTTCCCGGAATCAAAATCAGCTATAATGGACAAGTTAAATCCAGTGATAAGGAACCTTTTATTGTAGATGGTACTACATATGTGCCTATTAGAATGGTTGGAGAGTTAGTAGGTAAATCTGTATCTTGGGTAGGGGAAAGTAAACAAATCCTAATTACAGACAATACTTCTGATTTGTCAATTCAATTGATTCAAAAGAATAATACAATTAATACCCTAACTAAGGAAAATGAATCCTTAAGAAGTCAACTTAAAGCATTACAAGATGAAATGGAATCTCTCAAGGATAAAACACCCACTACAAGTAATTTGAGCAAATTGGAAAAGCAAATCCAAAATGACCATGAAAAATACAAAAGGATGTTCTTTGATATCAGCCTTAAGGAATACAGAGGCGATATAGAAGTAGCTATTGATATCGATTTACATAAGGATTCTAGATATTGGTCCGATCTTTCTGAAACGGATATCAAAAACTATATTTATGATATCTGTGATGATATATGGTATGCATATAGGGATGTACGCATTCAAGGGCATATCTACGATATAAAAAGCCGCGAATATTTAGTTGAATTTGAAAGTGATTCTAGGCAAAGACTTAGTTATGACTTTACAAAGACCTTGGATATTAATAAATTAGAATATGAGATGGATAGAAAATATAGCAATTACTTTCCTGGAATTCCTTTAACCATAAAATTATCCGGGGATAAATATGACTTAGTGTATAAAGTTAATGTGGATTATGAAAGATACAAATCAGAATGGAGAAATCTTGGTGATGCTAGGATTAGAGGCCTTATGACTGCTATTTATAATGATTTAGAAAAAAAGGTTTCTGATACGAGTATCGATGGTTTCATATGCGATTATTATACCAATGAAACCCTCGCTGAGTATTATACTGCTCCTTCTGGAAATTCTAACTTTAGACCTTATTATTAAATATTATATAGATAAAACCAGCCCATGGGCTGGTTTTATCTATTGTCATTTTTTTGTTGAATCCACACATCTTTATCCTTTGAGTTCATAATATCTAAAAAGAAATGGCCGGGGCTTTTTACATAATCAGTATGCTCATTATGAAAATATTCTAAATCAGCTTGTATCTCTACCATATTAGGACTTTCTGCCTGCTTTATATAGATGTTCTTAGGTTTTCCATCGTCCCCCCGCATCTCCAAATAATAAGTCAAAATATCTGCTGCATTTTCATTGCTATAATTACCTTCATAAATGACTTCATATTCATCCTTAGGGATTTTTAAATTAATATGGTAGTGCCCATCATCTCTGCGCATCCTGGTGTCCATAATGCTATTAATCATTATTATCACCCTGCCTTATTTTATTTCTATTAGTTTTTTCATATAAGCATATATTAATTCAGGTTTTTTTTGGAAAATTAAAGCACAGGCGTTTAGCTGTGCTTCTTTTCCCTTTCTAATACCTTTTTAACGAATTTACCAGTATAAGAAGATTCAATACAAGCAACCTCTTCAGGGGTTCCCGTGGCGATTATTTCTCCACCCCGTTCTCCCCCCC
>JGI24707J26582_10000465_pt1 | contig 31085 bp, 28 predicted proteins | sample BioPla1DNA1_FD_26582 | JGI IMG/M metagenome (IMG submission 26582)
TGCAAACAGCAGAATTTTTCAAATACAAAATCAGTCGCACAAGTGATTACACTATAGGTGCCATATACATGTGGCGAGATTTTTACGATACGAGTTTTGCTATATATGATGATATGATATTTTATAAAGTTAAATTTTTAAATCGAACTTCCTTTACCTATCCCATAGGTTCTGGTTCCTTTACAAAAGCCATGGATGCAATAAAAGAATATTGTAGAAGCAATGATCTGCCCCTTTGGTTTTGTACCGTTCCTAAAGAAGTCATACCCGTTTTAACGGAGCAATATAAAGGAGATGTTCCAGCAACTCCTTCCAGGGATTGGGCAGATTATTTGTATCGTGCTGAAGACCTAGCCCAAATGGCCGGTAGAAGATACAGTGGACAGCGCAATCATATAAATAAATTTCTTAGATTATATCCGAACTATCAATATCATAAGATGACAGCAGATAACTTGGGAAAGGTAATCGAGTTTTTAACTGCATACAAGAATAATTTCAGCAAGGAAGACTCACTTGCGAAAGAAGAGCTAGAAAGAACCTTGGAGATTATGCCTTTAATTGATAAATTTAATTTATCCGGTGGGTTTATCGAAGTAGACGGCAATATCGTTGCCATATCTGTCGGCGAGATAATTAAGGATACCTTGTACTGTCACATTGAAAAAGCAGACAGGTCCTATTTAGGTTCCTATCAGATGATAGTAAGAGAATTTGCAAGACATAATGTAACTGAAGATGTTAAATATATTAATCGAGAGGAAGACGTTGGAGATCTGGGTCTTCGTAAATCTAAGCTATCATACCATCCGATTGAATTGCTAGATAAATACTGCGTTCTAGTTCCAACAGATCCATTATCTACGCCTTCAGCATAGATAATTTTTATCTGATATCACAATATTCGATATCGAGGTTTTTCCTCTTTAAGTAGGAAGTAGCGAAGGTAGTCATCCAAAAGAATTGCTGGTAGAGATAAAAAGAACCATATATTTGTATAAAGTAGACATACCTGCCCCATAAGGTTATAGGGCATATGGGAATAATCCCATACATTTAACTTAAGCCAAATATTAACCACTAAACCAACCAAAAATTCTATAATCGTGATAATGCCTGCAGAGATTACCATTTGGCTTAGCAATGCCATCTCCCATGAGAAGATTTCATTTAGTAACCCAATGAGGATAAAACATAGTCCTCCTGCAAAAAGCATAGATATATGGGAATACCCTCGGTACAAAATTTCAATACCTCCATAGGCAAACCCACCAACAAGAAATAAAAAAGTATATTTAAGAAATCGATTATAGATTAAAAGCATCTTACTAACCCTCCCCCAAAATAGTTAACACATAAAATTTATTCAAAAAGTGTCTGTTTATAAAAAATTCAGACACTTTTTTAAACTCTTATTATTAACAGTATACTCATATCACAATCGTAATATATTTAAAAACCACTGAAACAAATTGTTAATCTAGGTTTATAAAACCATAGATACTTGAATAATTTTTCTTTCGTACAGTACTGAAATGCGCTGTGTTTGATAACAAAGTGAAGGATAAATATACATCATTGATGTACTAGAAGCGGGTGCTGATTTTAGCAAGCAGCCACAAATTTAAATTATTATATATGTGTATTTAGCATGAAAAAAGGACAGTTTCTAAAACTGTCCTTTTTTCGGAGAAGGTATTTTTGTTACTTATGGGGGTGTAGCAAAAACTATATAATGTATTGGGGTTTACAATTAATATTATAGCATCGGCCTCCCAATAAGTCTGCACAAACTTTACAAATTTCGCCCTTTTTTTTCGTCAATTTGCATATTTTATATTCCTATTCTTCCGTTTCTGGTTCGGTTATAGCTTCTTTTTTCTCAAATAAAGATTCAAATTCCTCGCGCCCAATTCTTTCTTTCTCTATAAGTAAATTAGCACAAGCATCTAAGATGTCTTTTTGCTCAGTTAATATTCTCTTTGCTTCCTGGTAGCATTCATCAATAATTGATCTTACCTCTTCATCAATACGGTTTGCTACATTTTCGCTATAGCTTCTTGTATGTGCAAGATCCCTGCCGATGAATACCTCATTTTCGTCATTATCATAATTAACCATACCCAAAGAATCTGTGAAGCCATAACGGGTAACCATAGCCCTTGCTGTTTTCGTTGCAACCTTTATATCCTGAGAAGCTCCGGTTGTAACATCGTCAAACACCAATTCCTCAGCAACACGGCCTCCCAAACCAACAATAATTTCTTGGAGCATTCTACCCTTTGTATTAAACATCTCATCTTTCTCTGGTAGAGGCATTGTATACCCTGCTGCACCAGCGCCAGTAGGAATAACAGAAACCGTATAGACAGGTCCAACATCCGGAAGCAAGTGGAAGAGGATCGCATGACCTGCCTCATGATATGCGGTAATCTTCTTCTCTTTGTCCGTTATAACCTTACTCTTCTTCTCTGTACCGATACCAACTTTAATAAACGCTTCCTTGATATCCTCATTCTTAATATAGCTTCTATTTACTCTAGCAGCACCAATTGCAGCTTCATTCAATAAATTTTCTAGGTCAGCACCGGTAAATCCAGCTGTTGTCTGAGCAATCTGTTTTAGATCCACATCATCCCCCAGCGGTTTTCCTTTGGCATGAACATGAAGTATCTCTTCTCTTCCTTTCACATCCGGGCGTCCCACAGCTACCTTACGATCGAATCGACCTGGTCTTAGGATTGCCGGATCAAGAATATCTACACGGTTCGTTGCTGCCATTACAATGATGCCTTCGTTTACACCAAAACCATCCATCTCAACAAGTAATTGGTTTAATGTCTGCTCTCTCTCATCATGACCGCCACCCATTCCGGTACCTCTGCGTCTTGCAACTGCATCAATCTCATCAATAAAGACTATACATGGAGAATTTTTCTTTGCTTCTTCAAATAAATCACGAACTCTGGAAGCCCCGACACCTACAAACATTTCTACAAAGTCGGACCCGGAGATTGAGAAAAAGGGTACTCCAGCCTCACCAGCAACCGCTTTCGCCAGTAAAGTCTTACCTGTTCCGGGAGGTCCAACTAGAAGAACACCTTTCGGTATTCTTGCACCTACCGAGATATATTTCTTCGGAGATTTTAGGAAATCCACAATCTCCTTTAATTCTTCTTTTTCTTCGTCCAATCCTGCAACATTCTTAAACGTTGTCTTCTTATTTTCATCCGTAGTCAACTTAGCACGATTCTTACCAAAGTTCATTACTTTGTTATTGCCACCTCCCACAGAAGCCTGATTGGACAGGAAGGAAAATAGCACAATGATAATAATAAATACAAGTATATAAGGAAGTACGGATGTTAAAAACCAGTTGGGTTTTGCTATGTCATGAGCATAAAATGAAATCCCTGCTTCTTTGGCAATTTCCTTAATCTCTATAGTATCCACTACATAGAAACGCTCACTATCCCCATCTTTCAAATTTACCTTAACTTCACCGTGAGGTACTTCTTCGTTCGGGAATATCTCAACCGATAGTATCTTATCTTCATCTATATCGTTAACAAACCGGGCATAGTTATATGCATCGAGATTGCTATATTCATAGTTATTAGACAAAAATAGGGTCATAACTACAATAGATAGGATGATGATATAGAATCCATATCCTTTCATTTGCTTTCTCACTAAACAACCTCCTTTTTTAATTCTTATAATATCTTTTTCAATTTTTCAACTTATCATATACATTCTATACAATTAATATTAATTCAATTCCACCACGCCTACATAGGGTAAATTTCTATATAATTGATTATAGTCTAAACCATAACCAACAACGAATTTATCTGGTATTTCAAATCCTACGTATTTAACTTCAACCTCTGTTTCCCTGCGATCTGGTTTATCTAATAAAGTACAGATATTAAGGCTCGCTGGCCCACGGCTACTTAATAAATCTTTTAAGTATGATAGCGTTCTTCCAGAATCAATGATATCTTCAATAATCAGAACATCTTTACCTTGAATGGATTCATCCAAATCTTTTAAGATTCTCACTCTTCCTGAGCTTACGGTTTCATTACCATAACTGGAAACGGACATAAAATCAAAAGTAACAGGCACTGTTAATCGTTTCGCCAAATCACAGCTAAAGACGATACTTCCCTTTAATATACATATAATGTGTACTTGTTTTCCTTCATAATCTTTACTAATTTGATCTGCAAGCTCGTTAATTCTTTGGGTTACTGCTTCTTCCGGTATTAATACACTTATTTTATCTGTCATTTTAATTGTCCTCCGTATCAATCAATTTTATCAATAGTATCTGTTTTGTATTTTCATCAACTTTATATTTTTCGCTCATCCGACTCCCATTATCAAGTATCCACATGATATGGCTACCATCGGTAACGAGTAATATATTATCACGTTCATCACGTGGTATCTTTTGATCAATAAAGTAATCTTTTAATTTTTTCCTTCCTCCAGAAGCGTTAATCTGGATATAATCCCCTTCATTTCTATTTCGAATTATAACAGTATTCTCTATTTTATCATAATCGAACCACTTCATACAACTACTTTTAGGAATCGTCTGTTTTTTTTCATAATTTATAATATTTATTTCTAGATTTTTTTGAAGTTTTGGCAGATAATATTTTCCGGGTTTACTTATTTCAATAGAAACCCTAGAACACTCTTCTGATGCTTCCCTTTCTCCTTTCCCATCCCCTTTACCAATGTGAAATAGAATTCTATCATAATCTCGTACAGCAACTATACAATAGGGAAGGTCAATTTGTTTACCAACTTGCTTGGTTAATAAGGATAAGACCTGATCCACATGCTTTGACTCTAGATTTTTTAATCTTCCTGCAAGGGTACATATGATTTTACGAATTATACCCTTTTGAATAACAATGTCGTGGCTTTGAAATCCGCACACTTCCAATGCGATCGTATCATCACCTGTGTAGCTTGTTAAAATTGAATACTGCTGCTCCACCTGACCATTGATATAATTCTCAATTTCCCTCAATTGCGAGGCCAAATTTGATATATTAGCAACTGCATTTTGATTAATTTCTTCGGATGCATATGCTACTATATGATTTCTGATTTTATTTCTAGTATAAACGTTAAGAAGATTGGTGGCATCGATTTGAAAGGAGAGATTTCTTTCTTGTAGATATTCTTCAATCTCCATTCTCTCAAGACAGAGCAAAGGCCGTATTATCATAACTTCTCCACTGTCTAGTCTACGCTTAGCAGTAGGCGCGATACCAGCCATCCCGCGGATTCCCGTTCCTCTGAACAGATTAAATAGCACTGTTTCGGCAATATCATTTTTATTATGTGCAATTGCGATCTTATTACACCGCTTGTCTTTGCATACTTGAAAGAAGGCCTCATAGCGAACTTTTCTCCCAGCTTCCTCTTCAGATAAGTTCTCTACTTCTGCAATTTGCGGAACTGGATAAGTAAAAGATAGGTATTCCACATTTAATTCTTCACATAACTCTGCCACAAAGCGCTCATCTTTTTTGGCTTCATCCCCACGGATTCCATGATTCACATGTACGACCACCATGGAAACATCTTCTTCTTTATAGATTTTGTAGAGCATATATAAAAGGCAGACAGAATCAGCGCCTCCGGATACACCTAAGACGATTCGGTCTCCCTTCTCTATCATATTATTCTGTTTAATATAATCCTTTACCTTCTGTACCATTATTCTATATCCTATCTATATTGTAATGTATCACAAATCATTAAGAACTCCGTTAAAGAAGCAGGTACTTCTAAAATATTAATTGTATTCTACCCCTTTTAATACTATATTTCAATCGAAAAAGTTCATTTTAGTAACAAAAGGCATTATGTTGTAAGTTTTAGTTATTTTGACCATATTCCAGCCGTTATGATTGTCATATCATCCTTTGGAACATAATTGGTTTTAGAAAGGGTGTTGTCGAGAATACGATTCGCAATTTCCTGTGGATTGTTACTCTCAATTTCCATAATCAATCTCTCCATATAACCTTCCTTATCTACTTCAGGGATGCAATCCAATACCCCATCGGTTACCATAATGATAATGTCCCCTTCATACAATTTTTTTGTAACAGTATCATAATCTACATTGCCAAACATTCCTATCGGTAGCGTTGTAGAACTAATAGTCTCCACCCAATTATCTCGTTTGATAAATGTAGAGGCCGCTCCTATTTTTATAAATTCACACATACCTGTAAATAGATTCATAATACCTATGTCAATAGTTGAAAAGGTTTGTTTTTCTGATTTTAACACTAGACTAGAGTTAATTAACTTTATCGCCATCTCCGCCTTAAATCCAGCTTCAATCATTTGTTCTAATAGTGACATAACTGTTTCACTTTCATCCCCAGCTTCCTTTCCTGTTCCCATACCATCCGCTAAGGCAAGCATCATCTCCCCTGTCTCCAATTTCAGGACAGAAAAATTATCACCAGAGATATTCTCTTTCATGGCTCTGGCCATACCAGTCAAAACTTTGAATTTTGTATCCTCAACAAATATGAAATTATCAAATTTTTTCGATATTACAGATTTAGAAGCATCAGATACACGCATTGGGCGTTCCAATGCCTCTCCTATAATTGTTGCTGCTTCTTTTGCTGTAATCACCCTTCTGCCTCGACAGGCAGCCCTAAGATGAACTTCTTTCCTCTTATCACTGCGTTCAAAGATTGTTATATCCTTTCCTTGAATATGCTCCATTTTTAAACGCTTTAGAACTTTTTCTTCAAGAGTACGGGAAGCTTGCTCCACCGCATAGATATCACTAGTGATTTCCTGAATCACAGTAGAAACCTCTTTCAACTGCTCTGCAATCACTTCTCTACTCTCAGCAACACGGCTTTGCCAAATATGATTTAGTTTAGCAATCTCAAAACTGCGGTTGGTTTCCGCAATAAAATCATCCACGCAGATGCAATCATTCAGAAATTTGGCGGGAATATCTTCCCTCTCGATAAAGCCATTCTTTTCTGCCGTCTCAAATAATGTGCAAGCTGCTTGGTAAGTTTCTTCCAGATTATATTCCCAACAATTTATACAATTATCACAATCCTTACAAAGTTTTTCCGATATATCCTCAAACATACGGTTAATTTCCTTTTGCTTCAATTTAGTCTGCTTTTCAGTAATAGTATCTAGTGTTTTTGAAAGTTTTAGGAAAGAATCTGAGAATATCTTCATTCGCATTTTGGCTATTTTTTTTAAATATTCAGCAGCGAGTATTTCCTGCCTTCCTATCCCGCCCGCTGCATCTACGCGGTAGATTAGGCTTCGGGGTAGTAGGAGAAATATTACAATTGATGATGAGAGTGCCCCGATACTTTCAATTGTCATTTCCATTGTATCATACATAGCCCCCATAATTGCTGCTGTTATTAAGTACACGGATGCCATAGGGAATCTTCCTATTTCACGAAACACCGCAGGAACTATACCCATCATTGTAAGCAAGCCAATGTTTGAAATAGGTGCTCCGCGAAGGCTCATTACAAATCCACAAACCGCCCCTGTTATTGTACCTTGTCCCACACCGTACTTATAAGTAAAAAACAAAATAATAAAATATACGAATGTTTCTACTGGGTTAATATAATTCATTGAAATATTCGGAACTGCATAAATCATGACGGCCACAATAACAGCCATACTAACCATCTGCTCATTATTCATCTTACAGCCTTTGGATGACTGCATTATAAACTCAATGCCAATTTTAAATAGTCTGGCTGATACAAAAGCAATTATGACTTCCAAAATGCTTAATATAGTATTATGACTACTCATTATTCCACCGGATGTAACTTCAATAAAGGAATAGACGCCCAATATGATGGAGGGAATTCCATATAAAATAATCTGTGGAATTTTCTTATTTTTAATGATGGATAATTCCATGATCAAGGATGTTGTAACCATGGTCAATAAATATTTTAGTACATGTGTAATTGGCATTGCTGTTATGATTCCAATTGCTATCGATAAAAATGCCAGTATTCCTCCTGCATTAGTCATCATAGTTGCTGTAAAATATCCAATGGCAAGGGGATTCATTTGGTAGAATGCCGCCCTGGCCATAAAAATCCCAATTGCATAAATTAATATCGCTCTCTTCTTGCTGCCTTTCATCTTTGCTCCACTCCTTTATGTTTCCATTTGTTGCTTTTTTGATTGTGTTTGTAATTATAGGCAGAGTATTATGAAATCTTTGTCAAAAGGTATACCAATATCCTAAAAACTTTTTGACAAGAATTCCATCGAAAAGATGATTCCATCGAATAGAGGCACCTAATTTTTTTTAAGAGCATAAAAAAACATTTAGAAGAGCGCTTAGTATTAATGCTTGATTATTCAAAATTAAAAACCTGTATTTCAACAGTGTATTAAGGAGAATTATTATCCTTTGATTCTAACATTCTAATCATTTATCAAGTCTAAAAAACCCCGCTTAATATAAGCGGGGTTAAATAATAGCGAAGGAGGGATTTGAACCCCCGACACCGCGGGTATGAACCGCGTGCTCTCGCCAACTGAGCTACTTCGCCGAATATAAAATTTTATGTTACTGCTTGCACAGATTAGGATACATGCATGCACTTATCAATTCTCGTTTGAGTGTTTATTCGAGCAAGCTCGATAAACTCTCTAACTCGTATTGACGCTGCTTTCACAGATTAGGAGCTCGAACGCTTCGCTTTTCTCGCTCACGCTGCACTTATCAATTCTCGTTTGAGTGTTTATTCGAGCAAGCTCGATAAACTCTCTAACTCGTATTGACGCTGCTTTCGCAGATTAGGAGCTCGAACGCTTCGCTTTTCTCGCTCACGCTGCACTTATCAATCCTAGTTTGAGTGTTTATTCGAGCAAGCTCGATAAACTCTCTAACTCGTATTGACTAATCTGCTTACCGTGGATATTATATCTTCTTTTGTTTGAATTGTCAATGATTTTATATACAAATAAAACAATTTTTCATTTGTACTTTTTGGCTATTCTTCCTGTTGTAGAATAATCTCATCCTCATAAACAAGGCCAAGCTTTTCCCTAGCAACATCCTCAATATAGCGTTTTGTCTGTACGTAGGCCTCCAAATTTTTAATTTCTTCTGCACGTTCCTCTTCTTCTTTCATCCGGGCTTCTAGATTTTCGATCTTTTGTTTCGCTTGTACACCTCGTTTTTCTAGATCAATCTTTTTATATGCAATGATGCCAAATAAGATTAGAACAACGAATACAATGATACCTATGCCTGTCCCTTTTTTACGCCTTCTTCTCAACGATCTCATCTCCCCCAAAAAGAATTTTAAACTTTCTCAAGCTTGACCCTTTTCCTATTTTCTTTTGGTTTTTGCTCATTATTTCCTTCTTGTTCCACTAATCTTTTATTCTTAGACTTTTTCTTTTTCTTATTCTTTGCTTTTTTATTCTTCTTTAAGGCATTTTCGTCTCTGCGTTTCTTTCTCTTATCAGCGCGCTTTTGCCTCTTAGTGTTTATAGCTATTTTAAATGATTTAGATGTTTTTTTCAATCGAATAATAAGAAATCGATTAATCTTCTTAGCTCGAACAATAAGAAACTTCAATAATTGTTTTATCTTACTCAAAACAAATCGAAAAGGGGTAAGTAAGGTAACAATAATTTTTGTTATGAGATTTACAATAAAGTCGCTAAGAATATAATGGTATAATACCATTCCAATTGCCATTCCCATTATAGAGAAACCACGAATAACCCCATTATTTTCTCGATAGATCATTGCAAAAACAAAAACGCTAGTTACAACCCAAAAGATAAGATCTTCGACCGCAAGAAAAAAGCCCTTGTGCTTGATTAACCTTCTTAAAATTCTGAGGGCGTCATATCCTAACAAAATGATTGCCCCCCAAAGAATGGAGATGAGAAAGAACTGAAGCTCTATTGTGATTGCCTGATTCATATCAGCCTCCTACTTAAAAAGCCTGCCAAATAAGGATTCCGCCGACTTTCCATAACCCGACGAATCAGAGTAAATACAACTATCAATCTTTCCTTCAACGTCTACCTCACCCTTTTCCGTTGTCAAGCGGTTAACATGCAATTCCGTCCCACGTATCATCAAAATTCCTTGCTCCGTTTCCAGTAGAACTTCTCCTGCATCGAAGGACAAAACTTGATTTACACCCGTAATCGTTGCTGTATTTCTATTATTGATATTTAATTTGTGTCCCTTTAAGTTCTGTTGTCTTTCATCCATAAAAAAAGCCTCCTCATATATAATATCTTAGAAGATATATCTAAATAAACCATAATATATCTTTTTAAATATATGAGAAGACTTCCCTCTTCATGACGATTTTAAAGATACTTATATAGCTCCTTTGCTTCATCCTTTTTAGTGGTTTCCGCTATATCAAGAACTTCTACCTTTATTGATTTGCTACCAAAAGCGATTTCTATCACATCCCCAACCTTAACATTAGCTGAGGCTTTCGCTGGTTTATCATTAAGCATAACTCTTCCTGCATTACAGGCTTCATTCGCTACAGTTCTTCGTTTTATTAGCCTTGACACTTTTAAAAATTTATCTAATCTCATATAACAACATACCTTTCTATCTAACAAAATAAAAAAGCCACCACTCTTATAGCATAAAGGTGACGGATTTCTTACCAGATGTTAAAAAAGACTGTTTTAAAAACCCTACACCCCAACGAGATCCGGAATTTAAAACAGCCCTTTTAAATTATTCCACTATGCGTTGACAACATCCTTTAAAGCTTTTCCAGCTTTGAATTTAGGTGCTCTTGAAGCAGCAATCTGAATAGTTTCCTTGGTAATTGGATTTCTGCCTGTTCTAGCTGGTCTATCTACTACTTCAAATGTACCAAAGCCAACTAATTGTACTTTCTCACCTTTAACTAATTGTTCTGTTACAACATCAATGAATGCCTTTAATGCCTTCTCTGAGTCTTTTTTTGAAAATTCCGTTTTTTCTGCAATTGCTGCAACTAATTCTGCTTTGTTCATGGATATCCTCCTCTAAAGTATTTTTTTATTTTTAATAATCTAGCGATTATTGCGCCTCCCACCAAGTTCGATTTATTTAGCGGAGCAAAATTCGCATAGCATCGGCTCTTGCCTATTACTAAGGCAAAAACATCTACAAATCTATTTATAAACTTATTATCGACATTTGTCAAGGAATTTTCTGCATTTATCTGTAAAAACCGTGACGTTTTTATCATATAGAACATAACTTAACGATACATAACTTAACGATTTTCCTCTTATTATGGTGATTTTTTACCATATTTAGAGCATAAAACCCTTACAAATCAAACTATCAATACCTACTATGAGCCATTCCATTTATATAACTTATTGCAGAATTTTCGACACTGTAAGGAATAAAAACTGCCACAAATAGCATGGCAGTTTCTAACCGTTGTATACTATTGTTCCATTTGCCTTCCTAAAAAAGATGCAGCTGTACTGGCAAGTTTCATCTCGGTATCTCCAAATTTTATTTTCGCATCTTTTGTAAGAATAATAACCGCACCAATAGCATCACCTTCACTAAGGATAGGCGCAATTACTTGATAGGTATAATCACTTTCATCATCATTCATCAGATTAATAAAATTCTTATCTCCCTTCGCTGCAACAATATTTTCTCTCTCATTAATAACATCTTCCAAATCGCGGCTAATACTCTTAGTAATCAGTTCCTTCTTACTAGCTCCAGCAACTGCAATAAACTGATCTTTATCTGAAATTATAATAATTTGACCTGTCGTCTGAGCTAATGCTTCTGCATACTCCTTTGCAAATTGGCCCAGCTCACCTATAGGTGAATACTTCTTTAATATAATTTCGCCTTCACGATCTGTAAAAATCTCAAGAGGATCGCCTTCGCGAATTCTTAAAGTCCTTCTTATTTCCTTTGGTACAACTACACGTCCTAAATCATCTATTCTTCTTACAATACCAGTTGCTTTCATACCAATTCTTCCTCCATTTTACGTTGTTGATAGTCTGTTATAAAGATACAAATGAATGATATGGCTTTTACTTCCATACCAACTTTCATACCAAATGCCTCGTGGTATAATTGAATCAGTTTCTAATTCAACATGTATTATCTAATAATATTGTTTGTAAAATGGGAAAGTTTATACATTTCAAATGCTAATTATTTTTAATTCTTTATTATTCTCGCCTTAATATATCAAATGCATTATAAATATCTAGCATTCCATATCCCCAATCTCTATTCGGATAAGCCAAATTTGGACTCCTTTTGGCGCCACGAATTAAAAATTTTTTAATCTCAATAGTATCAAACCTGGGAATATTACCCCTGACACTTCCCCATTCCAAAAGCATTGCCACAACTCCAGCCGTATGCGCTGCAGCAACACCTGTGCCAGAGTAGGATACAAATTCTTGATTTTGGTTTGGGGCAATATAATTAACTCCAGGAGCTGCAAAGTCAGGTTTAATTTGATTATTTCTAGTATATCCACGGCTTGCATTGATATACAAATTATTCCCTGATGGATTATATGCCGTAACTGTGATAGGAATATCAGCTGTTCCTGGAGATAGTAATGTCGTATAGATATCGGGTTGTACAAAATAAGTTTCTGAGGATATCATGTTCCCCATTGGCAACCATGCATGAAACCCATCTGACAAATCGCCTTGACCGTATACTTTAAATCTCCATGTTCCCGGTGCTGCATTGTTAAATCGGATGAGAATCAGTTGATCTCCTGTCTCAGACTCTACGGTATGATAATGAATATATATCACCGTCTCCTCAAATATAAAAGTAATTATTCGATTTAAGGTAAGACTGGCAGCTATACGTGGGATATATTCTCCACTTGGCGATAATATGTCAATAGAATATATCCCTGGAGTATTCCCCCAAATTTCCATGGAAAAGAAAGGATCCCTATCCCCTACAACCAATTCCATAGTATCATAACCTATTGTTGTATCAATAACTCCTCTATAATGTCTGCCTGTATTTCCTTCATTCCCTGCAGCTGTTACAAAAACTATATTCGGCATGTCGCTAAGAATATTCATCATAATCGTTAATGGTCCTCGCCCCTCATGGGATCCCTGTGAGGAGCCAATGCCTAAGCAAATAACCACGGGTTGATTTAATTCTCTTGCTAGTAAAAAGCAATACTGCACTCCCCACATGATACTATTTTCCTGAAAGCATAGGACATCTTCAGGTACTGAAAAATATTTTTTCATACTTTGTTTTGCTTCTTTTAATTTAACAATAATAAGCTCTGCATCGGTGGCAACACCGGAGAAACCCACTCTTGGAACTTCGTTCCCTGCAGCAATGGCAGCTAACATTGTTCCATGCCCATTCTCATCGATACTTGGAACTACATCCAAGGGATTTTCGGCCTCTAAAGCCTTGTTAATCTGCTCATTACGGTACTCCGTACCAAATCCGGTGTCATATGGATACCCATCCACACTTGGTATTGTTTGATCCCAAATTGCTCTTATTTTGCTAGTACCATCCTGACGGATAAATACAGGATTTGTATAATCAATTCCTGTATCAATGATTGCGATTAATGCTCCCTTCCCTCTCAGATTTAAGTTTGGTATCTGGCGTACGTTCGAAACTCCAGATGCTTGTAAACTAATGTTACTAGCCAGCCCATATATATTGGGTATTGATGTGTATCCTAAGGGTCCTGTGCGAGTAAAATCAACTTCCTCTATAGAATAATGTACCACAGCAAACATCGTATTTATTATATGTATGGTTGCCCCGGGAAAACCTTCAAAAAACCGTGGGTTATTCCTATAGTCCACAATTAGATCAAAATATTCCTCACTTATGATTTGGTTTCTTTCCTCCTCTGTCATTTCTTCTCCTTTACTAACAAAATCATAATGATTATACGATAATGCCGATTCTTAGACTATCAAAGACATTATATATATTTAAAATTCCATATCCCCATTCCTGGTTTGGATAGGTTACATTTACATCCCGTCTTGCACCTCTTAAGATTAATTTTTTTATTTCCACAGTACTTATTCCATANAAATTTCCCCTGATAAACCCCCATTCAAGTAGCAAAGCTGCAATTCCCGCGGTATGAGCAGCAGCAACACTTGTGCCTGTAAATTCTGCAAATCCTTGATTTAATGTCGGACCTATCACATTTACACCTGGGGCTGCAACATCTGGTTTGGAAATCCCCAGACGATTGTTTCCACGGCTAGCACTGATATAAAGGCTATCATCCTTATCATTATAGGCAGTTATGGTAATTGGAATCTCTGCATTCCCCAGGGAAAGTATAGTTGTATTAGGATCTGAACGAATAAAATAGGTATCGTCTGAAATAAAACCGTCCATAGGCAACCATATATGGAACCCCATATTTAAGTCTTCCCGTTCATACACATGAAAACTCCAAATTCCAGGGGTAGGATTGGAAAAACGGATTAAAATTAACTGATCTCCACTCTGGGATTCTACCATTTGAAAATCAATATATATCATTGTTTGTTCAAATATAAAAGATACTTCTCTATTTTCATCTAAAGGGGAGGATATTCTTGGGACACGCTCCCCTGTCGGAGATATAATATCTATGGAAAAGATACTGGGTGATTGCCCCCATAGCTCCATCGAAAATCCGCCTTCATTCTCCCCTACATTTAACTCTACTGTATTGTATCCAACTGCCTGATCTACTAATCCAAAATAATGTCTCCTACTATTTCCTTCATTTCCAGCCGCTACAACCACGGCTATTCCTGACACAGTCGAAATCAAAGATAAGTAATTGCTAAGGATCCCCCGACCATCATGCGCTCCCTGGGAAGTACCTAATGCAATACAGATAGCCATTGGCCTACCCAAACGCTCTGCTGCCGATAATAGATATTCTAAAGCAAAAAGGATATCGGTCTCTTGATAACAGTTAGCATCCTCAGGAATTCGAAAGAATTTTTTTAGATAACGTTTTGCTGGTTTTAACTTTACAACTACAAATTCTGCCTCTGATGCAACCCCAGAAAACTCATTTTCCGGAATTTCCGATCCTCCTGCGATACCTGCAATCATTGTCCCATGACCCACCTCATCCCTGCTAGGAACAATATCAAAAGGATTTTCACTCTGCAAAGCTTCGTTAATCTGTGCGCCGGTAAATTCAGTACCATAGTATTGATTTTCAGGAGGATTATCACCTTCAATCGTCTGATCCCATAGGAGCGCAATTCTAGTCGTCCCATCTTCGTTTATGAAAATGGGATTAGTATAATCTATACCAGAATCTATAATCCCAATAAGCACACCTTGCCCTCGAAGATCAAAGTTTGGCTGATTGCGAATCTGTAAGACTCCTGACGCTTCTAAGCTTTCCCTACTAATTAATCCGAATAAGGTTGGCATAGCAGAATATCCAAATTCATAAACTGCGAACTCGGATATTTCTTGTACTGGAATATGAACAATTGATAGCGTAGGGTTAATAATGTTTACAAATGCATTGGGAAACTGATCAAATACCGAATAATCACTATAGTATTCTATTAATAAATCAGCATAGTCCTCGCTGATAATGGGATTTCTCTCATTGTCAGTCATATTAACACCTTTATAAATTCTTATAATATTATATTGCTAAGAATTTAAAGTATGAGATTACATTTCTATGTAGGTGATTGAATTTCCCTTAAAAATCACTACGTAAGATATCGAATGCATTGAAGATATCTAAGATACCATATCCCCATTGGGTATTAGGATAGGTTAGATCTTGGTCTCTTCTAGCAGCACGAACCATGTAATTTTTCACTTCGGCTGTATCAAATCCTAGGTAGTTTCCACGGATAATTCCCCACTCCAGCATCATGGCTGCAATTCCTGCAGTATGTGCTGCAGCAACACTGGTGCCTGTAAACGCCGCAAATCCCTGCATTAATGTTGGACCTATTACATTCACTCCCGGAGCCGCAACCTTTGGCGTTACTAGCCCCCCACGACTAAATCCACGACTAGCGTTAATATAGATACTATCATCTTCAGGGTTATAGGCGGTTACATCCACCAAATCATAAGAATTGGCCGGATCTAATACTGTCGTATCAGGGTTTGAACGAATAAAATAGGTGTTTGGTGTGATAAAATGCTCCATCGGTAACCATATATGAAATCCTGCCGACCTTTCCATCACATCATAGATACGAAAACGCCAGATACCAGGAGAAGGCTTAGAAAATCGTAGAAGTATGACCTGATCTCCAGAAGGTGTCTGTATCATCTGAAAATCTATTAATATTCTAGTAGTTTCAAATATAAAGGTAACTTCTTGATTCTCATTAATTCTGGCTGGTATTCTAGGTACATATTCACCGCCTGGCGATAAGATATCTAATGAATAAATGCTTGGTCGGTTACCCCAAAGCATCATTGAAAATCCTTCTTCACCTTCTCCTACATTTAGTTCAACCATGTCATATCCGACAACTGAATCAACCGTGCCAAAATAATGTCTTCTGGCATTTCCTTCATTTCCAACCGCGACAACGACCGCTGTTCCTGCAATATCTCCAATTTCTTGGAGATATAAGCTAAGGGGTCCTAGTCCGTCATGGGAAGATTGAGAGGTACCCATTCCCAAGCAGATAACCACAGGTCTTCGCAATTCCCTAGCCTTTTCCGATACATATTTAACGCCGAACATAATATCATTAGTCTGATAGGCATTTGCCTCCGATGATATTTGAAAGAACTCTCTCAGATACGGTTTTGCCTCTTTCAGTTTCACAATTACATACTCAGCATCCGTAGCAATTCCGAAAAAACCTTCCTCAGCCCTATCTCTTCCTGCAGCTATCCCGGCCATCATGGTTCCATGTCCAATTTCATCCCTGCTCGGAATAAAGTCATAGGGGTTCTCATTCTGCAGAGCATCATTAATCTGTTCTCTGGTGTATTCTGTCCCATAATTTGTATTTGGCGGGTANTGGTCAACACTCTCAATCGTTTGATCCCATAAAGCAGTAATCCTAGTAGTTCCGTCTTCATAACGAAATATAGGATTCGTATAATCAATACCGGTATCAATGATGCCTATTAATACCCCTTGGCCACGAAGATCAAAGTTTGGTATGTTACGAATGGTGGTAACCCCAGTTGCCTCTAAACTTGCAGCACTTAACAAACCAAAACAACTTGGAATTGCAGCAAGTCCTAGCTCAGGTATGGTGTAGCGAGTTATCTGCGAAATTGGTACATGAACCACGGCAAAACGAAAATTTACATAGTTAATAGTATATTCACGGAATTCATCCAAGAGCGCCTCGTTTTCATTATATTCAATAATAAGATCCGCGTATTCATTCGCTATAATCCGATTCCTTTGCTCCCCTGTCATAATAATTACCATACCTTTCTTCAAGCATACAAACTTTTTAACTATATAGAAACTTCTCGATTTCCAAAACGCCAGAGGATACGATTACATTTCCCCCTTTAAGTAAAGAAAGTCTTAATTAAATAACACCACGAATTACCTGGAAGGTATTAAAAACATCCAACATTCCATATCCCCAGTCCTGATTTGGATATTCCTCCCGTAATAATCGATTTGCTCCTCGTATTAATAACAATTTAATCGTTGTTGAATTCATTCTCGGTAAATTACTGCGAACATATCCCCATTCTAGTAGCATCGCTGCAACGCCAGCAGTATGTGCAGCTGCAACACCAGTTCCAGTAAATGTTCCAAATTCTTGAGTTAAAGTTGGACCTACAATACCAACGCCTGGTGCTGCAAAATCCGGAGCAACGACCCCTAACCTAGTGTAACCTTTACTAGCATTGAGATATAGGCTTTGGTTAATCGGATTATATGCAGTAACACACATTGGGACTAAGGCGTTGCCTGGCTGTAGTATCGTCGTATATTGATCTGGTCGTAAAAAGAATGTACGATCCGATATAAAATCGCCCATAGGTAACCATATATGAAATGGAGCCAGAACGTCTACTCTAGCGTATACACGAAAACGCCATACCCCAGGAGCAGGGTCCGTAAATCGAACCAGGATAACAGGATCTCCAGTTTGCAATTCATTCAACTGATAATCCACTTTAAGTATTGTCCGCTCGAATAGGAAAGAAATCTCCCTGCTTCCTTCCAGACCACCCACTATTCTGGGTATGAACTCACCACTGGGAGAAAGGATATCAATAGAGTAAACGCCAATTCCTGATCCCCAAAGCTCCATAGAAAAGCTTCCCTCATTCTCCCCTACATTGAGTTCCACAGTATCGTATCCTTGCTCAGGATCGACTACAGCGGAATAATGTCTTCTGGCACTTCCTTCATTACCAGCAGATATTACAATCGCATTGCCAATCCCTGTTCCCTGTATAGAAAGATACTCACTTAGATAATCCCTTCCATCATGGGAACCAAAGGAGCTACCCAAAGCAATACATATAACGATAGGTCTTCCTAATTGTCTAGCCGTACGTATTAGATAACTGACTCCGGCCATGATATCATTTTCTTGAAAACCAATCACATCTTCTGGCAAGCGAAAGAAGTTTCTTATTGAAGACTTCGCTTCCTTTAACTTAACAACTACAAGTTCCGCACGGGAGGCAATGCCATAGAAATTATCCTCTGGGGATTCGATACCTGCTGCAATTCCCGCTATCATGGTACCATGGCCATTTTCATCTATGGATGGCACAATATCCAAAGGATTATCGCTATTTAGAGCCTCATTAATCTGCTCTCTTGTATATTCTGTTCCATAGAATAGACCTTGAGGAAAATTCTCACTCTCAATTGTCTGATCCCATAATGCAGCAATCCTTGTAGTACCATCCTCATTACGAAATACCATATTGGTATAATCTATACCGGTATCTACAAAACCCACAAGGGTTCCCTCTCCTCTCAAATCCAGATTCGGTATATTTCGAAGTGTTGTTATTTCTGAGGCATCTATACTTGCTTCACTGGTTAAGCCAAATACATTTGGTATTGAAGCATAATTAAACTCTAATATAGCACGATCTGTGAACCTAGTTACCGGCTGGTAAACAATTGCAAATTGGCGATTTATAATCAAAAATGCGTCTCCAAAGCCCTCTAGTCTTTCAAAATCTTCATTATATTTAATTATGAAATCTGTATAATCCTCACTTATTATTTTATAACGCTCTTCCGCTGTCATAAAAACCCCATATTATTTATTTATATATAATAATGTATATTGTGAATTATCAAAACATATGAAATAAAATCCAGGTTAATGCACTATGTATAATTATTTCTATGCAAAATAAAAATGCCATAAGCCGATAATCCCCAAATTAGGAATGGGATTGAATTTCAGCTTATGACATCTTTATTAAATTTATGCGTTAAACATAATCTTCTCACTATTAAAAGCTCTTGTAATTAGCCCCGTTACAATTGCTGCTACCAGGGCTGTGGATCCTATAGTGAAACCAAACTGCGCCAGTGTCAATTCACCCATTAAGAGATTCTGCAAACTCACCGCAGTATTATAGATTGGAATAAGAAAATACTCCAACTTAGTTTGTCCAGAACCCATATAGGTCATGATGCCTCCTAGCATTACCACAATATAAATAGGCATAACGTAAGTATTGGCTTCCTTTGATGTTTTAGCCATAACAGCAACTAGCGCAACTAAGGACACGTAAAGGTATACTACTATAATCATAATAATGAATAATTGTATCATTTCGACCGGTGTGAAACGAAGATTAATATCACCCATACCTTCTCCAGCAAAACCACCTATAAGTAATGGCATTGCAACAACAATTGAGATCGCATATACTGCTGCTGATATCCCAGATAGTATTGCCAAGGATATAAGTTTACCGAATACAATCTCACTTCTCTTAATTGGTGCTACAAGCATACTCGACAGGGTTCCCCTCTCCTTTTCTCCGGTAATTGCATCTACTCCTAAACTCATTGCACCTGCAAATAGCATGATATTAATTAAGAAAGGTAGTAACATCGATAGGATTTTACCATCTGCTTTCTTTTCATCAATAATTATCGATGTCGATGGATCTTTATCAATGAAGAACACCTGCAACTGCTCAATATTACCCAAACGCTCTTCTAGCATACTTTGCTGATAGACATTCAGTACGTTTTTAACAAAGTTGCTTCTCGCAGCTTCCGAATAATCTTCAGCGGGATTATAGTAAGTTTTCACCTCCGGTATGGGGTCTCCCGCACTCTTATAAGCATGAATTGCATCTAGGAAGCTACTATCAAATACCACTAGCAAATCAACCGTACCATCTAGAATTCTATCCTTAATATCTTTGGTATCTTCTGCCGCGTCAATATAAGTGATCTCCGCATCAAATTGAGTTAGCTTGATAACTTCTTCGAAATCTGCTGGGGCATTCTGTATATACAGCCTTGGAATGTGTGTCTCAATATCTTCCATCATATTGGTAACCAACATTCCCATCAAAGAATACATACCTATAATCATAATCGCCGGTAAAATGAAAAGACTAAATATCATCTTTTTGTCAGTAAATACTCTTGTTAATTCCTTTTTGATTATATTCTGCGTTCCGTTCATCATATTTAAGCCTCCTCCTTATTATGAAGCTGATACAACTCAAAAAAAGCATCTTCCAAATCGCTAGTATTAGTAGAAGTAAGGATTTCCTTCAAGGTTCCTTCCATAACCAAAGCACCATTAATTATAATACCAATACGATCGCATAGCTTTTCCGCTTCTGACATAATATGAGTGGATATAATAACGGTCTTTCCTTCCTCCTTCATCAACTTAAGGTAATCCGTAACATTTCTGGCAGTAATAATATCCAAACCATTAGTTGGTTCGTCAAATATAACCACCTGTGGATCATGCACAAGACTAACGGCAATCGACGCCTTCTGCTTCATACCGGTGGACAGCTCTTCATATTTCTTATCCTCAAAATCCTTTATTCCAAAATAGTTAAATAATTTTTCCCTTCGATCATTAATAGTTTTCTCATCCTGTTTATGAAGCCTTCCAAAGAAATTAAATAAATATTTAGGCGAGAACTGTGGATCCAGTTTTATTTCATTCGTAAGAAAACTAATACATTCCCTTACTTTTTCGGAATCCTTTACCGTATCGTGTCCACATACAGAAATATTACCATCTGTAGGTTTGAGCAGTGTTGCTATACAACGTAAAGTTGTTGTCTTACCCGCACCATTGGGTCCAAGCAATCCATAGATTTCACCTGGTTTTGCTGTCAGACTTAGATTTTTCACTGCTTTTTTCATATTCTTCTTGGTCCTTTGTTCTATCATCTGCTTTTTCGATAGCTTATAGACCTTCGTTAAATCATCAACTTTGATCATACCTATACCCACCTATCTTTTTAATTTAATCTAGCATTTTTATTAAAATACTTGTTGCATGTAATCACCTATTACCATCAAATTGCAAATTCTAATAAGTCAATAGTATAAAAAACAAGCACTGTTTGTCAACCATTTAATTCCACTATAATAGTAAATTACAATAAACAAACCGTAAAATACGACAGATACAAAAAGATAACTTGTAATATTTTACGGTTGTAATATTTTTATTATAATCAGCCTATGATTCTTCTTTAAAACAAATTCTCGTCTAACACTATGGTAAATGGTCCATCATTCACTAATGATACCTCCATATCTGCACCGAAGACGCCAGCTTCCACTTTTCCAATACGATCTTCAATTTTATCTAGTACATATTGGTATAGCTCTCTTGCCTGATCGGCTCCTCCTGCATGGAAAAAATCTGGCCGGTTTCCTCTTCTGCAATCTGCATACAAGGTAAATTGAGATACAACTAATACTTCTCCTTGTATNTCTTGTAAAGAGAGATTTGTTTTCCCGTTTTCATCAGCGAATATTCTCATCTTAAGTATCTTATCAATATAACGATCCGCAATTTCTTTCGTATCCTCTTTCCCCACACCAAGAAAGATCAATAATCCTTTACCAATAGAACCAATTGTTTTTTCTTCAACCTTAACCTTTGCTTCGAGAACTCTTTGAATAACAATTCGCATAATATATCATTTGTCCTTTCTAATATTACTTATAGTATAATACATGCCCATTCCTCAAGCAAACGCTCCAAGGAATAGGTGGCATTTGCCGGGCTAGTTGATGGAAGCTTTATAATTTCTTGATTAGTTCTTGGAAACATGTATCTCATATAAAGACGGTAAGCCGTACCGCCATTAGCTACTATCTTCTGTATATCCGCTAATCTAAGTATCTCTGAGATATCATTGGGAACTACATTCCGAATACTACTATCAGATGATCCTATAATATCACAGCTCTCTATCACATCCCAAAGAGCAATTTTATTCTTTAAAAGCAACTGCTTCTTTTCTTCTATTGAATTCGGCAAAGGCTCCTTACATAAGCTACTAATCACCTTCCAAAATCGATTCTGTGGATGGTGATAAAAGAACTCTCCCTCTCTAGATTTGACGGAAGGAAAGGAACCCAAAATTAGTATTTTGGATTCCTTATTATAGACTGGCGAAATAGGATGTTTTATTCTGTCATGCATCAATTTCCCTCCAATTTACATGATAAGCGGATTAGTCAATACGTAAAATATCCTTTAAGAAGGAAGTACCTGCAACCTGTGGTTGTATCTCCAAATACTCCAATATCGTTGCTGCAATATCAGCAAATGATTTACGAGTTCCAATATTGACACCGGCTTTTATAGGCTTTCCATAAGCAACCAGTGGAATATACTCTCTAGAATGGTCTGTTGAAGGGGTCGAAGGATCACAACCATGATCCGCTGTAAAGATTATGATATCCTCGTCACGAAGGCCTTCTATTACTCTTGGAAGCTGTTCATCAAAATAAGTAAGCGCTTTCGCATATCCATCAATATCATTTCTATGACCATAGAGCATATCAAAATCCACCAGGTTAACAAAGCAAATACCTTCAAAATCTCTATTCATTCGTTCAATCAGCCGTTCAATACCTTCTGCATTGTCCATCGTACGAACAGTATCAGTAATTCCCTTTCCTGCGAATATATCATTGATTTTACCAACACCTAGGACCTCCAAACCAGATTCTTTTATTTGATCCAACATTGTTGTCGATGGCATCATAGAGTAATCATGACGATTCGAGGTACGTTTATAATCTGGATAGGTTCCTACAAACGGCCTAGCAATCACTCTTCCTACGCCATGCTCGCCCTGTAAAATCTCTCTGGCAATTTCACAATAACGATACAATTCATTAACAGGTACTACTTCCTCATGGGCTGCTATTTGAAATACACTATCTGCTGAGGTATATACAATCAAAGCTCCCGTTTGTATATGCTCCTTACCATAATCTCGAATCACTTCCGTTCCTGAATATGGCTTATTACAAATGACTTTACGCCCCGTTTTTTGTTCAAACTTTTGAATTACTTCATCCGGAAATCCATCGGGGTAAGTTGGAAATGGTTTCTCCGAAATAATCCCCGCAATCTCCCAATGCCCAGTCGTTGTATCCTTTCCTTTCGAACTTTCTGCTAATCTTGCAATAGCTCCATCAAAGGAAGCCGCTTTCACTTCTGGAAATTTTTCTTTTACTCCATCTATATGGAATAATCCTAGCTTTCTCATATTGGGCATATCAAAATATTGGCTCCTAGAAGCAGCATATAAAGTATGGCTACCTGTATCGCCGTAATCAGCAGCATCAGGTAGTTCACCGATTCCAACACTGTCTAAAACCACTAAAAACACTCGTTTCATTCAACCCCTCCTTATTCTATAAGATTTTCACATCAAGTTATGCACACTTTATAATATAATAAATAGCCACACTTGTTCTTATCGCAAAAAATATTTCGACTGATATCTTTATCATTTTCTAATAGGAATGACAATATACATTATAATGTATCATTTCTTTTAATGTAGTATATACTGGAAAATGGTATGTAGTTTAATTATAGTTATTTTCTCACAACATGTCTATAGATTATTCCTTGTTAAATTATTATCCTTATTTATTAGCCTACAAAGGCAATGATGAAGAAGTAGCAGAAGAAACCGATGAATTAAGCATTAATAAAGGTTTATAAATAAAAAAGAATTATGATTTTGATATAACTGTAGAATATACAATTCAAAGATATGGATTTATAGACTCATATATATATGGTCTTTGGAATGAAGAAAATACTACAGAAGGAAAGTTTCTGGTACTTGAAATATACGTAGATAATATAGGGAAAGAACAAATAGACTTAAGCAGACAACCAATGGTTATTGATACTAAAGGTAGAGAATACGAATGTGATATAGTCTTTAATACAGAAAAGGAATATCCAGGGAATTGGTATATAAGGCCAGGGTTTAATGCCACCGCATACTTTATTTTTGAAGTTCCATCTGATTTTGAAATAGATAAATTTGTATATGCAAAATACAATGATTCAATTATAAAGGTAGACTTGAATGCGTTAGAGGAAAGTGAATTTGATTTTTAAATTAGAATTCCAAATACAATACTACTTGTTTAATCTAAAGAGATATCGGAGAGGGTTTATCCTTTCCGATTTTTTTATTATATTTCAGTTTAAGTTTGTTTTAAATATATTGTTTACAAGAATTTTGTGTGATATAATTTATCACAAAACTAGAACCCCTAAACAAGCCCACCATTTAAGCAAAGGGGAAGCTTGTAACTTCATTAGGGGAGACTTATAGAAATGCATGTTATAGAAAGGTTGTGCAATATGAAAAAGCATTTCAAAGAAATTAAAAATCTCATTTTAAAATATAAACACGGTGCTATTCTTTCGTACTTTTTTGTTTATATGATTTGGTTTACCTATCTAGAAAAAACTGTAACAACTAAATTCACGCCAGTTTACTCTAAATTAGATGATCTAATACCGTTTAATGAATTATTCATTATTCCTTATTTGCTATGGTTTATTTATATTTTTGTTACTGTTGCTTACTTTTTTCTAACTTCAAAAACCGATTTCTATCGTTGCTGTGCCTATCTATTCATAGGCATGACCATATGCTTGATTATCTATACCATATGGCCGAATGGTCACTACTTACGTGTCGATTTAAGTTCTCTAGGAAGAAACAATATGTTTATAGATATGTTATCCTATATCTATCATATGGACACCTCAACTAATGTGTTTCCTAGTATACATGTCTTTAACTCAATCGGTGCATTTGTAGCAATTCATAAAAGCGAACGACTTAAAAATATCAAGTGGTTACAATGGTCAACCTTTATATTAACCGTCCTGATATGTATGTCCACTGTCTTTCTAAAACAACACTCTATCTTAGACGTGTTTGGAGGCCTTGCTCTTGGACTAATAATGTATGTTGTCGTATATATCCCTGCATGGGGAAGGGAAGCAAAAAATGTGGAACAAGGATTATCAAACACTTGATCTTGATTTCAGCTTATACCGTATTCTATAGGACTAAACTTAACAAAGAGGGTATATCATCTTTGCATGATATACCCTCTTTGTTTTAATATTTAACTTCGATTGCTTATTTAGCTGATTCTATAATATGATTTTAATTAAAACCATATATCTTTCTTGCGATGTTATATCCAACCTCGACAACTCTTCTACCAAATTTACCTGGTAGATTCATAGAACGACCTAGTATATGAGAGCGTATTTTCTTATATAGTCTCTTATCATAATTTTTTAGGAAATTCCATAACTCATCCTTTTTTGTTAAGCTTTCCTCACTACCATCCTTAATTAAAAACACGGAGCTAACTGTCATCATCATAGAAAGGTATTTAATCATATAATTACGAAGTTTCTTATTCCTTATCTGTATGAGATCATGTGATTCTATCATTATCTTGGTGACTTTCAACTGCTGGTCAATGCGACGAATCATAACTTGCTCATTAACAGATTGGTCCGATCTTCCAATAAAATAACGATAAAGATTTACATCCATGTAATAAAGGGTTTTTACGTAAGGTAAGGGCTGATAAACAAAAATGTTATCCACATAAAAGGTATGTTTGGGTAGACGAATTCCACAATCCTTTAGTAGTTTTGTACGATATATTGTGGAATGCATCAGGATATTCTGGCTTTGCTTAAAATGCATAATATCATTCCAGGTAAATATCTTATCTTTTGGCAAAGCATGGCGATAGTGGATTACTTTTTTCCTCTTAGCACCTACTTTTTCATACACATAATTTGCAAGGAACAAATCAGGACTATTTCCATCTGCAACTAGTTCTTTGAGCTTAGCAATAACTTGCTTTAGTGCCTTTTCATTCACCCAATCATCGCTATCTACAACCTTAAAATATAACCCTGTGGCATTAGCAAGGCCGGTATTAACCGCTTCCCCATGTCCACCGTTTTCCTGGTTGATAACTTTAATAATCTTCGGATATTTTGATTGATATTCCTCAGCTATTTTCTGTGTGTCATCCGATGAACCATCATTAACAATGATAATTTCCATAACACTACCACCGGTTAACAATGTTTCAATCGCATGGCTCATATAGTCTGCTGAATTATAGCAGGGAATTGCTACTGACATCAGCTTCATTATGGCCCTCCTTTACACCAGATTTTCTGGATTTAGTGCTTCCAATTCTTTTNCAACAAATCTACCATCTTTACGGATCAGAACATCGTCAAAATAAATCTCTCCACCACCGTATTCAGGTGTCTGAATGCAAACCAGATCCCAATGAATTGCAGATGAGTTACCATTCGGTGCGTCTTCATAGCAATTACCAGGGGTGAAGTGGAAGGATCCCATAATCTTCTCATCAAATAAAGTATCCTTCATAGGTTTAAGTATATAAGGATTTACACCAATAGCAAACTCACCAATATAGCGAGCTCCCTCATCAGTATCAAGTACATGATTAAGTCTTACTGAGTCATTCGCTTTTGCATCAATGATCTTACCATTTTCAAAAGTAAAGGATATATTCTCATAGGTAAATCCTTGATAAACAGCAGGAGTGTTGTAGGTAAGAGTACCATTCACAGATTCACGAACTGGTGCAGTATAAACTTCACCATCAGGTATATTACATTCACCTGCACAAGGATTTGCTGGCATATTCTTGATAGAGAAACTTAGATCCGTTCCAGGTCCTACAATCCTAACGCAATCTGTACGCTCCATGTATTCCTTCAATGCCATCATAGCTTTACCCATCTTGGAATAATCCAAATTACATACTCTAAAATAGAAATCTTCAAATGCTTCCTGACTCATATTAGCAAGTTGTGCCATTGCTGCATTCGGATAACGAAGAACAACCCATCTGGTCTTCTTTACACGAATATCATGGTGAACAGGTGTCTGATAGTAGGTTTCATAGATTTTCATTTTCTCAGCTGGTACATCTGATAGCTCGGATACATTATCAGAACCACGAACACCTACGTAACAATCCATCTGATCCATCTCAGCTGCATCTACTTTTGCCTTTAGGGACATTTGCTCTTCCGTGCAGTTAAGAAGTTCTTCCCTCTGCAATCTTGGATCCGTATAATGCACAAAAGGAACTCCTCCAGCCGTATAGATTTCTTTCACCAATTGTCTAGCCAAATCTTGCGTAGCCTGCCCGATGTAGTGAACATAGACTTTTTCACCCTTTTTTACCTTCATCGAGTAATTTACTAAATTATGCGCTAATGTTTTAATTCTTTCATCCATTTTAAAAACTCCTATAATATATTTTTGACAGTGAGTGACATTGTAACTATTTAGTACCACACATGTCTATCCCTTTATTATATATTTTCTTTCATCATAAGTCTACTTATTAACAATAAATATATTTTTGCAACAAATCAGTCAAGATAAGATATGAATATATTGCCTGCTTCCTCGAATAATTCCTTGCTATCCTGCATACCGATTTTTGTATGTTTATTCTGCTTAGGATCAATTACTAAGATGTTAAATGAATCGTATCCATAAATTAACACAGCATCTGTAGAATTTGTCATTGCTATAATCGGTTTACCAGATGATACAAAATATAGGACATCATCTAAGGTGTTACCGGTTAAGCTTACTGTATTATATTGTGAATAGGTCATTAGAAGCTCGTATGCTGATTGCTCTTTCACAGATAACCTATCAATTGAAACTTCCCTACCTTGATATCTTAAAAGCAATTCCATACAAGTTTCTAATGTACGGTCAGAGGTAGTCGTCCATTTCATATCTTCCAGCCGGCGGATGGTATAGCTGTTTGCTCTTACTCCCCGCTCCCAAACCAATTGCATATTGCTATTTAACACAACTCCAACTTGATCTCTAGCAATAGCAATAGCATCTACTGACTCCTTATAGGAACCACGAATACTTCCCATGATGTAAGGATAATAATATACTTGTTCCTGCTCCGTATCCATTAACCTTACCGTTGGATCTTGGTATATGATTGTATTGACTGTGGATAACACCTTGGGAACTTCAGCCATAGTAAATCCTGATGGCATCGTCAGATAAAGCTCCGTAAGTGCTTGCTCTGTAACTCGATTGGTAATGCTAATAAGTGGTGCCCCACCCCGAATTTGATTCATAATATAATCCTGTGTTGCAGGTACATAGGATATTCTATCGTTTGTAGTTACCTTTTGTACACGATACAACTCCACCAAATTATCCTTCACTTGAAGATCGGATATATAGAAACCATTTTCCTTATATTGTTTCAATACTTTTTTATCAACGGATGCAATTTCTATTACACTTAACGGTGCCATAAGCTGACCATCAACACGAACGATGATATCGTCTTCTTTTACAAATCCATATATAATATTCGAATCTATTTTGTCCATAAGAAGAATGTTATATCCAGGTATCGAGCTAATCGTTTGTATCTTTCCGGACTCCATATCCATAATGTAGATATTCTCTGCCAACCTTGGGTCTGGATTATCCTGCCATGCTACATGATTCAGATTATTCAATACAACCACTTGCTCTTTGTTGACATCTAAAGCAAGCTCTGACAATTTCCGTGTAATCAAATCAAAGGCATAGATTTTATTATACATGTGAAAATAGAATACATCTCTCGAGTTTACATAGGCAAACTCACCAATATTTTCTTTCAGTGTTTGATAGGGTTCATCAACAGGGATATACACCAGTTCTTCTATTCGATTTTCTGCCCGGATATACTGATAAAGAACGAGCGCAACCCTTCCCTCATACTGACCACGATTCATATATCCATATACAATAAAATCCATATTACCTTCCGCATCCATATTTAAAATGCGAATATCATGCTGGTCATATCGATCCCTCAGATAATCGGACTCCTCTTGTACAAAGGAAAACACCTTCACGATATCGTTATCCTCTAGGTTATAGAACCACAGTTCCTTATTACGAACAAATGCCAGCTTCTTTTGGTCCGCACTGGCTACATAAGGAACCTCATAATCATCTGAAATACCTAGCTTCAATTCATTTTTAGCAACACTAGCATTCCTGATATCAAACAAGGCTTCCATATGGCGATCATAATTAAGCAAGTACATTCGACTTGCACTGTATCGGACACGAAAATACTCGTCAACTTGATAATATTCCATTGATCCATCAATCTCTGCCTCAATAAAATAATCCAAACGTACTAAAGCAATGTCTGAATAGATCTCAATAATACTTGGTACCACTTTAGTAAGGATTTTGGGTTTAAGATTGCCCCAGCTGATCAAATCAATCTCAGAATGAATATTAACATAGGCGAGCGATGTAGCATCAGCATTCGATTTAAATTCAAGATATTGCCGGATATCTTGTGCCTTATCTTTATCCTTTATTGAATCATGAAAAAACTTAACAAATTCTAATTGCTCCTTTAAATGTGCGTTCTCATACATTTTCACCCTTGTATAATAGTACATTTTCTGACTCTTGCTTGTGATTAAAGTGATTTTTACCGCATATTCCCTCTCTGGAATTAGCTCAGTTCTGAATTTAATCTTCGCCGTTTTTCCTTTTTCACTTTCATCAAAAACACTTACGGAATCCGATTCTACTAATTCGTTATCTATAAATTCTCTAATTTCGTAATTAAGTTTTTTAATATTATACTCTTTCTGATCAATTATAACTTCAAATGATTGATCCATACCAATTGGTGTAACTACTTCTCTTAACTTATTTGCATTCAGATTACTACTATAACCATGTAGTAAGTTAATCTCTTCTTCTCCTGATTTTAGCGTAACCAAAGGAAACGTCGCTTCTTCCATAATCGTTGTATTATCAACTTCAAACACAACTTCTTTAATATCCTTGCTAAAATAGAACAGTGACGCCACAAAAACTCCTATTAAGATGATGATTCGGTAAATATATTTTAACACATTAATTCCCTTCTATTAATTTTTCTACTTCAATTAGCTATTACAAAAATGACTACTCATAAGAAGTCTACCTTCCATTCCTTATTTTAATGTCTTTTCCTCTTTTATACAACCATTTAATTGTTAAATTTTAATTTAGTAAAGCAAGTGAGATTTCACATTCAATTTAATATTGCATATATATGTTATAAAAAGCATAGGAGTACTTATATGTCCAATTCAATAAAGACACACGACCCCGATAATGATAAGAATAAAAAACCGATTGACGATAAATCTAATTATAAAACTCAGAGTACCAACAATAGAAGAAATTCAGGTCCATATCGGGTACCTAACTATATGGCTAGCAACCGCACCACAACTCCAAATAGGATGACTTCACCTAGAACCCCTAGGTTCACAACGCCTAGCACGCCTGGCACTCCTTCTCCTGATGGCATGACCACTCCTAGAACTCCTGGTACTACATCCCCTGATGGCATGACCAGACCTAGAACCCCTGGCACTACTACTCCTGA
>JGI24707J26582_10000471_pt1 | contig 30940 bp, 36 predicted proteins | sample BioPla1DNA1_FD_26582 | JGI IMG/M metagenome (IMG submission 26582)
TCTGGAAACAGACCAATCACTTTGCCTTCTTTTAATAATGTTAGTACTTGTCTTAATGCTTGGCGATCTTTCATTCCCCGTTTGATCGGGACAGCATTTAACTTAGTGAAAAAAAACTTAAAAAACTTTCCTTTAAATAATTCTTCTTTTGCTAAAAAATGAACATCTCTAGCGGTGGCACCCCCCACAATTGGTGGATCTAAATTTGAAATATGATTTGAACAAATAATCACTGGGCCATCTTTAGGGACATTTTCTGCTCCGAAAACTTCCATTCGATAAAATGGTTTTAGTAAATACCAAACAAGGCTTCTTGCGAATCGGTAGAACGACATTTATTTCACTCCTTTTTGCTCAATAATTTGCAAGATTGCTTCGACAACTTGATCGATGCTTAATGAAGTCGTATCTAATTCGATTGCATCATCAGCTTTAACTAACGGAGAAACCTCTCTTTCCATATCGAAACGATCTCTGTCTGCGATCTCTTGTTTTAGTTGTGTTAAGTCTGCTGGAAAACCTTTTTGTTTATTCTCTTTATAGCGTCTAAGTGCCCGTTCTTCAACAGAAGCAATCATAAAAATTTTAACATCAGCATCAGGAATCACATGACTACCAATATCTCGTCCATCCATGACGATATTTGTCTCGTTGACAAAACTCCTTTGGCGCTCGACCATTTCTTCACGAATTAAGCGATGTTTAGCAACTTCCGATACATTTTGAGTAACGGCTTCATTTCTGATTTCTTCACTTACGTCTTCGTTATCAAGTAAAACACGTTGATTCGTCTCAGCTTGCTCTAACTTAATATCTGTTTTTAATAATAACTGAAATAACTGTAATTCATTATCTGTTTCGACATTGTATTTTAGTGCTTTTAAAGTTAGCGCCCGATACATTGCACCAGTATCTATGTATATATAGTTTAATTTAGTTGCTATTTTTTTTGCGACGGTACTTTTTCCTGCTGCTGCAGGTCCATCAATTGCGATTGCTATTCCTTTTTGACTCATCTTTTAATCTCCTTCATTAAAAACATCGATAGTTAATTTTTATTTTCTAATGCTTGTCTTCGTTCTTTTAATTGAGTTTCAAAGCAATATTGAATAATGTGTTGTCGATCTTGTTCATAAATATCAACAAACTTCATTGATAGTAACTGTTTTGCTTCTTTAGTTAACTCAAAGATTCGAATCGATTCTGCTCTTGTAAAGATGTAATCAATATCTTTGTCTTTCGTTCTTAAAACAATGACTAGATCGAATGGCGTACCAGACTTTATTTCAATATTTTCAGGAAGTACGACTGCAAGTCCACCACCACTAATATCTTTCGTCACCGTGGTAAATGTCTCAAGCTTACCTTCCGGATCAGAAATTGAGACATCTAGACTCGCGTCGACACGAACATATTCTCGACGTTGAATTTTTTTCAGTTTATTTTGATCAAAGCGTAGCATTAACATCGGAACTTTTTCTCTTTTACGATCAATAATTTCCGTATAAAATTTATAGATTGATTGATCGCTTCCAACAAAATAGGCAAATAAAAAAGTGCCCTTTGGAAAAAAGTCCGTCCGGCCTGTTTGAGTATTGATCGGGTAATCAATATATAAAGAAGAGCCCTTTTGTTCAACAACGCGACATCTAAACCGCTTGATCTCTTCGTCATCATCACTTGTTTCTAACGTTAGTATTGTTCCAATTTTAATCATAAGTCAACTCACCCCTAAATTGTAACTACTTATATTATTGCAACAATACGATTTTAAGGCAAGGACTAGTTTCGATTTTTGTTAGATTAAAAAAGTATCCCAAATATTTCAAGGATACTTTTTTAACAATTTTCTAATCCCACTTTAATTCAACATCATGCTTTAGTTCAACAAACACTTCATTTCCTGTATTTGCATCGATAAAAATTTGATACGTATCATTATTTAAAGTTCCAAAAAACGCATAAGTTAATACTTCCGAGCCTGCCCGATCTTCAATAATCGCTAAATGTTGATCCTCTATATTTAAAGAAGAACTAACAAATTCTTGCGCTTCTTCGAGGGTTAACTCAGGGTCTTTTAATTCTCGTTCATGATGATTTCGATAATAATCCGTTGCATTAAATCCAACGATATCTCCATTATCTAAAGCAACTTTTACCGTAATTTGATCTGGATAAACCCAAACGTCATCATTTGTAACGGCAAACTGAAACAATCCGGTCTCATCATATTGACTTGATCGCAATCGTTTAATATCTTCAAAACCTTGTTCCTTCAGTAATTTTTCTGCTTCTCGTTCGGCATCATGTAAACTGATTGATGCATCAGCTAACTCACGGTTAATCATATATGATAAAACATGACCACCAGTTTCAGTTATTTCAATATAGCCATGTTGATCTTCATGACTAAATGAACCACTAAATGTATTTAATTGTGCACCTTCACCACTTTTTTGTAACTCTAACTCGATATCAGGAGTTAAATCAAATTGTTCGATAATTAGCTCTTCAACTTCTTCTTCATTAATTGGATCACCGTCAACAAATTGAAACCGTTCTTGCTGTGACGGGAAATCTGCAGCTAGATTATCAAAATGAACTTGGTCAAATCCCGATGTATAGTCTTCGACCGCGGTAAACCCATCAATGATATGGTTCGGTGATTCTCGATCATTACGAGCTAAAGCAAGCTCAACCTCAGCCCATTTAAGTTGATCTGAAAAAACCTTATGTTGAACTGTTCGAAGCTCTTTTCGGATCTCATCAGCAGATTGATAAAGTTGTGTTAGCCGGTCTGTTTCTTCTTCACTTAAAGGTTCATTGTCAAGATCACGTATCGCCACATGATAAGTAAATTCACCAATATCAGCTAAAAATGTTTCTGTTTTCGTAAATGGTAACAATCCTAACGGTAATTGACTAACATCACTTTGTGCTTGTGCTGTCAATTGCCAAACATCTAACATTTGCGGTGATAATGTCTCTTTCGTTTTCAATGCAAGTGTCGTCCCAATTTTGTCATAGAGAAGGTCGACATGATACGTTAAATCATGAAATGCACGTTGATAGTTATTTTCAGCTTGTACAATCAAATGTTCTTTTTCAGTAAATTGCCGATAACCCCAATAGCCTGTGACGATCAATGCAATTGAGAGTACTGTGATACTAATCCATCTTTTCATTAATTATTCCTCCGATTTCTATTCGCAAAAAATATGTTTGCCAATTTGCTTAATTTGTGGACGAGACCAGATCCAACTACTAGTTGCTGTATCCGGGTTAAAATAATAAATCGCCTCACCCGTAGGATCCCACCCATTAATTGCATCAAGAACTGCGCGCCTCGATGTTTCATCAGGAGTTAAATAGATTTGACCGTCTGCAACTGCTGTGAAAGCTAACGGTTCATAAATAATACCAGCGACTGTATCTGGAAAGATTGGGCTTTGTAATCGATTTAAAATGACAGCTGCAACTGCAACTTGTCCTTCATACGGTTCACCTCTTGCTTCACCGTAAACAGCTTGTGCCATCAATTGAATATCGTTTTGTGAAAAACCATTTGGTACGTTTACTGATGTGGGTTCAATTGGTGTTTCTTCTACTGTACTCTGTTCCGTTTGCGTTTGATTGTCTGTTGGCTCTGCTGGTGATTGTTGCTGTTCTGATTGTTGTGAGTCTTGTTTTTGTTGCTCAGTGTCTGCCTCTTGTTGAGATGGTTCTTTTGTAGTTGAATCTTGGCGCTTTTGTTCCTTTCGTGTATCATAATTTACTTGATCTTCCAAGTTCATACCACCATAATGTGTGAAGCTTCGACCGGCTTCAATGTTTTCTCTAACAAAATCTTTATGATACTGAGTGCGCTCTTTCAACATGTTTTTTACTTGATCACCTGCATATCCGTCAACCTTCATACCAAATTCATTTTGAAAGTTTCTTAATGCCCAATACGTACCCCAACCAAATACACCGTCAATTTGACCATGATAAAAACCGATATATTGTAATCTTGCTTGGAGCTCAACGACATCTTCACCAGTTGCACCTTGTTGGATGACTTGTTCACTAAATGCATCTACTGTTTGATTCACGTTCAAGTTTATCCCCATGATAACGACTAATATTAATAAAGAATTAACGATTGTTTTTTTCATTTCTTCGCCTCCTATAGTAACGAGATAATCATTTGATACACATTAGCTTTGATTAAAGTCATTTTTTTATACACAAAATCAGCTGATTTACTCGATATAATTATTGATTTTTAATTGCTGAGGCTTTCTTGTTTCAATTTAGATTGAGATGTCATATAATGATAAGCAGACGTCATTTTTAGCTGGATTGATGTTAAACAATTAATGGAGGTGATTGACATGCGTTTAGAAAGAATCTCATCAAATAAATTTAAAATCTTTTTAACTTTCGATGATTTAGTTGAACGAGGTTTAACTGAAGATCTCATGTTAGAGGATTTACAGTCAATGCAAATGGAGTTTCATGATATGATGCTTGAAGCAAGCGATGAGTTAGATATTGAATTATCAGGTGTTTTAACTGTTCAAATTTATATGATTCAAGCACAAGGCATGTTGATTATCGTCACTCAAGAAGATGAGGATTTTGAAGAGGATTATCTTGAGATGCAGGTCACATTATCTGAGCGAAAATCATTACTTTATGAATTCGATGAGTTTGAAGATATTATCCAACTAGCAAAAGCAATTGAGCGTTTAAATATTGATGCTGGCTCAATTTATCATTATCAAGATGCCTACTATTTGCATTTACCAGATCATCTTCAAGAAGAGCATATTAAAGAAGATTTAATCGCTGTATTATCTGAATATGCAACTGCCACATTACTTTCGCCAGAACAAATCAGTGAATATGGAAAAGTGATTATGGAGAACAATGCATTGCTTCAAATCCGGCAGTATTTTAAATAAAAAACCGTATTGTTGACGTGACCTTGATCTACAAGATCGAGACGTCTACAATACGGTTTATTTTTCCATCATTTAAATCACGGATTAAAGATAAATACATGTTTGATCAAATGTCTCTCTAATTGATCCACTAAGAAAGACTCACCCCAATATTTATAACTTAAAGTAAGAATCATGACAACAAAAAGTAAGATCACGATTAAGCGGATTAAAGCCAAACTAACTCTCCATTTGATCTTCGCTTTCTGATCATCATGAACTTGCCTTCTTGGAGGTAAATTTAAAATATCGATTTCTTCGTAATGATCATCAATAATTGATTCAATTTGCTGGTTATCTTGTTGGTGCGAATTGATCGCTTCCATTTGTTCTCTTAAAAGTTCAGCTTGATCTTTATTGGCTTCATTCATGACCAGTCCCTCCTGATTCAAAAGGTAATAAAATTGACTGTAACTGTGCCTGCCATGACTTTAATTCTCGGCCCCTTTTCCCGTATTCAGGTGACCATTGTTCAAGTGTAAATCCACATTGATCACAGCAATGATACTTCGCTTCTCTAACCGTCGATTGAAATGATTGATATAAAGCTTGCCGGCGACATTCTTTAGCTGTTAACCACTGAAAAAGTTCATCTAATTTACCGAGCTTATAACGACTTCGTTGCTCAACTCTTTTAATCAAATCATGTTTTATTTGTGGAATAATTTTGTGTAATTCAATTCGTCCATCTTGAGTCATTAGATCATTTTCTGCAAAGTAATCTTGAATAAAACGTCTTTGAACCTCATTAATTGGCCAATGATTATGAATGAAAGCTTGATTTAATGAAATAGTCGTTTCACTTTGTTGAATGTGTAGTAAACTGGCAAACAAACTTTCTACCATCTCAGTTGACGGTAATTCAGTTTCAATCAAACGGCGTGGAAGAATGTCATCATTTGGTGCAATCAGGCTAATACTCACACTTGACAATTGATCCCGACCTGCTCGACCAATTTCTTGGATCAATGACTCAAGTTGAGTCGGGATATGATAATGAATCACAAGTCGAATATTCTGCTTATCGATCCCCATCCCAAACGCACTTGTTGCACAAATAATATCAATTTGATTTTCCATAAATTGCTCTTGAATTAAGAGGCGCTCACTCGTTTCCAATTCTCCATGATAGTAGCTGACACTTAACTGACTAAACTTTTCGCCTAACAATGTAGCCACTCGCTCAGCTTCTTTTCTACTTGTAAAGTAAATAATCGTTGGAACAGACCATTTCTGAAATAAATTGATTAAATAAGCATCTTTTTCTGAACGGTGATTAAGTTGCTCAACGATTAAACTAATATTATCACGATCAATTGGATAAATATGCTTCGTAAATTTGATTTTATAAAAATGATTGATGATATCTTTTTGGACATCAGGTGTTGCCGTTGCAGTCAAAGCTAGGATCGTCGGATCCCCTAAGTGTTCAATCGCTTGATTTAATTTTAAATAATCTGGGCGAAATTCATGTCCCCATTGCGAAATACAATGGGCTTCATCAATCACAAACAGCGAGATTTTAAGTTGTCTTAGTTTTGTAATGACGTACTTATTTTGCAACATTTCAGGTGACAAATAGATCAATTGATAAGCATCGAGTTGATTCAGAATCGATNGCCGTTNAACAGTTGTATTAAAACTATTAATCGCCACAGCCTGCTTAAAGCCGCGCTTTTTCAACTGTTTAACCTGATCTTCCATCAAAGATAATAAAGGCGTAACAACAATCACTTTACCATCAATCATCATCGATGGTAACTGATAGCAGATTGATTTACCAGATCCAGTTGGTAACGTAGCAAAAACATGCTTGCCGTTAAGGATATCTTCAATAATTTCTTTTTGACCCGGTCGAAATGTTGGATATCCAAAATATTTATTAAGCTGTTTTTCTAGTTGATTCATAAAAATAACCCCTAAATATTTAATGGCTTGCTTTTGCAATTGCTAAACGAATTTGAAAATAGCTATAACGATCACCAACTTGTTGTTTGATCTGTGATAACCGAAGATCGTTTATCTGTTTAATTTCCTCAAGAATTTCATTCAAATCCTCTGTTTCAATATAGTTTGAAAGATTTAGATTTGGAATCGCGTAAGCCAATTCAACAATATGATCTTCAATCGTACTCCTTTTTAATCGCCGGATCTTGATGATTTGATCAATTGTATAGCCTTGATTTAATAATCGATTTGTTTGCTGAGCTGATTGGGTAATAAATTTCTTAGTTTGCTGCTCTTGTTCGGGAATAAATTGTGCTAAAAATTTAATTTGATTTGTTTCAATATAATCGATTAATTGATGATAACTTGCAGCAAGTATTAAATGAACATCGTGATTAGATAAATTATGCTTCATCGCTAACTGCTGGATTGTTTGACCATAATTACGATAACCGGATAATCGATTGACAAAAATCGTTGCTTGCTTTTCATCAATTGTTGTTAAAAAAGTAGTTAAGTGGTGATAAGTATTGATTAGCCATGATTTTATATCCTGTTGGCTCTGATAATATGATTTAACCCATTGTTGAATCGCCAAATCTTCATTAATCGGCTGAAACTGATTGTTCTCGACAGATAGATTAGCGAAGGTTTGGATCGTTAATGCCAAACGATCACTGAAAACCTTTGCTTTGTTAGCCGATTCAATCCCAGTAAAAGCTTTGATGATCTTTGGTTGCTGCCACTCTTTTAAGATTCGTTCACCTTTAAGCGTTAAAGTCGCTACACCAGCATCATCAATGATTAAATCCCCTTGATCAATTAAATTTGAAATCGCTTGATCAAACTCTACTCGTTTTAACTTCTGATAAATCGAATAAAATTGCGTCATTTGATAGAANTGAGCATCTTGAATTGTCTGGGTTGATCGTCTACCTGAAATAATATGATAAANCGAGGCTGTACTCCTTTGTCCTTTTAACTGTTTCAGACCATATAAAAGAAGATAATTAAACATTTGACATCGCTCATTTCACTTATCTTTCTTCTATCATAGCAATCTTAGCGCCTGAATGCTATTGTTGATTATTTAAATTAACAGATTTACAATATAAATGTGGGTTATTAGAAAACTTGGCATTCGCCAAGCCTTTAGGCGAATGCTTTAGTTGCACTTATGTAGTAAGAAAGTTGTTATACTTTCTTATTTACCAAGAAAGTGAGGCTTTTAAAATTGGCACATTTTACGTATGTAGATAAAGAAACATGTATTGCTTGTGGATTATGTGGTGCACTTGCACCTGAAATATATGATTATGATGATGAAGGGATCGCCTATGTCTTGCTCGATAATAATACAGGGCAAGCTGAAATTCCAGATGATTTAGTCGACGATATGAAAGACGCACATGAAAGCTGTCCGACAGAATCGATTAAAATTAAATCAGCACCATTCAAATAAAAAAGGCCAATTGGCCTTTTTTATTAATGTAATAGAATTGGATTAACACCATCTGGTACTGAGATCGGTGCAGTTAAATCAAACTGATTAACTTGAGCCAGATCAACTCCTAAGTCGAAATCGACTTGGCTAAAGCCAAAGCTTTTTGCTGTCATTAAAATCGCTTCAATCATTTCCTTTGTCTCGCGATTATCGCTAAACTTAGCATTTGATTCAAAACTAATTTTTAATATTTCTTCATCAGCTGGATCAACAACATATTCAAGATCGGCTGGAATTGTTGCTGTAATATCAAATTCCGTTTGATCGTATTGCATTTCTAACAACGCCTCATCGATTGTAAAGAAGAAATCCCCACCAATTGTTTGAGGAATCGGAATTAATAAGCGTTCTTTATCCTCATATTGATACATCTTAAAAGCTAAATTCTCAACTGACTCTAATTGCAACGTTTCCATTGTGCCAATTTGACCTAAATCAATCGAATTCCTTGTTTCTGTTTCGAGATTTAATTCAGTCGCTGGATAGTTGGCAAACATAAATTTAACACTATTTATGAATGCCGTCATCTGGGTTGCGGTATCCGGAAAAACAAAATCATCCGCGACACGCATCGTAATCTTCTCCATGTCGTCACTAAAAATAAACTCAATTTCATCAAATGGATATTCATAGATCCCAAACTCATCTTCATCGACAAAGGTTGAGATTCGATTGTAAACATCATTTGGATAACCATATCCTGTTGCGGCTGTATCGACTAATGAAATTGGGATGGCATACATTCCTTGAATATCCAAGCCAGCAATTGTGTAGATCGGCAAATCATATTCATCATTATAATAAACCAATCGGTTGCCAGGTACTGCACCTTCACTATCTTCCACTACTTGATTATGTTGCTCGGCTTCATCTACTTCATTTGATTCAACACTTTCATCTTGATCAAACGTAATGACTTCACCACTTGTATCATAATCAGTTAGTTCACTTGATCTTCCCGCTAAATCCATTGATTGTTCGGTGATTTGGTCTTGATTAAATAGACCACTTTGAATCATGATAAATGCTAAAGNAGCAATCGCAATTGTAGCAATTGAAGGTACAACCCACTTCGATCGATTACGTTTCTTCATAATCTTCACACCCTTCATTTTTTGATCTATTTGTTCAAACAACAGGGCTTTATTTTGTTGGTCTTTAACTTTAGGTAATTGACTTAACTTTTCAATTAACTGTTCATCTTTTTGATCCATCACCGCATCACACCCTTTCTAATCTTTATCAATCATTTCTTGTAGTTTTTTGATTGCACGATGTTGTGTTGTTTTCACTTTACTCTCTGACCACTCTAAAATTTGTGCTGTCTCATGGATCGATAAAGATTGAATATACCGAAGGATAAGGACATTTTTTTGGTCCAAAGTACAATGATCAAGTAGTTGATAAATTTGCTGCAGCTCATCATTTAGTTCTGCCACTTCTTCCGGTAATGGATTATGATCTTTAATTCGAGCTAAATCTTGATCCTTATTAAAAAAACTGGCTAACTTGTTCTTTTGCCGTTGTTGTTTTCGGAAAAAGTCCATTGTCGTGTGTCGTGCAATTGAAAAAAGCCACGTNTTTTCACTGCTNTCACCACGAAAGNTTTGATAAGATTTTAATACTTTTATATAAACTTCTTGTACNATATCCTCGGCAACATGNTGATTCTTAACCATGTAATAAACATATTGATATAAATCAAGATGNTAATGGTCATATAGGTGATCAAATGTGGTCTCCAAAAATAAGACCCCCTGTCTAGTGTATTAGTCGATCGTTCTATTGAAAGGTTACAAAAATTGTTTTATTATTTAATTTACCGTTTGACACTAATAAATATTAACATAAATCAAGGATCGTTTTAAGGAAAAATTCTTTTTTCAATTCAGCGGCAGTGTGAATTTGAATGTCGTCCCGACCCCAAGCTTACTTTGCACGATAATCGAACCTTTGTGTGCTTCAATAATTTGTTTGACGATTGCCAATCCTAAACCGGTGCCTTGTTTTGATCGTTCCGTTTTAGCACGTGATTTATCAGCCATATAAAACCTTTCAAAAATAAACGGTAAATCTTCAGCCGGGATGCCTTGGCCTGAATCTGTTAATTCAAATTGAACGTATTCGTCTTCACGCGTAATCCNTAAAGTTAATTCACCTTTTTCTAGTGTATGCTTAATCGCATTATCAATTAAATTCGTTAAAACTTGTTCAAGACGATCGTAATCAAATAAAAGCTGATCAACATCATCAGGCATGTTAATTTTTAATGACAGCTTGTTTTTAGCTAGTCGATTGTCAAACTTATGCGCAATCTTATTAACAAAATCGGCTACTGAATGCAGTTCGACGTTTAAATCAAGATGACCAGATTTTAATCGTGTTAAATCAAGCAGCTCATTGACCAAACGCCCCATCCTTTCCGACTCATCATGGATGACTTGAGCGAGTTCTCTTTGATCAGCAACTGTTTCTGTTACCCCATCAATAATTGCTTCACTATAACCTTGCATCAGTGAAATCGGTGTCCGCAATTCATGAGACACATTTGCAATAAATGTTTCTCTCAATTGATCGAGCTGTCTCGCTTCGGTAACATCTCTCATGATTGCTACTGCTCCTTGTAACTTCTCATTTCTATGTAATGGTGTGATCACAATATCCCAGTCACGCCCCTGAATTTTAATTTCAAAGTTTTGTGTTGTCGCTTGATTAATGACAGACTGAAAAAATTGTTCAAAGTCAGTTGGTAATTGATTCGTATTTGAGCTGCCTTTTTCATAATGAAAATGATCAATGAACATTTCTGCTTCCTGGTTAGAAATAATAATTTCACCATCAAGATTCATTGTCATCACGCCATCTTTCATTGATCCAATAATGCTAAAGAGAATTTCTTTTTCCTGTAATAATGTCGTCATTTGATTAGCTAATTGGCGACTCATTCGATTAAAGGACATGGCTAATTGGCCAATTTCATCAGTTGATGCCATTGGCAATTTGATATCATATTGGCCAGCAATGATTTTTCGCGTACTCTTTCGCATTTGTGCTAGCGGGATTGAAAGGCGTTTAGAAATGAAAACACCAAATAAACCAATTAACAAACAAAACAGCAAGCTTGAAAAAATTAAAAATCGATTGAAAGAGCTACGCATTACTACAGCCTGATCGTGAGCAAGCTGTTCAATTCTTGCTATTGCCGAGTATTCAAGTTGATCAGGATCACTCACTGACGATCCGATTACTTCATCGGTCATCATCAGTAATTCTTGCTTCATTTCGTCAATTATTTGGTTCTTTTGGATCGAAAAAATCATCAGAGCGAATAATGAATAAATAATAATAAAAAGAACAATAAAGCATACACTATATTTCCCAATACGATTTCGCCAAAACATTACTCATCATCCACTTCAAACTTGTAACCAATCCCCCAAACAGTTGCAATCATTTGAGAAACAGTTTCATCTACTTGACCAAGCTTTTCTCTTAGGCGTTTAATATGAGTATCAACCGTTCTTAAATCACCAAAAAATTCATATTGCCATACTTCCTTTAATAATGTTTCCCGATCGAAAACACGATCTTGATGACTTGCCAAGAAGTATAATAATTCATATTCTTTCGGCGTTAACGTTATATCTGTCTCATTGACCGTTACCCGATGCGCATTATTATCAATCTTCAATCGCGAAAAAACGAGCACATTACTCGATAATTTATTGCCAGCTGGTAGTTGACTTCCTTGTGATCGTTTTAAAAGTGCCTTAACACGTAAAACGACTTCTCTTGGGCTGAATGGTTTAACAACATAATCATCAGCTCCCGCTTCAAAACCTTCAATCCGATCAGATTCCTCACCCTTAGCCGTTAACATCAAAATTGGCATTGATTTCGTTTTCCGAATTTCTTTACATACACTAATTCCATCTAAAGTTGGGAGCATTAAATCTAAAATGACTAAATCATAATTATTTTCTACTGCAAGTGCAACGCCGTCTTCACCATTGCTAGCCTCAACGGTTTCAAACCCATCACGTTCTAGATACATTTTTAACAATCTTCTAATTCGTTCCTCATCTTCAATGATTAAAATTGTTTGTTCGTCATGCATCATCGTTACCCCTCTCAATACAATCCATTTTCCCACAACAACATAATTGTCGATCAAACTACATATTTCGCAACAAGGTGCTAAAACGATTCATTGTTAATCAATGAATCATTAATCATTTTAGTTTTCTGAACGGTTTTGCGTCGCTTCTTGTTTTAATTTATGAACTTCTTCTTTCGTTAGTTCTCGGTAATCGCCTGCCTGTAGCCCCGTTAAATCTAAGAAGCTATATCTTTCCCTTTTTAGCTTAACAATTGGGAAATCAATTTCTTCAAACATTCGCCGGACTTGTCGGTTTTTTCCTTCATTTAACGTCACTTCAACAACAGCAGTATTCTTTTGTTTTGTTGCTGATAAAATCCGAACACTTTTTGCTTTTAAAACTTCACCTTTCGATTGAATACCTTTTCTCAAAAGTGTCAATGCTGATTTTGATGGAATACCTTTAACTTTTGCAACATACACTTTATCAATTTCATGACGTGGATGCATGAGTAGCTGAGCAAATTCACCATCGTTCGTTAATAAAATTAAACCTGACGTATTGTAGTCAAGTCGACCAATCGGATACACACGTTTATCTAAATCCGGAACAAGTTCGGTAACTACTTTCCGACCTTTATCATCTTTGACACTCGAAATATACGTTCTTGGCTTGTAAACAAGATAATAAACATGTGATTCTTTCTCAATCGGGACTGAATCGACTTCGATTTGATCATTTCGATTGACCTTTGTTCCTAAAGTTTTCACTACTTTTCCATTAACTTTGACTCTACCTTCAACAATCAATTGTTCTGCTTTTCGTCTGGAAGTAATTCCGCTATGGGCAATCACTTTTTGTAATCGTTCGTTATTCAATGACATTTAATTCACCAATTCCTACTATAGTTTACGTACTTATTATTTATTTTGACAGATAAACCTCTACAACACAACTACTCTCTGTTAAAGATTCATCTTAACCAAATAAAAACGTAATAATTGTAATTGCAGTTATTATACCAATAAGGTCAGTAAGTAGTCCAACTTTTAAAGCATCACCAATTTTTTTAATTCCCACTGAACCGAAGTAAACAGTGATGACATATAGCGTTGTATCCGAACTTCCTTGCAATGTTGAAGCGAGTCGTCCAATAAAGGAATCGGGTCCAAACGATCTCAACAAATCAGAAGTGACCGCTAAAGCTGCCGTACCGGAAATTGGTTTCGTTAGCGCCAACGGGACGATTTCACTCGGCACATGAATCGCCGTTAATAATGGGTCAATTAATTCAATTAAATAATCTAAAACTCCTGAACTTCGAAAAATGGAAATGGATACAAGCATGCCTAATAAATGTGGTAACAGAGAAATGGCCATTGATAACCCCTCTTTACCACCTTCAACAAACAAGTCATATGTCGGTAATCGTTTGTACGTACCAATAGACAAAACGATTAAAACAAACAACGGAATCGCAATTAAACTAATCAGTGAAATAAGCTCAATCATTTTTTTGCCTCATTTTTTTAAGATAAAAGATCCGATCGATGATGATTGCAACTATAGTAGTAATCGTTGAAACGATGATCGTTCCAGCAACCGTTTCAGTAGGAGCTATTGAGCCGTATTGAATCCGAAGTGCGATCACTGTCGTCGGAATCAAAGTTAAACCAGCCGTATTAATTACTAAAAATGTCACCATCGAACGAGAAGCATGTTCAGAATTTTCGAGTTGCTTCATTTCCTTCATCGCTTTCAAACCAAGTGGTGTGGCGGCATTTCCTAACCCAAAGATGTTGGCAATAAAATTAGAAGTAATATACGCCATCACCGGATGATCTTTAGGTAAATCAGGAAATAATTTAGATACTACAGGTTTAAAAAAACGACTTAACGCCGACAGAATATTCGCTTTCTCAGCGATCTTCATAATCCCTAACCAAAAAATTAAAATGCTCGTTAAGCCAATTACCAGTTGAATTGCTTCGTTTGCACTTGAAAAAATTGCTTCATTGACAGCACTAATTGTACCGTTAAAGAGCGCAAAAACAATCCCGATTATTGCTAATCCTGCCCAAATAAAATGTACCATTTATAATCCCACCATTTTTTTAAGATAATAATATACTGACTCGATAAATGTTGGTTGATTGTCATCATTAATTTCTGCATAAGTAACTAAATCTAGTTGTCCTGCTTGTTCAAAACCCCATTCATAGAGTCGCATATGATCAAACCAATCATTCGGATCATTAATTGTCACAGCAATTAATTGTGTTTCGTCTTTTTCGGCAACTGACACGAGCGTTCTGCCAGCAGCTTTGGTATAACCTGTCTTTCCGCCAATCGTGTACTGATAGTAATTTGTTAGTAATTTATTTTTATTATGCCAATGATACGTTCGTGATTCAGATAAGTAAGTTTTCGTTTGATTAATTTCGGCAAAAGTAGCATTTTCCATGGCATAGCGCATTAATCGAGCAATATCTTTTGACGTTGAGTAATGGTCTTTAGCATCAAGCCCATGAGGATTAGCAAAACTGGATTGCTCTAGCCCAAGCCATGTTGCTTTTTCGTTCATTAAGTAAACAAACCCTTCAACACTTCCACCTATATGCTCTGCGATCGCAATTGCCGCATCATTTCCTGACCTGAGCATGAGCCCGTACAGTAAGTCTTCTAATGACATCCATTCATTCTCAATCAAATAGATTGATGAACCTTCTGCTAAAACGGCTTCTTGGCTGATCTTGACTTTGTCTTTCAAGTTGCCATGCTCAATCGCAATAATCGCTGTCATCACTTTAGTGATACTTGCAATCAACTGTGGAATATCCGCATTTTTTTTCATAAAGAATGATCCCACTTTCTTGATCAATTAAGATTGCTTGTTCTGCTGAAACCATTGGCTTAGCCTCAACTGGTTTTACGTTAATAATAGAAGCAAAAATGATCAAAATAGCTAGTCCTACTTGATTATAAATTTGTTTTTTCATAAGACACCTTCTTTATTCAAGCAAAATGTTGTTCACTTAAAGCTATGCGAATGAATAAACTGATATGCTTTAAATATTGTAACTGCGCTATTACTACTGGTATATTTAAATTGCTTTGTTGTTGCTAAAGCAAAGTAGCGAATGGAGCAAAATTAACACTTCGTTCTAAGATTATTACCTAAATAAAAAAGTGATTCAAACCTTTAATGGGTCGAATCACTTTCTATATTATTCATCTGTTAACTTATCAAAATACAAACTTGCTTCTTCACTTACGTCGTCTTCATCAATTTGCTCATTTAACGGCGGCAATTCATCAATTGAACGCAGACCGAAATACGTTAAAAAGTCTAACGTTGTACCGAACATCATTGGACGGCCAATCGTATTTTTCCGTCCGACCTCTTCAATTAAACCACGTGAAAGGATTGTTTGAATCGGACGATCGCTTTTAACACCTCTAATTTCCTCAATCTCTGTTCGGGTGATCGGTTGATTATAAGCAACGATTGCTAATGTTTCTAAACTTGCTTGAGTTAATTTTGATGTATGAGCGTTTGTTCGTAATTTTCGAAAATAGTCGCTATGTTCTGGTTTTGAGGCTAAATAGTAATGCTTTTCTGATTCAAGCATTTGCATCCCTCGAGAAGCATTTTCATAGTCATATTTTAATTCATTTAATATATGTTCAATCGTATCTTCATCTAATTCAGTAATGACTGCCATTTGCTTAGCTGTTAATCCATCGGAACCTGAGACAAATAATAAACCTTCTACAACCGCTTTATATTGACTTAAATCCAATCTTGATTACCTCCATTTATGTAAAATCAATTGATCAAATGTCCGCTCTTGCTCACAATAGATTAGTTTCTGTTTCATTAACTCAAGCATCGCCATAAATGTAACAATGATATGCGATTTTGAGTAGTAAGGAAATAACGTTTCAAAAGGAACGCCGTTATCACTTAGCTCAACAATTTCTAAAACCTCTTCCATTCGCTGTTGGATCGGTATCTCAATTTTTTCAATCGTCGTTGTCATTGGTTGGCTCCATTTTTTACGATTAAAAACAGCTTGCATTGCCTCTAACATATCGTAAATTGAGGCAGTATTTTCTTTAATTGGTGGTTTAATTTTTTCGGTTTCTTTAATCATTTCAGGAGATCTTGTAAAACTTTCTTTTTCTTCCCCTTCAATTTCTTTTAATTGCTCAGCTGCATCCTTATATTTTCGATATTCGATTAATCGAGCGACAAGCTCCGCTCTAGGATCATCTTCTTCATAATCGTCTTCATCCGTTATTTCTTGATTTGGTAAAAGCATTTCGCTTTTAATCGCAAGTAAAGTAGCGGCCATAACTAAAAACTCACTTGCCACATTTAAATCAAGCTTTTGCATCGTTTCAATGTATTCTAGATATTGAGTTGTGATTAACGCAACAGGAATATCATAAATATCAATTTCGTATTGTTTGATTAAATGGAGTAATAAATCCAGTGGTCCTTCAAAACCATCAATTTTAACTTGATAAGATTCAATCATAAGGCGCGCCCCTTCACAAAGTATCACTAAACTATTGATTATTATAACACATTATCATTTAGCATTACTTTAAAAACAAGGAAATAAAATGAATTTTACTTTACAAATAATTTACATTTAATTAGTTCAAAACTCGAAATCAGTAACATCGGACAATTTTTGATCTTAATGACTAAAATTTATTCAATGTAGGGCTTACTTCGGACAAATTTCAATGTAAATTATTAAAATTTGTCCGATCCTTAAGAAATTAAACAAACATGATCAATTTGCTTTATAATGATTTGTTAGCGTTTTTGTTCAATCTAAATAATTATCAAATTCATGAAAATAAAAAAGAGAGTTATTTCTCCGGGCTTCGGAAAAATAACTCTTAGCATAATCACGTTGTCTAGGATTGATTAATTACACTTGCTTAAAAATGATTGTGTCAGTTCGTTCGCAACGACTTCAAGCTTGCCATGATAAATCTCGCGAACTTCTTGGATCATTTTTTGTCCAATCCCTTGCTCTCGATGTGATGGATTAACAGAAATATGCTGTACAACGACTTGACCATTTGCTTCATTCACTACTACACCAATGGCACCTAATACATCATCATTTTCTCTCCATAAATAAAGTTGCCAGTTCTCATTTTCTTCGTATGCTTTCATTGTAATTGTTAATTTCTTAACATCTTTCTCTTCAGGCATAAAAGATAATAGACCCATTGCAATCTTTTCCATCGATTTTTTATATCGGATTAACATAATTACCCCTTTACTAGATCACTAAATCATGACCTCTAAAATATACTATTTATTCACTAATATCATATTCATTAGTCATAAAATTGTTAAACTTCTGCTACTACTACCGACTTCATAACGTCGCCCTGTTTAATCCTTAAAACGATATCCATCCCCTCAGTTACTTGACCAAACACCGTATGAACACCATCTAAATGTGGTTGTGGTTCATGAACGAGGAAGAATTGGCTTCCACCTGTATCTTTACCTGCATGTGCCATTGATAATGACCCTGCTACGTGCTTATGCGGGTTACCTTCAGTCTCACATTTGATTGAGTAGCCTGGGCCACCAGCTCCCGTACCAGTCGGATCGCCACCTTGTGCTACGAAACCTGGAATAACTCGGTGGAAAGTAACACCATCATAAAACTTTTCATTCGCTAATTTTTCAAAGTTTGCTACTGTACCTGGTGCAGCTTCCTCATATAATTCAATAATAATTTTTTCACCATTTTCAAAAGTGATTGTTGCTTGTTTTGTCATATTATTTCCTCCATCTTCTATTCATATGATAAGTCATAGCGTGAAACGTCTTGGTATGCTTCTCTTTCCACAACTAATTTATCTTTACCGTCCTCAACAAATACGACAGCTGGTTTAGCGAACCGGTTATAGTGACTTGCCATCGAATAACCATATGCTCCTGTGCTAAACACTGCTAGTATATCACCAGCATCTACTTCTGGCAATCTTAAATCCCAGATTAGCATATCACCAGATTCACAACACTTGCCAGCAATTGAACCTTCGTACGTCTTTGGAGCGTTAACTTTATTAGCTATGATCGCATCATATTTCGCGTCATATAAAGCAGGGCGAATATTATCTGTCATCCCACCATCTACCGAAATATAATTACGTACGTTAGGGATTTCTTTCTTTGAACCAACCTCATAAAGCGTGATCCCCGCATTTCCTACAATTGCACGACCTGGTTCAATCCATATCTCTGGGAACTCCATTTGATAGGCATTAGCTTGTGCCTTAATTTCTTCTACAAGAGCAGTTACATAGTCTTCAAGTGGTAGTGGTTGATCTTCATCTGTATAACGAATTCCGAATCCGCCCCCAACGTTTAAAACATCTGGATCAAACTGATAATTTATTTTCCAGTCATTCATAAGCTCGAATAACCGTTTGACCGCTAAAACAAAACCTTCAGTTTCAAAAATTTGCGAACCGATATGACAATGTAGTCCTTTAAGTTGGATCTGATCTGATTTTAATAAACGTTTAAAAGCTTCTTCAGCTTGTCCACTATTTATATCAAAACCAAATTTCGAGTCTTCATTACCCGTTAGTATGTAATCATGGGTATGTGCTTCAATACCTGGTGTGACACGGATCAATACATCCATCTTTTGATTGGCTTCAGTCAATAATTGATCAAGTAATTCAATTTCATAAAAATTATCAATTACAATACAGCCGATTTTATTTTCAATGGCCATTTTCAATTCTGCATGGCTTTTATTATTTCCATGTAAATGAATTTTTTCAACCGGAAAGTCTGCTTTCAGTGCCGTATAAAGCTCACCTTGTGAGACGACATCTAAACTTAATCCTTCTTGTTTAGCAACTTGTAGCATCGCCACGGATGAAAAAGCTTTACTCGCATAAGCAACTTGTGCTTTTACACCTAACTTCTCAAACTGATTGACAAATGAACGTGCATTTGCCCGAATTCGATTGACATCATAAACATATAAAGGAGTACCATATTTCTTTGCTAAATCAATTGTATCTATGCCCCCAAAAATAAGGTGGTCTTTTTCATTAGTCTTAATTTGTTCGTTCACCTTATGCCCCCCTAATTTAGCTCAACACCAACCTAATTTACATTATCTCGTCTTGATCAAGTAGCAACTAATAATGTAAAAATAAACATCCCTTTAGAGAGATATTGATAATATACCTAATAAAGGGATGTTATTTTAGTTTAGCTTGTTTGCTAATTTCTCATCTACATCTGACAAGTGATTTTGAAGTAAATGTCTCAGTAAACGGTTCTTTTTAATAAAATTAATTTACCACATGTCTTAGTTGGAATCAACTTTAAGGGCATATTTAGTCAACTTTTTGTTTTACTTGCGTGATACTTGGGCGTGTTTCTTTCGCTGGTACACTATAACGAATCAAAATTTGGCGTAAAGCGCGAAAGTTGAATGGAATAAACGGCCATAAATATGGTGTATTAAAAGATTTAACACTTGCCAATGCTAAAATATAAAATGTTGATGCGACAACAAAACCTGGTAGACTAAAAGCAAAGGTTGCCAAAACGATCATGATTCTAGCAAGTTTGTTAGCAATACTTAATTCATAACTTGGTGTGGCATATGACCCTACTGCAGCAACCGATACGTACAGAATAACTTCTCCTGTAAACAGTCCCGCTTCAATCGCAATGTCACCAATTAATACAGCTGCAATCAACCCCATTGCTGTTGATAATGGTGTTGGTGTATGAATTGCCGCCATTCGCAACAGCTCAACACCTACATCTGCAAGGATAATTTGTAAAAACAAAGGTACGTTTCCTGTATTCTCATTTGGACCAATAAATTCTAACGCTTCTGGTAATAACCCCTGCTCAATCGAAAGCAAATACCAAAATGGTAAAATAAATATCGAGGTAATGATCCCGAGAAATCGAATCCACCTAACAAAGGTACCTGATGCTGGTGTTTGTCGGTACTCTTCTGCATGTTGAACATGATGAAATAGGGTTGTCGGTGTAATAATCATACTTGGCGACGTATCAACCATAATAATAACGTGACCTTCAAAAATCCAACAAACTTGAAATTGTCGCATTTCTTTCTTTAGGTGTTTCTGCTCCCATCACAACAGCAATTAAACGCATATCATCCTTCGATGCAGTTGCTGTTAAACAATATTTAGCTTCCTGAGTGAAGCCAGTCTTTAAGCCATCAACACCTGGATAAAATTTTACGAGTCGATTTGTATTAACTAGCCAAAATTCGTCTTCAGTATCTTTTCTTAAATAATCTTCATAGATTGATGTATAGTCAGTAATAAATTGATATCTTAATAGAGCTCTTGCAATCATCGCCATATCATAAGCAGATGAGTAGTGATTTTCTGCTGGTAAGCCCGTTGTATTTTGAAATTGTGTTTCTTCTAATCCCAAATCTGTTAGTCTTTGATTCATCACTTGAATAAAAGCCTGTTCGCTACCGTATACATATTCCGCTAGAGCAACACTCGCATCATTTGCTGAAGCTATGGCGACAGCCTTTAATAAATCATCAACAGTCATCTCTTCATTTGGTTCCAAGAAAATTTGCGATCCACCCATCGAGGCCGCATTTTCACTAATGACAACTGTATCGTTTAATCCAATCCGTCCTTCTTCAATTGCTTCAGCAATAAGTAGCATCGTCATCATTTTTGTCATGCTTGCAGGGGGGAGCGATTGATTGCTATTATTCTCATACAAAACTTCACCTGTATCTTGTTCAATTAAAATGACACTTTTCCCTTTTAGCTCTAAATCAGGTTGTCTTTCTTCGGCTGATAGATTGATTGGTCGGATTAAGAACATCATCATGCAGAAGAACAATATTATTCGTTTCATCATTCAAGCCTCCTAAATATTAATAGTTCCATTTTTGCCAAGTTTGAGCTTTTTTATAACAAAAAAACATCAAGAACTTAAGTTCTTGATGTTTTATCAGGCACGTGGGTGGTGTTGGCCATAGATATCTTTTAATCTTTTTCTTGAAATATGTGTGTATATTTGTGTTGTTGAAATATCTGCATGACCAAGCATTTCCTGGACAGCACGTAGGTCTGCACCGTTTTCTAACAAATGTGTTGCAAATGAATGTCTGAGCATGTGCGGTGTAATGTTCTTTTTAATTTGTTTGTCTCGAGCAATCGACTTTAAGATTTTCCAAAAGCCTTGTCTCGTTAAAGGGCGTCCATGTTGATTGACAAACAATGCATCCGTTGCTTGGCCTTTAACTAAAAATTCACGAGCAGTATCAAGATAGTACTCAATCGCATCTTTAGCTAAATCTCCTAATGGTACAATTCTTTCTTTACCTCCCTTACCAAAGCACCGAATAAAGCCCATCATCAAATGTAGGTCACTCATTGTTAAGTCTATTAATTCAGATACTCTCAGTCCTGTTGCGTAGAGCGTTTCAACCATCGCTTTATTCCTCGTCGATAGTGGATCAACCGTTTCAATCGATAATAGTTGATCGACTTCTTCCGCCGACAAAACCTTTGGTAGAGTTCTCGTCTTTTTAGGTGACTCAATATGAATCGTCGGGTCTTTTGAAACAATTCGATCCATCACTAAGAATTGATGAAATTTCCTTAACGTCGAAATTGTTCGAGCAATCGTTGTTGATTTCGCCCCTTGATCATTCATGTGATATAAAAAATGAGTAATAACAGTATGATCGACTACTTGCCAACTGTTTATTTGTCCGACATCATGCAAATAATTAAGATACTTAGTCAAATCGCGCCGATATGCTTCAAGTGTATTGTCTGCAAGACCACGCTCAATTTGAATGTAATGAATAAAATCTTCTATCGCAAACTTCATCCTTCCACCCCTCTATTTAGTTTAAGAAAAACTTAAATAAGTTTACTTGTTCTGCGGCCTTTTCAGGTTCAATATGTCTTAACTGCTGTTGATATTCATTTCTCATCATGCTAACGCCATATAAAAAGATTGAAAAAGTAATTAAAAAAATAATGACAACTTTTATCATCTCGGTGATGATTTGTTTTAACTTAACCATGTTAGCTCGTCCCTTCTACTTACATACTAAAACCATTATTGTTCTAGTACCTATTTTAAACAGGAAAAGCNAACATTAAACATTAAATGATTAAAGGAGCTATTACAATTAACAGCTCCTAGATTTAATTTAAAGACGATTCAGTTTTAATCTTGCTTAGGTTGGCAATCNCGACAGATACCATGGAATGTTAATCGGTGATCCTTAACTTGAAAGCCCCAGCCTTCTTCNACAATTAATTCAACCTCTTCTAATAGGTCTTCAACAATTTCTTCAACAGTGCCACATTCCATACAAACAAGGTGATGATGAAAGTGGGCGGCACCTTCTTTTCTCAAATCATATCGTGACACACCGTCACCAAAATTAATTTTATCAACTATTTTTAATTCTGATAGTAATTCTAAAGTTCGATAGACGGTTGCTAAGCCAATTTCTGGTGCCTTTTCTTTTACAAGCAAGTAAATATCTTCTGCACTTAAATGATCTTCCTCACGTTCAAGTAACACCCGAACGGTTGCTTCGCGTTGAGGAGTTAATTTGTAACTTTGAGCATGTAATTGTTTTTTGATCCGTTCAATCCGATGTTCCATGACGGAACCCCCCTCCCACTTTCTCAATTATAAGCAGAGAGTGAGAAACTGTCAATTACAATTATTATAATTTGAAAATAAGTTTTAACTATCATCATAAGAATCTTTCTTAATTGATAAGTTGTCTAACTAACGGTAAATAATAACCAATTAAATAACCTTCAATTAATGCCGCCAACAAACAAAAACCAAACAAAACGACAAAAACAATTAAATACTGGCTAACCGGTTCTACTGTAAACCGAATAAAGCGTCGACCTGAAAGTTTTTTTAATAATTGACCGGAAAAGATCATAGCAATCGTAGCAGCAAACAAATAAACAGGGATAACAATTAAGTTTTGCGGTAGAATGGCTGCGCTAATGAATAATAAGCCGCTAAAACCATACTGATAGACAAAAAAACCGACTGAAAAACCGATAAAAGTTCCTTTAATGAATATCGTAACCCAAATAATTGGTAATCCAATAATTGATAAGCCTAAAAGCAAGAAAATAATTAAATATTGTAAATGTGAGAATAACGCAGATTTAAATAAATCAAAATGATTCAGAATTTCTTGTTGATCAATTCTGGAAAAATATTGATTTAAATAAAATAGTAAATCTTGTTTCTGAGTAAAGTGCATTGATACAACAATCATTGCACCAAAAATAAGCCCAACTATAAATAAAATCATAATAAATAGATAACTTAATTGATTCGTTTCGATATGTTTTGTAATTTCTCTTTGATAATTCGTTTTCATCGTCTCCNCCACCACACATTCTTTAATGTTGTTATCGTGAAAATATCAATAACTATACTAAAAAATATGAAATGATAGAGTAAAATAGAACTGAAAATTTCTATTCACTTATTTTACCATACTTACCTCCCCCACCGGTTTGAATATTGATCTTGCCAGAGCGGATGTTTTCAAGTTGGTTTGCAATTCTACTACCAACGAGTGCCCTAATTACCTCAAGATTCGCTTCATGTAAAATCTCCATTTCCGTCCCAAACTGATCAAGCATTTTTTGATATGTTTTTTTACCAAGTCCATGAATATAATCTAATGGAACGTGATAATGATATTGAGGACGCTTACGCCCGATTAATTCGCTATCCTTTAACTCATCAATTCTTTCTGACACACCTTTAATTTTCCCACTTTGGCCACAATTTGCACACTGATCTTCAGTAAAGTTATTGCTCTCACAATACTTACAAATCGATTGATAATATTTTCCTAACCGTGGGTGCATTCCATAATTAGCAATAACTTTGCGTCCATTTCTTTCATGTAAAGCGAGTTTCAACTCTTTAAAGTTACACACTTTCATCGCTATTGTCTGGTATTCACGGGCCATTTTTATTAATGAATGAGCATCTGAATTTGTTAAAAAAGTATAGTTGTTCAACTCATTTATTCCTTGAACCATCGTGGTATCTGAACTTAAACCTAATTCAATCGCATCGATTAAATCTGGTTTAAAAACTTCGGTTAAAGAATGCTTCACACCCTTACCATATAAACTTTTGAATGGTGTAAACACATGAGCAAGAATGAATAAGCCGGCTAATTCTTTCACCTTTTCTTGTAATTCGACTGCCGTCACATAGACACGTTGTGAACTTAACTGGATGTTTTTTAGCTGATTTTTTAACCATTCAGTAAATTGTTTGATTGTTGTTAAATCCGGAAAGTAACACAACACATGAATCGGTCCTGAGCAATACTGATCGTAAATTTCTAATTCAACACCTAATAGAAGTGTGACTGACTCGAACTGAATCCCCCCATCTGCTAATTCAATTGCTTGATTAGCTTGGATCAATTGCTCGATCTCGGTCTGGACTGTCGGGACATGACAATCAACAATTCCAATCAAATCAAGACCTTTATGTCGACTTGCTTCAATTAAAATATTTGTTAAAGTTAAATTTTTTGAACCAGTAATTTTAACCGGTCGATTTGCTTGATCACGACCAATATGGATGTGCAAATCCGCATAAAATTCTGTTAACATTAAAATGTTCCTTTATCGTTTCGTAATTTTAAGTATTGAATGGCATAACTCGTCTTTAGATCATGAATCCTTTGTGACTTTTCAAATCCTGCCAATTCTTCTAGTGTATATTCAAACACTTCAACAAATTCATCATCATCGGCTTGAAGCCCATTCTCTACAGCCGTTAACTGGTCAGCAAGATAGAAATACAAAATTTCATTTGCAAACCCTGGTGACGTATAAGATGAAGTTAAATAAGTGATCCGATTTGCTCGATAGCCAGTTTCTTCTTCTAATTCTCGTTTAGCAGTTTCAACTGGATTCTCACCCGGTTCAAGCTTTCCAGCTGGAATTTCTAACAAGCTTTTTTCTAATGGTTTACGATATTGTTCCACAACAACGATTTTACCCTCATCTGTTANAGCAATAATCGCAACTGCACCAGGNTGNTTGACAATTTCTCGTGTTGATTCTGTNCCGTCTGGTAAGACGACGGTATCTACAGATAAATCAATCATCCTACCAGTAAAAATCTGTTCAGTTTTTATCGTTTTTTCTTCAAATTTTTTCATCAGCTAATCCTTTCAACTCATTATTTTATTTTTTATTAAATTGTTGGTTTAGTAATTTTTCAATCAGGGTTGGGAATTGATGGTGTAATTTTGCACCAATAGCCATCCACCAAGGTAAATTAATCTCTCGTTTACGTTTAAATAGATTTTTGATGATTGCATTTGCGACTTGATCTGCTGTCAGCATATAACGTGCAACCGACTTTTGATAGCCACCATCAGGATCGGCTTGTTTAAAAAAGTTCGTTTTGACAGGACCTAAATTGACGGTCGTAATCAGTAAATCTTTCGTTTCAATTTCTAGTCGCACTGCATTTGTATAAGCAATCAATGCGCTCTTTGTCGCACTGTAAACAGCAGCTTTCGGTGTTGCCATTTTACCTGCCATTGAGCCAATATTGATAATATGTCCAAATGTTTGAGTTTGAAAAAATGGGATCATTACTTTTAGCGATTCAATTACAGCATAGACATTTAGCTTGAACATTCGATCGATATCATTTGTTTGAGTCAAATGTGCAGATTCGAAAATACCAAGCCCTGCATTATTAATTAATCCATCAATTTGTGAATGGTTTCGAATGACTTTTTTAAATACCGTTTGGCAAGCTGTTCGGTTACTTAAATCAGCCGCATAAACGTGAATTTGATTAGACGTTTTTTTACTCAGCTGCTCGTGCAATTGATTTAGTTTTTCTTCAGATCGACTAATCAGAATTAGATTAGCTTCTAGCTGAGTTAATTTAAATGCTAATGCTTGTCCAATACCGCTCGTGGCTCCCGTTATGATAATGGTTTTATTAGAAAAATTTTTCACAAAAAATCGAACCTCCTAATGCCACATTCTTCTATATTATGCTATGATTTAAGTGAAATCGCAAATTATTAATTGAGGTGATTCAGATTAAACCGCTTATTATCGCACATCGTGGGGCAAGCTTTGACCGCCCAGAAAATAGCTTTGCTGCCTTTAAACTTGCTTATGATCAAGGGGCTGAAGGAATTGAAACGGATGTTCATCTCAGCAAAGATAACGTACCCGTCCTCATTCACGACCATACAGTTAACCGAGTGACGAGTCAAAAAGGCTTGATCAAACAATTCACATTTAAAGAGCTAAAACAGTTAGATATCGGTTCATGGTTTGATCCAAATTATCATACTGAACGAATCATGTCACTAGCTGATTTTTTACAATGGGCCAAACCGAGACAATTAATGATTAATTTAGAATTAAAAACGAATAAAGTTGATTATCCCGAGATTGAAACAATTGTTTATCAAGCTGTCGAAGATTTAAATATGCTTGATCGGGTTATTTTTTCGAGCTTTAATCACTTGAGTCTTGAAAAATTGTCTCAGTTGAATCCAACGACTTATCGCGCTTTATTAGCTAAAAGACATTCAGTTCGACTAATCAAACTGAGCCAACAATTAAATTTATCAGGAATCCACTTGAAGCAACGAGGGATTAATCTAATCACCACAAAAAAGTATCATCAATTGAATAGGTATGTTGGTGCATATACAGTGAATCAGCCGATTGATCTGAGGAGATGCATGCGGGCAAAATGTGATATGATCATAACAGATCGTCCTGGTTTAACGATCGAAAAAAAGGAACTATTCCTTAATCAAAAAGATGACAAGTTCTAAATATAATTAAAAGAGGTTAATTGATATGAAAGTAACTTTTTTAGGTACAGGTGCGGGTCTGCCTTCTAAACAGCGGAATGTTAGCTCAGTTGCACTTCATTTGTTAAAGGATGAGGGTGCGATCTGGTTGTTTGACTGTGGAGAAGCAACTCAACACCAAATTTTGCATACAACATTGAAGCCACGAAAAATTGAAAAAATATTTATTACCCATTTACATGGTGACCATATCTATGGTTTACCAGGTCTATTAAGTAGTCGCTCTTTCCAAGAAGGCTCAAGTCCATTAACAATATTCGGACCAAAAGGACTAGATCAATTTATTGAGACGAGTTTAAATGTGAGTCAGACAAAGCTACAATATCCAATTCAATTTGTTGAGATTTTTGATGGCTATCAGCTCGTTGAAGCAGATTACACAGTTGATGTGATTAAATTAGACCACGGCATTGACTCGTTTGGCTATCGACTAACTGAACACGATCAAATTGGGGAACTACAAGTCGACCGATTAAAAGCATTAGGTATCCAACCTGGACCAATTTATCAACAAATTAAACAAAATGAAGTAACTGAATTAGCAGACGGAAGGGAAATAGCTCGAGCTGATGTTGTTGGACCAGATAAAAAAGGACGTAAACTAGCTATTTTCGGTGATACAAGATTTCCATATCGGTTTGAAAAGTTCGTTAAAGGTGTTGACTTATTAATCCACGAAGCCACTTTTGACGGTGCTGATCAAAATTTAGCGAATCAATATTACCATAGTTCAAATGTAGAAGTAGCACAACTTGCTAAAAATGCAAATGTTAATCAGTTAGTGCTAACTCATCTTTCTGCTCGATATCAAGACCAGAACTTACGTGAGTTTTTGCAAGAAGCACAAGCAATTTTTGCAAAAACAACTGTGGCAAAAGACTTTTTAACAATCGAAATACCCAAAGCGACTCGTTAACCACAGTGCTTTGGGTATTATGTTACTGTTTAAAATCATCTAGAAAGTCTTTTTGAAAGCTTGTTGTTGGTGTGTCATTATTGACTTGATCTTTAATTTTTTTGAATGGGTTCTTTCCATATTTTGTGCTTAATTCGTCAATGACATTTTGTATTGCTTCATCCTGTAAATGTTCTTGATAATTAAATAAATTAAGCTGTTCAATCGCTTGTTCTTTTTCAACCAGATTTTGCGCTGTTACTCCGAGTAAACGAATCGGTTCACCATTCCAATTTGTATCAAATAATTCACTCGCTACCGCAAAAATCTCGTCCTCTTGTGCCAAATACTCATCTTTTGTAATACTCCTTGTGATCGTCTTTCGATTATAGTAACGAATCATAATTTGTAATGTTTCAGCAACAACCTCTTTACGTGCTAACCGAATAGCAACTTTCTGTGATAATCTTCGTAACAGTTTGGCAATTGTTGTATCGTCGGTTGTATCTTCCCGTAATGTTTCCGAATTTCCGATACTTTTAAAGTCATAAATCGCATCTGGATCAACTGGGCTCGTATCAATCCCTTTTGCACGTTGTTGAAGACGTTCGCCATTAACACCGAGGATTCGTTTTAGCTGAAATTGATCCGCTTCAACTAAATCACCGATTTTATAGACGTCAAGTTTGTGCAGTTTTTCTGCTGTCTTTTGACCAACGCCGTACATTTCTTCGATATCAAGTGGCCATAATTTTTCTGGTAAATCTCTTTTTCTTAGAATCGTAATTCCCATCGGCTTTTTCATGTCAGAAGCCATTTTTGCTAAAAATTTATTAGGTGCGATACCAATGCTACATGGTAAATCAAGCTCATTCTTGATTCTTTGCTGTAATCTTTCTGCAATTTCCCAAGGTGGACCTAAATCATAGCATTCGGTAATATCCAGATAGCCTTCATCAATTGAAACTGGCTGAACAATTGGTGTAATCTCGGCCATAATTTTAAAAATCTCACTCGATGCTTGACGATAGCGATCAAAATTAGGTGGTAAGACAATTAGTTCAGGACAAAGTTTTTTTGCCTGCCATAAAGGCATCGTCGTTCGAACACCTTTTGCTCGTGCTTCATAGCTGCTCGTAACAATAATGCCACGGCGCTCTTCCGGATTCCCAGCAATGGCTAATGGTTTCCCTTTCAGTTCAGGATTATAAGCAGCCTCAACTGAAGCATAGAAACTGTTCATATCAAGATGAAAAATAATTCGTCCGTTTTTTGGATACCATTTCAACATTGTATCGCTTCCTTTTGAACAAGCATTTTCAACAAATTTTTATTTATGATTGACTGGCAACCTGTTTAATAATTTCAAGTACGAGTTCAGTTAATTTCACAAGTTCAGTAATTGGCATTTTTTCATTAGTCGTATGAATTTCTTCATAACCAACAGCTAAATTCACTGTCGGGATTCCAAAACCAGCAATAATATTAGCATCACTTCCGCCACCACTTTGTTTTAGAGCGCTCGTTCTACCAATCTGATCAATTGCCTGTTCTGCGATGCGCACGACTTGGTCATCTGCCGCTTGTTTAAAACCGGTATACATCACTTGTGTATCAATTTCAACATCTCCGCCAAGCTCACGAGCTGCATCAACAAATGCCTCTTCCATCTGACTCACTTGTTTTTTTACCTTAGCTGGTTCTAATGAACGTGCTTCAGCTAATACTTCAACATAATCACAAACAATATTTGTTTTCTGCCCACCTTCAAAACGTCCAATATTAGCCGTAGTTTCTTGATCAATGCGTCCTAATGGCATATTCGTAATTGCTTTAGAGGCAATTGTGATCGCAGAGACACCTTTTTCAGGTGCGACCCCAGCATGAGCTGTTTTCCCTTTTACTTTTGCTAAAAGCTTCATTTGTGTTGGAGCTGAAATGACAATGTCACCTACTGGTCCATCACTGTCAAGCGCATAACCAAATTCAGCATCTATTAATGCCGGGTCTAATGCCTTTGCACCAACTAAACCAGACTCTTCACCTACTGTAATCACAAACTGAATTTGTCCATGAGGTAAATTCTGTTCCTTAAGACAGNGGATTGCTTCAATCATTGTTGCTAAACCTGCTTTATCATCGGCACCAAGAATTGTCGTACCATCTGATTTAATTAAATCTCCTTCGATCTTTGGTTTAACACCTTTGCCAGGGAATACTGTATCCATATGTGATGTGAAATAAATCGGTGTTGCCTTTTGTTTCGCTGGTAACGTACAAATTAGATTACCTGCACCAAATCCAGTCTTAGACTTCGCATCATCTTCAATGACATTCAAGCCCAAGTCAGTAAAAATTGTTTTAAGAACTTGGGCAATTTCTGCTTCATCNCCTGTTTCTGAGTCAATTTGAACAAGTTGCAAAAATTGNTCAACTAATCGTTGTTTATTAATCATTTAATAATTTCTCCTTTGTGAAGATAAAGACGTCTTCATCTCAATATTTTCTTAAAAAGCTTGTCACTTCGAAAG